>Ga0137390_10002119_pt1 | contig 15561 bp, 13 predicted proteins | sample 15con2h24AmetaG_FD_104937 | JGI IMG/M metagenome (GOLD analysis project Ga0137390, IMG submission 104937) | Vadose zone soil microbial communities from Angelo Coast Range Reserve, California, USA - 15con2h2.4A metaG | ecosystem: Environmental > Terrestrial > Soil > Vadose zone > Saprolite... | reverse complement strand
CTGCAGCGCTTCAAGGGTGAGAGCTGGGAGCTGTTCGGCGATATCATGCATGCCGAGAGCAGCTAGGCCGCGAATAGCCGTAGTGCGGAAGGCCGCCGAGAGGCGGCCTTCTTTCCGATTTCGGAAGAAACTCCGCGCCGCTTTTCAATAGGGAGGTGTGTGTTAAAAAGGGCCTTTCCGGTTTGGGCGGGCAGTCGGCTTTGACCTGAGGCCGACATGACGAACTCGCAATTCAGCCGCTGTTGTCGTCCGGTCACACGCTGATCCCTCCTCTTTTTGCAGCAAGTCGCTGCTCCATTTTTGTAGCAAGTCGCTGGAGGAGATCGAGCAACAAATTTCGTTCCTCGGTGGTCCAGTCGCCCAGCAGCTTGTCGAGAAATCGACGGCGCACCTTCGAGAATGTCGCCAGCATGTCCCGCCCCGCCGCCGACGGTTTCAGGAGCCGAATGCGTTGGTCATCCGCCGCCACGTGCCGCTCGACAAGGCCCAGCGACTCCAGCTTGGCCACTTGTCGGCTGACGGTCGAATGATTGCGGCCGACGAGACCTGCCAGGTCGACGACGCTGATCGGTCCGGCATAGCCGATCCGCAAGAGCAGGGGATAGAGCGCCCGGTCCAGCCTGACGTCCGCGTGCGCAAGGAAGGCCGAGTCGAGATCGGGCCGATTCATGTAGCCGTTCAACTGCAGGAATGCGGCGTGAAGTTCGTCGGACCAATGGCTCATCCGTGCACTATGCACGAAAGTCGTTGCCAGGCCATCGTAGCCGATGTACGTTCCGTGCATTATGCACGGAGGTGACCATGGCGAATTCGAGCGCGGTTCGGTTGGTGGGCGTTGCGCTGGGCGCGCTCGCCGTGGCGTGGGGCTCGTGTGCGGCGCCGATTTTCAACGACGCAAAGCTTCACCTGGCGGCAGCTCCGGAGGACTTCAAGGCCCTCGGCATCGGACAGGAGATCGAGGTCCGGGAAGATGGGCGGCGCACGCCGCAGTCCTCGGATTATTTCGAGTGGTGGTATTTTGATGCGTTGCTCGACGACGGGACCGTGGCGGTGGTCTGGTTCGGTGACAATTGGTTCTACGGATTGCACAAACGGGCCGTGACGATCGAACTGACGCCGCCCGGAAAGCCGACCCGCCGCATCATGCGGACCTTCGATGATCCCGGAGCCTTTTCGAGCGACCATGCAGACATCCAGATCGGTCCTCATCGCTTCAAAGGCGATCTCGAAACCTACGCCATTCACGTCGACGCCGCCGAAACCGGCGGTGTGGGCTGCGATCTGGCTCTGCGCCGCAGGGTCGCCTCCTACCGCCCTGCAACGGGCTACATCAAGGCGGGCGACAGCTTCTTCGCGTGGCTCGTGGCCGTGCCGGAGGGAGCTGTTACGGGGACGCTGACCGCAGATGGCGTGACCCGCCAGGTCACGGGCAGCGGTTATCACGATCACAACTGGGGCAATGTTTCACCGGCCGATCTATTCGACAACTGGTGGTGGGGGCGCGGCAGAAGCGGCGGCCACACGATCATTATCGCCGATATCCATGGCACGGCCGTTGTGGGCGCAACCCGTATTCCACTCTTCTTCGTCGCTGATGACCATCAGGTGCAGGTCAATGCCTATGGGTCGGACGTATTGGCGGTTGAGGGCGGCCCCGTCCGCCATCCCGATCCAAAACATGAGCGCCCCATCGGCTCAGGGGTCTCCTTCGCCACCACCGATGGAAATCGGGCCGAATTCAAGATTTCCGATCGCCTCCTGACGTCCCGCGATCTTCTGTCGAATCGATCGTTTTTCATAAAGACGGCCGCGACTATCATGTCAAAAAAGCCTTGGTATACGCGCTTCGTGAGCTCAATAACGCTTCAGTTATCCGGACAATCCCCGCGCGAAGGGGAAGGCACACTGGAGTATTTCGAGCTGAAATGAGATCGAGCAGGCGCGCGGCATCCGCAACGTCCGCGATTGCTTGCGCCCAGAGCCAACCGCCCTGCTCCTACTGGCCCGTGTGTGCGCTTCAAGATAGGTTGTGCTCACCGCCTCGCCTGTCGTGGGCGAATTGTAGGTCAGCACATCGCGGTAGGCCGGATCGTGCCGATCGTCGTAGAGGGAGGCGATCGTGCCGATGACGCCCTGCGGCGGCGGGTATCAGGAGCTGTCCGCGGGGACCCGGACCCAATAAGCGCGGGGACCGCAGGAGACTCCGCACCGCGGGGCGGATCAAGTGCGGGGGCGGAGAAGACGGCAAACCCGGTCTATGTCCACTAGGCTGGAAATTATACGCCAGCCGCGTGACTAGCGAGGACGCTACTAGCATGTCGGAGAGATGCGATTACATACGGCCTTCATTCAATAGACGTTACAGCATCCGGCCGTGCCCTAACTGGCCAAACGCGACAGCGATCTGCCATAGACTGAGCTACAAACGACCTCATGGTGATTTCCGAAATTGCAATCGGGCCGGGGGATCCACCTCGGCAGTCAATAATCTGGCCATGATAGGAGCGACGCTGGATGCGCGCTGATGAATTGGCTCGCCGCTGTAGCGTCTTGGGTACCGTGCAAATCGTGGAACGGCGAGACCGGTCGACAATGCGCCATTTCAGCTGTCGGCCGCTCGGTCGTCAGAATGGTCTTGCCAGCGCTGCATGTCATTCAAGTACGTCATGGATGTCTCAAGACGCGTGAGCCGGGCCACAACAACCATGAGCAGTGAGCGACGAGTGCGGTTGTCGAGGTCATCTAAACTGTTTGGTTCCACTTCTTGACGCGTTACCAGGCAGGGCCTTAGCCTTACTGACACTGACGTCACTAACAAGCACGCGGGTTTGCAGGGAGAGAAGCGATGCCACTCGAAGCTTCCGAGGCGGCGCCCCAAGCCTTGGCAGCGAATGTGACGCGCCTTGTCGATCTGATTCACATCGTCACTCGCCGCCAGCCAGGCTCGCCCGCGATCGAGTTCGAGGGCCGCACCATTTCCTATGGCTCGCTTTATGGCGATGCTGTCCGCTTGACTAACGGCCTGCGGCGATTGGGATTCGCTATCGGTGATGAGATTGGAATCCTGGCTGGCAACAGCCCTGACTACATTCAACTTTACCTCGCATGTCAGCTCGCCGGGCTGGTTGCGGTGCCGCTCAACTACCGCGCGGTCGCCGACGACGTGGCGTATGTCCTTGGCAACTGTTCCGCCCGCGGCGTCTTCGTCGGGGAGGAGTATCTCGGCATCGTCGAGGCGGCTCTGCCGCGCTTGCCATCGCTCCGGCGCGAAAGCGTGATCGTGCTCGGCAGTGCGTTGCATCGGCGCCTGGTGCAGGACAGCGAGGCAAATGACTTGCCGCCAGCACCGCCGCTCACTCCGGCCACGATCTTCTACACCTCCGGCACCACCGGGTTTCCCAAGGGCGCCATGATGAGCCATCTGAATATGCTCACGCGGCTCGCCTCCTGGGGTCGGGAGTTCGGCATCAACTCGACCGATGTTGTGCTTGTGCCGGGGCCTGTCTTTCACATGTCTTTTTCGTCGATCGCGCTGACCACGCTCGCGGCCGGCGGACGCGTGGTGCTGATGCGGGATTTCGACGCCAAGGCGGCGATCGATTCCATGGAGCGCTTCGGCGTCACCTGGTCCTTCATGGTGCCTAAGATGATCTCGATGCTGCTGGAGGCATTGGCCGATGGCGGCAGCCGCGACGTCGCGCGAAGCCTACGCGGGCTCCTGAGCTCTGGCTCGCCGCTGCCCAAGCCGATGCTCGACGCTTTGGTGCGCGAGTTTCCTGGCACGCGCATCACCGACGCCTATGGCTGGACTGAAACCGGTTGGGTAAGTCTCTGCCGCCATGAGGACCTGATGCGTGGCAAGCGTTCCGTGGGCCGCGCAGCCTTCGGCTGCGAGCTCGCTGTGCTTGACCGGGAGGGCCGCGAGCTGCCGGTCGGCGAGGTGGGCGAGATCTATGCCGCCAATCCCGTTACGTTCCTTGGCTACTACGGCAATTCGGTGGCGAGTGCGGCCATCCGGCGCGGCAAGTGGGAGACCGGCGGCGACATGGGCTACCTCGACGAGGAGGGCTTCCTGCATCTGGTCGATCGCAAGAACGATATGATCATCAGCGGTGGCGAGAACATCTATCCCGCCGAGATCGAGCGCGTGCTGGTGCTGCATCCCAAGGTCTTCGAGGTGACGGTCGTGGGTGTGCCCGACGAGAAGTGGGAAGAATCGCCGCGCGCCTGCATCGTCCTGCATGCCGGCATGACGTCGACTGAGCAGGAGATCATCGGCTTCTGCGAGGGCAAGCTGGCGCGCTACAAGCTGCCGCGCTCGGTGGAGTTCCTCGACGCGCTGCCGCGCAATGCCATGGGCAAAGTGCTCCGCCGCGAGCTGCGCGACCGTTATTGGCAGGGCCACGAGGTCTGTGTGCGTTGACCGTCCCTTGATCCGCGGCGTCTAATTCCGGGTGACGATCACCGACGCGTTTTGGCCGCCGAAGCCGAAGGCGTTGACCTGCAGGGTCTTCACGTCGATCTGCTTGGGCCGCTTGATGACCACCTCGAATTCAGCCTCCGGATCCGGCTCGTCGGTGTTGGCGGTGTGCAAGAAGCGGCCTTCGCGCATGCCTAAAAGGCCGGTCACCAGGGCCATTGCGCCCGAAGAGGCGCCGCTGTGGCCGACGTGGCCCTTCATGCCCGCGACCGGCAGAGGTGTGCTGCGCTTGCCATGCACCTGGTTGATGGCGCGGATCTCCGCCGTATCGCCCTTGGGCGTGCCGGTGGCGTGAGCGATCAAAGCGTCGACCTCGCTGGCTGCCATGCCCGCGTCCTGCAAGGCGAGCTCCATGGCACGCGCCTCCCACTTGCCGCTCGGCTCGGGCGCAGAAGGATGATAGCCGTCGGCGAGATTTCCGTAGCCGCGGAAGTAGCCGAAGATCTCCGCGCCGCGGGCGCGCGCGTGGTCTCCGCGCTCCATCACCATGATCGCCGAGCCTTCGCCGACCACGATACCGGCGCGCTTGACGTCGAACGGCAGCATGGCGCGGCGCGGATCGCTCGACGGCGCGATCATGCCGTAGAGCGTGCTGGTATAGAACGTCGCCGGCACGAAGTCGCTGTCGGCGCCGCCTCCTGCCAGGCTGATGCCGCCGTCGGTGCCGCCGGCGATGACGACGTCGGCCTTGCCGCTTTCGATCAGCCAGGCGGCTTGACCCACGGCGTCGAGAGAAGCGGCGCAGGCCGTCGTCACCGTGAGGCTGGGCCCGTGCAGGCCGTAGCGCATGGCGATCTGCGAGGCCGCCATGTTGGGATAGATCTGGATCTCGGTCTTGCGCGGGATCGCCTGCGGGCCCTCCTTGTCGAGCTTGTGCTGCGCCTTCATGAGCGCACGCGCCCCGCCGATGCTGGTTCCGTGTACGATGCCGGTGCGCAGCGGGTCGAGGTCGCCAAGACCCGATTGCCGCACGGCCTGCTCGGTCGCCGCCAGCGTGAACTGCGCGAAGAGATCGGTGCCGTCCTCGACCTTCTCGTCCATCCAGTCACGAGGGACGAAGCCTCCGATCGTGCCCCACCACGGTTGCTGGCCCGGAATGGCCGAGGGCCAGGGTGCAGGCTTGATGCCGCAGGCGCCGGCCATGATCTGGCGATGGAATTCCTCGACCGACAAACCGATGGCCGAGATGACGCCCAGCCCGGTGATCGCTACATCGCGCATCGTCGTTTCCTCCAGCCTTCCCAGAGCCGCGTGCCGGTTTGCGACCGGTCGTGCGCATTGCTCCGACACTGATAGCTTATATACTGACACGAGTGTCAGCTCGCGTCTCGGGGCAACGGGGCGAGGGATGCGCTGGGAGAAAACGCCAATGAATGCGGGTATTTGCGGGATGGACCCGCGCGCCAGTCGAGTCGCGCCGTGAGTGTTCCGGAGTGGCTACGCCGCAGCGCACGGTGGTACGCCAATAAGGAAGCGGTCATCGATGGCGCACGCCGCTTCACCTATGCCCAGTTCAACGCGCGGGTGAACCGGCAGGCCAACGGGCTTAGCGCCATGGGCATTGCCAAGGGCGAGCGTGTCGCCGTCGTGCTTAAAAATTCGGTTGAGGCGATGGAGTCGTTTGGCGCCGCCGCCAAGGCCGGCTTCGTCCACGTGCCGATCAACTTTCGCCTGTCCCGGCGCGAGGTAGGCGACATCCTGCTGCACAGCGGCAGCAGGGCCTTCATCGTCCATCGCGAATTCGCGTCCCTGCTCGATCTTGCCGGCGAATGTCTTGATCTCAAGCACGTGATCGTGGTCGACGACGGCGCGCCCGGCTCGGACTACGAGACATGGCTGGCCGTGCAGTCAGCGCAAGAACCGGCCACAGACATCCTGGCCGAGGACAATTTCTTCATCGTCTATACGAGCGGCACGACGGGCGCGGCCAAGGGCGCTTTCTACCAGCACCGCCAGCCGGCTGTTCATGCACCGGTGCCGGTGCTGGGCTACGACCTGCGGCACGACAGCCGCATCCTGCTGGTCTATCCGCACAACTCCATCGCCTCCTTGAACGTGGTCTACGTGCCGGCCTGGATGTTAGGTGCAACCGTGGTCCTCACCGACGTGCGGCAGTTCTCCGCCGAGCGCTGGCTCGATACCGTCGTGCGCGAGAGGGTGACGCACTGCCATCTCGTGCCCACCATGCTGTTTCGCGTGCTCGAGCACCCGAAGCTTCGCGAGGTCGATCTCTCGAGCCTTCAGACGATCGGCTACGGGTCGGCACCCATGCCACAGGAGCGCATCCAGCGCCTGCACGAGGTATTCGGCAGCGTACTGATGCAGGCCTACGGCATGACCGAGGTCTCTTCGATCACCACGATCTTCTCCAAGCAGGACCATGTCGAGGCGCTTAAAAGCAATCCCGATCGGCTGCGCGCCTGCGGCCGGCCCGCCTTCGGTTGCGAGCTGCGCGTCGTGACAGACGGTGGACGGGAGGTGGTCCCAGGTGAGATCGGCGAGATCGTGTTCCGCGGCCCCCTTCCGATGTCAGGTTATTGGAACGATCCCGAGCGCACGGCCGAGACGATCAGGAACGGATGGTTGCATTCGGGCGACCTCGCGACCGTCGATGCCGACGGGTTCATCTATATCGTCGACCGCAAGAAGGACCTGATCATCAGCGGCGGTGCCAACATCGCCAGCAGCGAGGTCGAGAACGTCATCTACTGGCACGAAGCGGTGCGCGAGGCTGCGGTCGTAAGCCGTCCCGACGAGGAATGGGGCGAACGGGTCCACGCCTTCGTGTCGCTGCACGACGACAAGTCGATGACGCCCGAGGAGCTCATCGCCTTCTGCCGCGAGCGGCTCGCACACTACAAGTGCCCGGCGAAGATCGACATTCTGCCCGACCTGCCGAAGAACGCGCTGGGCAAGATCCTGAAGTCCGACCTGCGCGCCGCGCTGTGGCGAGGCCGTTCGCGCGCCGTCAATTAAAAGTTAAGTCAAGGGAGGGAAACAAGATGTTGAAGGTTACTGCGATGGCAGTGGCGGCGGGCTTGTTCGCCTCTTCTGCGTCGAACGCGCAATCGCAAGCACCGATCAAAGTCGGCGCGGTGCTGAGTCTCAGCGGTCCCGCCGCCGTGTTCGGGCTGCCCGAACGTGACGCGATCGAGGCGGTCGTCGAGGAGATCAACCGGACGGGCGGCGTGAACGGTCGCAAGATCGAGCTCGTCCTGCACGATGACAAGACCGATCCCAGCGAGGCCGTGCGAGGTGTGACGCAGGTCACGCGCGATGGCGTCGTCGCGATCGTCGGTCCCAGCACCGGCAGCGGCATCCTCGCGGCCGGACCAGTCGCGGAAAGGCTGCGCGTCCCACTGCTCGCTCCGGCGGGCACGGCTTCGATCACCGACAAGAAGAACAGCTTCTATCCCTGGGTCTTCCGTGTGGCACCGAGCGACCAGACAGACATCCACAAGATCCTCGCCGACATCGCCAAGGACGGGAAGCGCCGGATCGGCGTGTTCTATCAGGAGGACGCTTACGGCAAGGTGGGGCTGGATTACGGCCAGCAGATCGCCAAGGAGCTCGGCCTGCAGATCGTCGCCTCGGTCAGCGCTGCCTACACCGCGACCGACCTCACCGCGCAGGCGACGCAATTGCGTGAAGCCAAGCCCGACGCCGTGTTCATGCAGATCTCGATCTCGGCCCTGGGGGCGAGCTTCCACAAAGCGGCGAGGCAAGTCGGCCTCGACGTGCCGCTCTATGGCAACGCGGGCCTGGCGCAGAAATCATTCCTCGACGCCATGGGCGACAGCGGCAACGGTGTGCGGGTGCTGAGCATCGGCAATCTGCCCTACGAGCCGATCGATCCCGAGACCAAACTGGTCACGTTGCTGAAGGCGCGCGGCAAGACTCCCCAGGGCTGGGGCGAGCTGGTCGGCAGCAACGGCCTGATGGCGATCATGGCGGCGATCAAGGCGGTGAAGGGTGACCTGAGCGGTCCCGCGATGCGCGACGCCCTAGAGACGATCTGCGATTTCCCAACCTATTCGCGCGGCAAAGGCTGCTTCAGCAAGGAGGTCCATGACGGCTGGGGCGAGGACGTGCTGGTCATCACGGAGGTCGACCGCGGCCGCCTGAAGACCAGGCCCTGACGCGGCAGCCGTGGGATATCTCGCCGAACTCGTCGTTCGCGGCGTCCTGCTGGGAGCGGTGTACGCGCTGCTGGCCTTGCCGATGAGTCTCACCTTCGTGACTGTGGGCAGCATCGACTTCGCGCTCGGCGCCTATGCCGTGCTGGCTGCGGCGGTCGGATCGACCGTGGGCGGGCTCGCCGGCATCGCAGCGGGTCTCGGCGCGGCGCTGGCGGCGGCTGTGGCGATGGCGGCAATCTTCGCCGGCCTCAAGCGCGCGGGCGTCGAGGAGCCGATCACGATCTCGCTCGCAAGCTTCGGGCTCGCCGTCGCGATCGGCTCGCTGATCCTGTCGATCTGGGGCACGCGCGCCTTCATGCTGCATTCCTTCGACGACGTCTGGGTTATGCTGGGCATCCGCATCAGCCCGCAGAGCCTGATTAATTTCGCCATCGGCATGCTGCTGCTCGCTCTTGTCTATCTCCTGCTCTATCGCACTGGCCTTGGTCGCATGATGCGGGCCGCGGCCATCAATCCGCTGGGGGCGGAGCTTTCGGGCATTCCGGTGACGACGCTCCAGACCGGCACCTTCATCAGCGGCGGTCTGCTGGGCGGCATCGCCGGTCTGCTGATCCTCTTCAGTGCCGGCCTCGACTTCACTGCGGGCCTGTCGCTCACGCTTTCGTGCTTCGGCGCGGCCATCCTGCTCGGCGCCCACGGGCCGATCCGCGCCTTTCTGGGCGGCATTCTGATGGGCGTGGTCGAGGCATTGAGCTCCGGTCTCGCTTCCGGTGCTGTCAGTGCCATCGTGCCACTGGTCGTGATCATGATCGTGCTTGCTCTCGGTGCGGTTGGCGGTGTCCGCTTTGCGGGGGATCGGCCGTGACCTACTGGCGGGCGCGGTCCAACACGCTGGTGCTGCTGGCCTGTGCGACGCTGGCCGGTGCGGTCGCCGCGCGTGATCCGGCCTGGCTCGACATCGCCATCGCCATCGTCATCAACGCGCTCGTCGCCCTGTCGGTCGGGCTGACCTTCGGCCAAGCCGGTATCCTGTCGGCGGCACAAGGCTCGTTCGCCGCCATTGGCGCCTATACGACGGCGATCCTCACCGTGAGGCTTGGCTGGTCGCCCTGGCTTGCCTTGCCGGTTGCGATCGCCCTGCCGGCTGGCCTGGGGCACGGACTCGCGCGTCTGGTCACGCGATTGGCGCCTCTCGCCGTCGCGCTGGCCACCCTGACGTTGAGCGCCATCATCGAGATCGTGCTGCGTTCATGGGACAATTTGACGGGCGGCTATGTTGGCCTGGCCGGCATACCGTCCGTGTTCGCCGGACAGCCGATCGCCTTCTACGGCCTCGCCGTCGGCATGCTGGCACTTGCGGTGCTGGCCTACGAGAACCTGATGCTGTCGCGCTTCGGTCGGGGCCTCACGACCATCCGTGGCGATCGAGCGCGCGCGATCGCCGACGGCATCGCCGTCCCGGGCCTCCTCAGTGCGGCCTTCGCCCTGGCGGCCGCGATGGCAGGTGCCGGCGGCTGGCTCTACGCCCACTATTTCAGCTACCTCAGTCCCGGCTCGCTGGGCACGGAGCTCTCGATTTCGGTGCTGCTGATGATGGTGGTCGGCGGCGCGCGCCACATCCTGGGACCTGTCGCCGGTGCTGTGATCCTGGGCGTGCTGGCGCAGTTGCTGCCCGCCCAGGAAGTGCAGGGCCTGTTCTATGGCGGCGCGCTGATCGTCATCTTGCTGGTGGCACGTAACGGGCTTTTGGGCCTCGTCCGCCGTGAGGGCACGCTGTGAGCCAAGGCCTCGTCGCGCGCGACGTGGTTATGCGCTTTGGCGGCGTCTTGGCGCTCGATGGCGCTGCGATCGAAGTCGTGCCCGGCCGCATTGTCGGCTTGATCGGTCGCAACGGCTCGGGCAAGAGCACGATGTTCAACTGCATCACGGGTTTCGTGCGGCCGACCGAAGGCCGCATCGACCTGGATGGCGCGCCGATCACCGGCTTGCCGCCGCACCGCGTCGTGCGGGCCGGCATTGCCCGCACCTTCCAGACGCCACGCGTCGATTTGCGGGCGACGGTGCGTGAGGCTGTCCTCTGCGGTTGCTATCCGCTCGGCCGCTGCGGCTTCGTGAGCGCCTTCCTCGGCCTCACGTCGGCCGTGCGCGAGGAGATACGCCTCAGGGAGCAGGCAGACGGCGTATTGCGCCAAGTCAATCTGGCGCCGCTCGGCGACCAGCAGATCGGCAAGCTCGCGATGGGCCAGGTCCGGCTGGTCGAGGTGGCGCGTGGCATCGCGGCCGGCGCGCGCTATCTGCTGCTCGACGAGCCGGCGGCGGGGCTCACCCAGTCCGAGCGCAATATGCTTGCCGATGCGATCCGCGTCGTCGCGAAGTCGGGTGTGGGCGTCCTCCTGGTGGAGCATAACTTCGCCTTCGTGCGCGCGCTTTGCGAAACGATCACCGTGCTCGAGGCAGGCCGGGTTCTGGCAGTCGGTACGGCCGACGAAATCGCGGCCGACCATCGCGTTATCGAAAGCTATCTCGGCTCCGAACCGGCCGCGCTCGTGGAGCCGGCATGACGGGATTGCGCGTCAGCGACCTTTCCGCCCGCTACGGCAGGATCGAGGTCTGCCGCGGCATCGATTTTGCTGTCGATGCTGGTGAGCTCCTGCTGCTGCTGGGCCCCAACGGGGCAGGCAAGAGCAGCGTGCTCGGCGCCCTGGCGGGCTCCGTGCCCTCGAGCGGCGAGGTGATCGTGGACGAGCGCACACTACACAACCGGCCGGCATCGCAGCGCGCGCGGCTTGGCCTGTCGCTGGTGCCGGAAGGCCGGCGCAACATCTTTGGTCCAATGTCCGTGCTCGAAAATCTGCGGCTGGGGCTGCGCCTGCTGCGCGCCGACCAGCGAAGCGACATGCTGAACTGGCTCTACCGACTTTTTCCTGTGCTGCAGGAACGGCAGCAACAGCAGGCCTCCCTGCTGAGCGGCGGAGAGCAACAAATGCTCGCCATCGCCATGGCTGTCGCCCGCCGGCCGGCGGTGCTGTTGCTCGATGAGCCGTCGCAGGGATTGGCGCCAGTGGTCCTCGACCAGCTGGTCGCGGCGATCGGCGGCCTGCGCGAGCTGGGACTCGTCATCCTGCTGGCGGAGCAGAATGTTTCCTTCGCCGCTCGCCTGGCAGACCGTTTCATGGTGCTGCAAGGCGGCGAGGTGAAGGCCCGTGGGAACAAAGCGGAGCTGGCCGACCACAAGGCGCTGGCCGCCGCAATGATGGGCTGAGTAAATGCAGGGGATGAGAAAAGTTCATGCCTTGAAGCGACGCTTGCGATCGCCGGAGCAGACGGAAGCCCGCATCCTGCAGGCGGCCGAAGAAGTGTTTGGCGAAAAGGGCTATGCCAATGCCACGATCGCCGACGTCGTGGAGATCGCCCGGGTGAGCCGCGGCGCCTTCTATCTCTATTTCGACAACAAGGACGACGTCTTCAAGACGCTGGTTGCACGCGTCATTGCCGACCTGTTCGAGGTCACTACCCGTCGCTCCTCCGGCACCATCCGCAACAGGGTCGAGACCTCGACCCGCAACTATCTCGAAGCCTTCGCCCGCCACCGCCAGATCCTGCGTTGCCTGTTCGAGGTCTCGAACTCCAATGCCGAGATGGCGCGCATGCACAACGAGTTTCGCGGCCGCTTCATCGAGCGCATTCGCCGCCATCTCGAGCGCAACATCTCGCTCGGCCTCTGCCACAGGATGGATACGCGCATTGCAAGCTATGCGCTGGGGCTGATGATCGAGGGCGTCGGCTATTCCTGGCTGGTGAGCCGCTTCGAACCCTGGCCCGGCGGCTTCGAGCTGGAGCCGGTCGTGCAGCAACTCACCGATCTCTGGTGCCGCGCCGCCTACAAGGACGGTGTGGCGGATCTTGTATCATCGAGGCAGACATGAATTTCGATTTCTCCGACGAGCAGAAGCAGTTGAAGGATCAGGCTCGCCGCTTCCTGGCGGACAAGTGTCCGACCAAGGCGGTCCGTGCGATTCTCGAGGGGCCGGAGCCGTTCGACCGCGCGCTGTGGAAGGCGCTGGGCGAGATGGGCTACATGGGCACCGTCATCCCTGAACAATATGGCGGTCTGGGCGCGGGTTACCTGGAGCTCTGCATCATCGCGGAGGAACTCGGTCGGGCACTCGCGCCGGTGCCGTTTGCCTCCTCGATCTATCTCGCAGCGGAGTTCCTGCTAGCGGCGGGTAGCGAAGCCCAGAAGAAAGCTTGGCTGCCGGTTGTCGCCTCCGGTGAGAAGATCGGCTGCTTCGCCTATGCCGAGGGTGCCGGCAGGGTCTCGCCGGCAACGATCCAGCTCCGGGCTTCCGGCAACATGCTGAGCGGTACCAAAACGCCCGTGCTCGACGGCGATGTCGCCGATTTTGCCGTGGTCGCGGCGCGCACCGCCAACGGCGATCAGGCCCGAGACATTTCCCTTTTCCTGGTCGACCTGAATGGTCTAGGCGTCACGCGGTCGACGCTGCAAACGATCGATCCGACCCGCGCGCAGGCCGAGCTCAGCTTCGACGGTGCCATCGGTGAGCCGCTGGGCGCGGCGGGCGAGGGATGGTGGCTCGCTTCCGCGGTCCTCGACCGCGCTGCCGTGCTCACCGCCTTCGAGCAGATCGGCGGCGCCGAACGTGCCTTGGAAATGGCCCGCGACTACGCGCTCGATCGTATCGCCTTCGGCCGGCCGATCGGCTCGTTCCAGGCCATCAAACACATGCTGGCCGACATGTACGTCACGCTGACGCTTGGCCGCTCGAATGCCTACTACGGCGCCTGGGCTCTTTCGACCGGTGGTGCCCAGCTTCCCGAAGCCGCGGCGACGGCGCGCGTCAGCGCCACGCAGGCCTATCAGCAATGTGCGAAGAACTGCATCCAGGTGCACGGCGGCATGGGCTTCACCTGGCAGTTCGACTGCCACCTCCACTATCGGCGTTCGAACGCGCTCGCGCTGGCGCTTGGCAGCCAGAGTCAGTGGGAAGACCTACTTATTGAGCGTCTGCAGGCGCGCAACGCAGCCGCCTGACGGACGGGATCACTGCATACTGCATAGGGAACACGTTCATGAATTTCGACGATACGCCGGCAGAGGCCGCCTTCCGCGCTGAGGTTCGCGCCTGGCTCGACTCCAACGCACTCAGCGAGCTCCTCGAGGAGTTGAAGAACTCCGGTTTCGGTTTCTCGGCGCTGAAAAGCATCGATCCCATGGTTGCCGCGAAGGCCTGGCAGAAGCGCAAAAGCGAGGGTGGCTGGGCGTGCCTACACTGGCCGAAGCAATATGGTGGCCGCGGCGCCACACCCATCGAGCGGGTGATCTGGCAGCAGGAGGAGGGGCCTTATGCCCAGCTCTCCTTTCCCTTCACCATCGGCCACGGCATGTGCGGCCCGACTTTGATGGCCTATGCCAGCGAGGCGCAGAAGCAGCGCTACCTGCCGCCGCTCGCCTCTGGCGAGGAAGTTTGGTGCCAGCTCTTTTCCGAACCGTCAGCGGGTTCCGATCTCGCCGGCCTGCGCACGCGGGCCGAACGCGACGGCGAGGACTGGGTGATCAACGGCCAGAAGATCTGGACCAGCGGCGCGCACTTTTCCGATTTCGGCATCCTGATCACGCGTACCGATCCCGCGGTGCCGAAGCATCAAGGGATGACCATGTTCTTCCTCGACATGAAATCGAAGGGCGTCGAGATCCGTCCGATCAAGCAGGTCAACGGCCAGTCGGGCTTCAACGAAGTCTATTTCACCGACGTGCGCATCCCCGACAGCCAGCGGCTGGGCAAGGTTGGCGGCGGCTGGCAGGTCTCGTTGACGACGCTGATGAACGAGCGGCTCTCCATCGGCGCCAACATGCCGACCGGATTTCCCGAGCTGTTCGATTTCTGCTGCCGTTTCGCGACGCCCGACGGGCCGATCATCGAGGATCGCGCCGTGCGCTCCAAGCTCGCCACCTGGGCCGTCCGGACAAGCGGCCTGAAATACACCGCCTTCCGCACTATCTCCGCGCTGTCCAAGGGCGAGACTCCTGGGCCGGAGAATTCGATCGGCAAGCTGGTCGCCGGCAGCACGATGCAGGAGATCGCCACCTTCGCCCTCGACCTGCAAGGCCAGATGGGCGTGCATATCGATCCCGACGATGCCGCAGCCAGCCGCTTCCAGGCCATGCTGCTGCGCTCGCCCGCGACGCGCATCGAGGGCGGCACCGACGAAATCCTGCGCAACATCATCGCTGAGCGCGTGTTGGGTCTGCCGCCCGACATCCGCGTCGACAAGGATGTTCCCTTCAACCGCATCCCGACCAAGACCCGGTGAGCGCGCTCATGACCTCCAGAATCCTCCAAGTCGCCAAGGAAGGCGCCGTCGACTGGGTCACACTGAACCGTCCGGAACGGCTGAATGCCCTCAATCCCGCTCTGGTCGACGAGCTGCTGGACTACTTCCACAATCTCTACTTCGACCACTCCGTTCGCGTCGTCGTCCTGAAGGGCGCTGGTCGCGCTTTCTGCGCCGGGCTCGATCTCAAGGAACACGCCAACCGCCGCGACTCGCCTGTGCCCGATGTCGGCGGACCCGCCGAGGGTATGCGGGCGCAGCGGCGGATCGCGGAGATCGCCATGCGCATGCGTCGCGCGCCGCAGCCCATCGTTTCCCTCATCCAAGGTGCCGCGAGCGGCGGCGGCTTTGCGTTGGCGCTCGCCTCCGACGTGCGCATCGCCGGCGAGAGCGCGCGCATGAACGCCGCTTTCATTCGTCTCGGTCTCTCAGCGTGCGACATCGGGGTCAGCTATTTCCTGCCGCGACTGGTGGGCGTCTCGGTCGCTTCCGAGCTGCTGCTGACGGGTGCGTTCCTCGACGCCAAGCGCGCGCTTGGCGTCAACCTGGTGTCCGACGTTGTCCCGGACGACAAACTTGTTGAACGAG
>Ga0137390_10002117_pt1 | contig 15563 bp, 17 predicted proteins | sample 15con2h24AmetaG_FD_104937 | JGI IMG/M metagenome (GOLD analysis project Ga0137390, IMG submission 104937) | Vadose zone soil microbial communities from Angelo Coast Range Reserve, California, USA - 15con2h2.4A metaG | ecosystem: Environmental > Terrestrial > Soil > Vadose zone > Saprolite... | reverse complement strand
TGAGCGCGGAGGACCGACTGGCCGACCCTGTTGACAAGCTGCCCGCAGGGCAAGCGCCCGTTTTTCCGTTTTCTGTTGTTTGTTTGTTGCGGCTACGCGACCAGCTCCTCGACCGTCCGTCCCCTCAGCGCCAGCAGCCGCCGCACGACCTCCCCCACCACGTTGTTGGGGGTCGAAGCGCCGGCGGTGAGGCCGATCCGCACCGCGCCCGCGGGCAGCCAGTCCACAGTCGTGGTCTCGTCGTGGGCGCCGACAGGCCGGTGGCGCAGCGTCGCCGCGACGCAATCCGCCCCGTCGATGTGGTACGTCGGCAGGCGGGCCGCGCAGATGCGCGCGAGGGCCTGGGTGTTGCTGCTGTTGTAGCCGCCGATCACGACCATGAGGTCGAGCCCGCCTTCGTCCAGCATGCGCAGCACGGCATCCTGGCGGTCCTGGGTCGCGGAGCAGATCGTGTCCATGGCCCGGAACCTGCGCGCCGCCTCCGCCTCCCCGTGCCGGTCCAGCATGGCCCGGCGCAGCATCTCCTGGATCTCGAGGCTCTCGCTCATCAGCATCGTCGTCTGGTTGGCGAGACCGATGCGGCCGAGGTCGCGCTCGGGATCGAAGCCGGGACTGGCCGCATGAGCGAACTGCTGGCGGATCACGTCGGCCCCGACTTCGCCGCGGATGAAGGCGCAGACCACGTCCGCTTCCTTGCGGTCCCGCACGCAGAGGTAGTGGCCTCCGGAATGGGTGAGGGCCTGGGACGCGGTCGCCTTCGTCTCCTCGTGATAGTGCTTGCCGTGGATGACGGCCGTGAACCCGTCGCGCGCGTAGATGTGGACGTTCTTCCAGACGTTGAGCACGCTGCCGCAGGTGGTGTCGACGAGCACGCAGCCGCGGTCCCGGAGCTCCGCCATCTCGGCCACGGTGACGCCGAACGCGGGCAGGATGACGACGTCGCCCGCGGTCACTTCCGCGTAGCGCGAGGCCGCGTCCCCCTTCTCGGGCAGGATGCGGATCCCCATGTCCTCGATCCGCCGGTTCACGTCGGGGTTGTGGATGATCTCGCCGGACAGGAAGATGCGGCGATCCGGGAACTGCTGCCGCGTCTCGTACGCGTATTCGACCGCCCGGTCCACCCCGTAGCAGAACCCGAATTCGCGGGCCAGCTTCAGGGTGACGTCGCCGGCGCGGGCCGAGTGTCCGAGGGCGCGCAGCCGGTCCACGACCGCGCTCGCGTAGCTGAGGGACAGGACGGGCCCGACCGCCGCCTTGAGGCCGAAGCCCTTCTGGAAGTACGTCTCGCTCACTTCAAGAGGATACGCGACCCCCGCCCCGCGGACCAACCAGGCCCGGTTTGACGGGCGGAAGGGAGGCGGCTACCCTGTGTGGGTCGATGCAGGCGGGCGGCCCTCCAATGCCCCCTGCGAGCGACTGAGGCGGGGTTCCCGCCAGGGTGCCAGCGCCGCGTGAGGTCGTCATGTTCGAGCGATCGTCAGTGAGGGTCAATCCGAGGACCCCGGTGCGAGTCGAGATCGGCCGGCCCGGACAGCCCGCCGCTCTCGGCGTCGTGGCGAACATCTCCGACCAGGGGGCCTGTGTCGTTACCGACAGCAGCTTCCCCATTGGCGAGAGCCTGGTCCTGCAGCTGGTCTTCGCCCCCGACGTCCAACCGTTCCAGGCCGCGGGCCGGGTGGTCTGGATGCGGAACGGAGGAGACGCGCCCGGCGCCCTGCGTTACGGGCTGCAGTGGGCGCACCGGACCGGACCCCAGCACAGCCGCCTGCGCGAGCTGATCACCGAGAAGATCTAGGCCGGCCCCTTCGGTGAGCGGCGCATGCCGCTGAGCGTGGACGGCCGCGTCGGGCGCCACGGCGCCGTGTGCTCGGGCGCGGCCTGCATGGCCACGAACGCGCACATCTCGAGGAGCCGCGACCGCAGGCGTTGCCCGACCCGTTCGATGAGGTATTCCTGGCGCCGCCGCGCGTCCGCTTCCATCGCCACTTCGCGGTCCACGTCTTCGAAGGAGGTCGTGACCAGGGTGGGCCGTCGCGCCATGTAGCGGCCGTTGACGATCGTGAACAGGGTGTCCGCGGCCCAGTCCGTCATCTTCCGCGCGCCGAGGTCGTCCAGGACGAGCACGTCCGCGGTCAAGGCCGAGCGCAGGCCGCCCGACTCGCTCGTCCGGGAGGCCTTGTCGAAGGAGTGGACGATCTCGTCGAGCAACGCGCCGAACGTGCAGAACCGCCCGCGCACGCCGTGGTTCGCGGCCAGCTCGGCCAGGATGGCCACCGCCAGGTGCGTCTTGCCCGTGCCGGCGGGGCCCCAGAACAGCAGGCCGAGGCCGTCGGCGCGTGCCGCCTCGTCCGCGAAGCGATGGCAGTAGGCGAGGGCACGATCGTAGGCCGCGCTGAGGGCGGGAGTACGCGGCTCGAAGTTGCCGAGCGTGCAGTGGCGATGGCCCCCCGGGATGCCCAGGGCGTGAAGGGGATCGCGCTCTCGGGCGGAGGCTCCCGATCCGCGCCGGCACCCGCAACGCCGCGCGTATTCGCGGCTTCCGACCCGCTCGTGGGCGAACCCCGTCCCCTGGCAGCGAGGGCACTCGCGCCCCGGCGCGGACGGGGCCCCGTCACTCACAGGAGGAGCCGCTGGTTCGAGGCCTGGAGGGCGACCTGGCGGCGGTCGGGCCCGTCGAGCCGCACCACCGTGCAGGCCTCGAGCAGGCGCGACCGCAGCCGGTGGCCGATCCGGTCCACGAGGTACTCGCGGCGGACGGTCGAGTCGACATCCATGATCTCGCGCGCGCTGAGCTCGCGGTCGGGGTAGTTGGTGGTGATGAGGGTGGGGCGTCGCGCCAGGTAACGGCGGTTCAGGATGTAGAACAGCGTGTCGTTCATCCAGTCCGTCATCTTCCAGGCGCCCAGGTCGTCCAGGAGGAGGAGCTCGAGGTCGATGACGGGCTCGAGCAGCTCGTACTCCGTGATGGCGGTGGCGGGGTTGTAGGAGTTGCGGATCTCGCGCATCAGCTCGTGGTAGTCCCAGAACTGGCCGCGCACGCCGTGCGTCTCCGCCAGCTCGCGCAGCACGGCCACGGCCAGGTGCGTCTTGCCCGTGCCGTTGCCGCCGGTGAAGAGGAGGCCGAGGCCCTTGTCGTTGGCGTTGGCCGACCCGCGCTGGGCGTACGCGCTGCCGTAGCGCAGCACCATGGCCAGGGCGTCCCGCGTCAGCCGCGTGCTGCCTTCGCCGATCTCGAAGGTCGCGAACGTGCAGTGCTCGTAGCGTGGGGGGATGCGCAGGGCCTCGAGCCTCCGCTCGGAGGCGTCGGGGCCGACGACCTGCTGGCAGGCGCAGCGGTGGGCGACGTCGACGGCCTGGCCGTCCGGCCCGGGGACGGAGGCGATCTCGAACCCCGTCCCACGGCAGCGCTCGCAATCGGTCATCGTCACCATGGTCCCCTCAGGCCACGTATTCGTCGAGGCCGGCCCTCAGCGGGCGGAACGCGAAGCCGAGATACTCGGCGGCCGGCCGGGTGTCGATCTCCACGGTCTGGGTGATGAAGTCGACCGCGCCCGGCGAGAGCATCGGGTTGGGCAGCAGCGCCATGGGACGAACGAGCAGCTTCATCAGGCCGGGCGGGTGATGCAGGAGCGGCCGGCGGCGGCCCAGCACCTCCTGCACCGTCCGGATCACGTCGTCCATGGTGAGCCGTTGCGGGCCGCCGATCTCCAGCACCGTGCCCCGTACGTCCTCACGACGCACGAGGTCGGTGATCGCGCGCGCGACGTCCTTCACGTAGGCCGGATAGACCGGCGTCCGGCCGTCCCCGATCACGGGCACGACGGGCAGGTGACGGCAGAACCAGATGAAACGGTTCATGCTGTGATCGCCCGGACCGTAGATCCAGGACGGGCGCAGGATCCCGTATTCCATCCCGCTCTCGCGGATGGCCGCCTCTGCGAGGTCCTTGGCTTTCATCCACGGCTGGGGCAGACCCTTGCCCGCGCCCGCGCCCGAGACGTAGACGAAACGCCGCACGCCGAGCTTCTTCGCCACCCCCACCGCGACCTGCGTGCCGTGCGCGTCCACCTCCATGTAGGTGCGGCCCCTGGAGGGATCCTCGACGGGGTGGTTCGGGAACTGGATGGCCTGCACGACGGTGTCCGCGCCGGTGAAGGCCTTGCCGAGGGACACGACGTCGCCCGCGAAGGCCTGGATCTTGCGCACGCGGCCGTCCCAGGGATCCGGGTGCTCCGGGTATCGGGTGGTGACGGCGACCTCGACCCCACGCTCCTCGAGGAGGCGGGACACGACTTCGCGCCCGATGAATCCGGTCCCACCGGCCACGACCACGCGCATCAGCCCTCCCACCGCGGGCGCCCGAGGAGGCGCGCGTTCATTCTGCCCTATCCTTGTGTCGTCATGCGCAAGGCACTCGTGGTCGAGGACGACGGCGACATCGTCGAGCTGGTGTCCCTCTACCTCGCCAAGGACGGCTGGGACGTGGAATCCGTCGCCGACGGCAAGCGCGCGCTGGAGAAGGTCCGGCGCGGGGCCTACCAGCTCATCATCCTCGACATCCAGCTCCCGGGCCTGGACGGCCTCGCCGTCTGTGCCGAGCTCCGGCGCGACAAGGCCAGCGCCTCCATACCCCTGGTGATGCTGACCGCGCGCGGCGACGAGTCCGACCGCGTCGTCGGCCTGGAGATGGGCGCGGACGACTACGTGGTGAAGCCCTTCAGCCCCAAGGAGCTGCTGGCGCGGGTGCGGGCCCTCTTCCGCCGCCTCGAGCGGAAGGACGAGACGGACGACGTCAGCACCATCGGCGTGGTCGAAGTCGACCGCGCCCGGCACCTCGTGCGCTGCGCGGGCAAGCGTGTCCACCTCACGGCCAAGGAGTTCGCGCTGCTGATCGCGCTCATCGACGCGCGCGGGCGCGTCCTCTCCCGCCATGCCCTGCTGCAGGACGTCTGGGGGTACTCCTACACCGAGGGCACGCGCACCGTGGACGTGCACGTGCGGCGCCTCCGCGAGAAAATGCCCGCGTTTGCCGGTTCCATCGTGACGGTGAAGTCGCTGGGCTACCGCATCCCGCGAGACGCGGAATGAGCCGCTTCGGCCTGCGCGAGCGGATCGCGGTGGGGGCGGTGGCCGCCTCCGCGGCTGCCCTCCTGGCCGTGCTCGCGCTCGTGGGCCCCGACCTGCGCCGCCGCACCGTCGAGCACACGCGGAGCACGCTGCTGGCGGAGGCGCGGCTGATGGCGCGCGTGGTCGAGCATCCGCTGGCGGAGGGCGCGCCGCCCGGCGAGATCGACGCCCTCGTGGACAGCACCGCGCGCGAGGTCAGCGCGCGCGTGACCATCATCGCCCCCGACGGGCGGGTGCTCGCCGATTCGTCGCTCTCCGGCCCCGAGCTGGCCGCGGTCGAGAACCACGCGGGCCGGCCGGAGGTGATGGAGGCGCTGCGCGGCGCCACGGGCAGCGCCATCCGCCACAGCGCGACCGTCGACGTGGACCTCCTCTACGCCGCCGTCCCCATCCGCCACGACGGCCGCGTGATCGGCGTGGCGCGGGTGGCCCTCCCTCTCTACGGCATCGAGGAGCAGGCACAGGAGGTCGCGCGCTCGGTCGCGCTCGCCCTGGCCCTGGCCTTCGCGGTGGCCGTCGTCCTGTCCATCGCGCTGTCCGCGCCGCTGGCCGGCCCCCTGCGCGAGATGATGCAGTCCGCGCACCGCTTCGCCGCGGGCGACCTCTCCGCGCGCACGCGCATCTCGCGCCAGGACGAGATCGGCGAGCTGGCGCGCATCCTCGACCGCTCCGCGGACCAGCTCCAGGCCCGCCTCAACGAGCTGGCCGGCGAGCGCGCCCGCACCGAGACCATCCTGTCCGCGATCGACAGCGGCCTGCTCGCCGTGGACCATCGCGGCACCGTCATCCTGGCCAATCACAGCCTGCGGCGCAGCCTCGACCTGCCGGACGCCCTGGGCCGACACTACGTCGAGGTGATCCGTCATTCGGAGGTCGGACGCGCTCTGGAAGCCGCGCTGCGCACGGGCCGGCCGCAGGCGCTGGAGGTCCGCATCCACCACCTGCGGCGCATCTACGCCCTGCAGGCCGGCCCCTTCCCGGGCCAGGAGGGGATGCCGCACGGGGCCGTGCTGACCTTCCAGGACGTGACCGAGCGCCGCCGGGTGGACGAGGTGCGCCGGGACTTCGTCGCCAACGCCTCCCACGAGCTGCGCACCCCCCTGACGTCCATCCGCGGTTTCGTGGAGGCCCTGGAGGACGGCGGGCTGGAGGAGCCGCCCACCGCGCGGCGCTTCCTCGAGAAGATCCGCACGCACGCGGACCGCATGGCCGCGCTGGTCTCGGATCTGCTCGAGCTGTCGCGGCTGGAGTCGGGAGAGCGGCCGCCCACCTGGGAGCGCGTCCCGCCGGAAGAGGTCGTGGACGAGGTGGTGGCCGCCCTCGGCAGCCTGGCCGCGGCCAAGCAGATCGAGGTCACCACTCAGGTGGCGGCGCCCGCGTTCGAGACCGACCGCGACCGCCTCCGCGGGGTGCTGGAGAACCTGGTCGAGAACGCGCTCAAGTACACGCCGGGCGGCGGGCACGTGTCCGTCACGGCCCGGGCGGACGAGGGGACGGTCGTCTTCGAGGTGGCCGACGACGGGCCGGGCATCGGGGCCGAGCACCTGCCGCGCGTGTTCGAGCGCTTCTATCGCGTGGACAAGGCGCGCAGCCGCGAGCTCGGAGGCACGGGGCTGGGCCTGTCGATCGTGAAGCACCTCGTCGAAAGCCTGGGCGGCACCGTCTCCGCGAGCAGCGAGCGGGGACAGGGCAGCCGGTTCAGCGTTCGATTCCCGGTGGCGCGGAGAGAGGCGGCGAGGACGGCGTAGTGGCGCATGGAAATGACTAGCGCGGAGGGATCGCGGCACCGACCACGGGCGACGGGCGGTGCCGTCGTCATGCTCGCTCTCGCGATGGTGTCGCCGGGCCGAGCGGCCGACGAGGAGACCGAAGCGGCGGCCGCGCGGGCCGCGGTCTATGGCCTGCTCATGACGTCGGGATTCCTCGTGAACCGGGCGCCGGCGAAGTGCTATTGCCTGGCCGTCCGGCGCGTCGACGACGAGGGCGCGGTCACGATCGAGGATCCGCCGGCGGCCGCGGTTCCGGCGTCGACGGCGACCGGACCGCGGGTCGAGCCCTATTCGCGTTGCCGCGAGGCCTGCGTCGTGCTCTACACCAGCGACCTCCGTTGGGTGGACGATTCCATCGCGAAGTTGAGGGGCGGTCTCCTGGCCATCCATTCTCGGCTCCCTCTTCGGGGAACGCGGCCACGCCCGGACGCGCGGCTCTTCACCGTCGAGGAGCAGCCGGACCGCGGGTGGGTCGTCATCCGGCCCGAGAGGGAGCCCGCACCGTGACCGCGCGCGCGTCGTGCGTCCTCGCCTTCGTGAAGCGCGAGGGCATCGTTCTCCAGTCCGCGCGGGGCCGCGTGCCCAACCTCGCCGAGTTCGTGGCCGGCGAGCGCATCCGCGGAAGCTGGTGGGGCCACGCCAAGGGGCAGGAGATCTTCCGCACCATCAACCACGTCGTCGACAGCGGCGAGGTGCTCGTCTGCCAATTGGTCGACGGCAAGGTGACCTTCGTGCATCGCCGGCTCTGGCCGGCGCTCGTCCGTCTGGTGGCCCGCCTGCGGGCGGACGGCCTGGCTCAGATCTCGCAAGAGCACACCGCGTCCGGACGGCACCAGCGCCGGGTCACGCCCTACCCGGAGTGGGTCCCTCGCGACGTGGCCAGGGACGCCGCGCGGCTGTCCGAAGCCGAAGCGGAGACGCAGCTCGCGCCGTGGTCCTGGCTTCTTTCCGCCTAGCCGACCGGCGGTCCGGCCCGTCCTTCGCGATGGACCTGCTCGTAGATCTCAATGGCGCGGTACATGCTCGCGAGGAACTCGGGCGTGGCCGGGCTCACGTCGCGCCAGGACTGTTGCGCGTCGCGCGTTGCCGTGGGTCCGAGGCGCTCCTCGGCGAAGCACCGCAGGGGGACGTGGGTCCCCGGCACCTCGTTCCAGAGCACCATCTCTGCCGCGTCCTCGAATCGCGGCCGGCTCCCCCGCTCCGGCCGGCGAGGGCTCACGCGGAACTGGGTGATCCGGAAGAGCAGCGGTCGCTGGGGATCCACGAACAGCGAATAGCGGACGTGCTCGGTGGCGGTCTCGTAATCCCCGTTGATCCGTTCCCAGGTGGCGCGCAGGGTCGCGGAGGGCAGCGCGACGGGCAACGTCTCGGACAGGGGACGCATCCCCCCGGAGCTCGCGCACCCAAGGGCAAGAAGGACACAGGCCCCCAATGGCAGCATCGACGACGGCAGCCCAACGCCGCCAACAGATGGCTCCCGCGTTAAGCTGCGGCGCGACTTCGCGTATACCCGCGCCGCCAGCTTCAACGCGGCTAACTGATTCCCCACGGAGTTATTGTCGCTTGCCCTCCCCGTCCTTGACGAATCGGTAACCGAGCCCCACCACGGTTTCGACGTGCCCACGGCCCAAACCCAGCTTGGCCCGCAACCTACGGACGTGAGCGTCGACACTCCGCAAATCCACGTCCGCGTCGTGGCCCCACACCCGGTCCAGCAGCCGCTCGCGGGTGAGCACGCGCCCCGCGCTCTCGATGAGGACACGGAACAGCTCGAACTCCTTGGCGGTCAGGCGCAGATCGGTCCCGCGGTAACGCGCCACGAAGGAATCGAACTCGACCTCGAAGTTCTCGTCGCGGTATCCCTGCGCGGGCGTCGCCTCCGGGCCGTGCCGGCGGAGCGCGACGCGGCAGCGCGCGGCCAGCTCCTTGAGGCTGAACGGCTTCACGACGTAGTCGTCCGCGCCCATCTCCAGGCCGAGCACGCGGTCCACCTCGTCCGCGCGCGCGGACACGATGATGATGGGCAGGTGGGCCGTCGTGGCCTGCCGGCGGATCATCCGGCAGACCTCCAGTCCATCCATGCCGGGCAGGTTGAGGTCGAGCAGGACCAGGTCGGCCCCCGCCCGCACGGCGTGGAGCCCTTCCTCGCCCGTGCGCGCCACCCGCACCTGCAGCCCGACCTTCTGGAGCTGGTACCCGATCGCTTCCGCGATATCGGGCTCGTCCTCGATGAGGACCACGCGCCGACGTCCCGACACCGCGGCCGCCCCCGCTGGTTCCTGCGCCCTCATGGCGCGGTGGGTTCCTCGTGGTGATGCCGCACGTCCTTCGCCTCGACCAGGAAGATGACGTCCTCCGCGATGTTGGTGGCGTGATCGGCGATGCGCTCGATGTTGCGGCTGATCAGGATGAGGGCCAGCGCACGCTCGATGGTGCCGGGGTCCGCCATCATGTAGGTCAGCAGCACCCGGAAGATGGTGTCCTTGAGGCCGTCCACCTCGTCGTCCTGCGCGAGCACCTCGCGGGCGAGGGTGACGTCCCGGCGCACGAACGCGTCGAGGCTGTCGCGGGTCATGCGCTCCGCCCTCTCCGCCATGCGCGGCAGGTCGATGAGCGGCTTGAGGGGCGGCGCGGCCAGCATCTTGCTCGCGTTCTCCGCGATGTTCACCGCCTGGTCGCCGATGCGCTCGAGGTCGGCGTTGATCTTCATGGCCGACGTGATCAGGCGCAGGTCGGAGGCCATGGGCTGCTGCAGGGCCAGGAGCTTGATGCAGCGGTCGTCGATCTCGATCTGCAGGGCGTTGACCTCTTCGTCGCCGTGAGCGATGGCGTCCGCCGCTTCCAGGTTGCGCTCCATGAGGGCCTGGATGGCCCCGTGCACCCGCTCCTCGACCAGCGCCCCCATGTTGAGGAGGCGGTTCTTGAGCGCCTGCAGGTCCGTCTCGAAGTGATGCCGTTCCATCTTCATTGAGCAAGAGGGCGCTGCGCCGCGCCCCCTTGAACCCCCCGCCGCTCCCGGGAGTGAATCCCGCTCGCGGCGTTATGGTTGCTTGCCATCCGTCTCATCCGATTCATCCGCATCAACCGAATCGGCCCGTGATGTAGTCCTCCGTGAGCTTCTCCCGCGGGTTCGTGAACATCTGCGGAGTGGCCCCGTACTCCACCAGCCGGCCGAGCCAGAAGAACGCGGTCTTGTCCGACACGCGCGCGGCCTGCTGCAGGTTGTGGGTCACGATCACGATGGTGTAGCGCTCCTTCAGGCTGTAGATCAGCTCCTCGATCTTGACCGCGGCCAAGGGGTCGAGGGCGGAGCTCGGCTCGTCCATGAGCAGGATCTCCGGCTCCACGGCGATGGCGCGGGCGATGCACAGCCGCTGCTGCTGCCCGCCGGAGAGGCTGAGCGCGCTCTCCTGCAGGCGGTCCTTGGCCTCGTCCCAGAGGGCGGCGCGCTGGAGGCTCGCTTCGCAGGCCTCGTCCAGCTTGCGCCGGTCGCGCTGTCCCGCGATGCGCAGGCCGTAGACGACGTTGTCGTAGATCGATTTCGGGAAGGGGTTGGACTTCTGGAACACCATCCCGATGCGGCGGCGCACCTCGATGACGTCGACGCCCGCACCGTAGATGTCGCGGTCCTTGACCTTGACTTCCCCGCGGATGCGCGCACCCTCGATGAGGTCGTTCATGCGGTTGAGGCAGCGCAGCAGCGTGGATTTCCCGCAGCCGGAAGGGCCGATGAGGGCGGTGACGCGGTTCTCGCCGATGTCCATCCCGATGTCGAAGAGCACCTGCTTCTCACCGTAGTAGAACTGCACGTTGCGGATGGTGATGGCCTGGCGCTCCGCCTCCGGCACGGCGTCCGTCCGCACGGCGGTCTGGATGCGGATGCCCGGCTGGTCCACCACGCTGGCCTCGTCTTCCATGACACTCCCTCGGATCATCCGCGGTGCATCCGCTCCAGGCGGCGCGTCACGGCCCGGGCCAGGAGCGAGAACGCCAGCACGGCGGCGATGAGTACGGTGGCCCCCGCCCAGGCCTGGCGATGCCAGTCCTCGTAGGGCGAGATGGCGTAGGTGAAGATCTGCACGGTCAGCGATCCGATCGGCTGGCCGAGGGCCGTCGAGAAGAAGCGGTTGTTGAACGCGGTGAAGAGCAGGGGCGCGGTCTCCCCCGCCACCCGCGCCAACGCGACGAGGACGCCGGTGACGATGCCGGGCAGGGCGGCGGGCAGTATGACGGTGGCCACCGCCCGTCCCCGCGTCGCGCCCAGGGCCAGAGCGCCCTCGCGCAACGACGAGGGCACCAGGGCCAGCAGCTCCTCGGTCGTGCGCACGATGATGGGGATCATCATCACGCCCAGCGCCACTCCACCGGCCAGGGCAGAGAAGCGCCGGAAGGGCAGGACGGCGATGGCATAGGCAAAGACGCCGATCACGATGGAGGGCACGCCGTTGAGGATGTCGGCGGCGAAGCGCACGGCGGGGGCGAGGCGGGTGGTGTTGAACTCGGTGATGTACACGCCGCAGGTGATGCCGATGGGCACCGCGATCAGAGCGGCCAGGCCGATGAGGATCCCGGTGCCCACGATGGCGTTGGCCATCCCGCCTCCCGTCTCCCCCACCGGTTTCGGCATCTCGGTGAAGAAGGCCCAGTTGAGGGCGGGCAGGCCCTGCCGCAGGACGAAGAAGAGGATGAAGGCGAGGGGGACGAGCGCGATCACGACGGAGAGCGCGCACAGGAAGGTCATGGCGGCGGAGGTGAGCTTGCGGACACGATAACGGCGGGCGAAGGCGTCAGGCGGCAAGGGGCACCGTCTTGACCACCGTCGGCCGCGTCTTGGTCCGATCCATCCGCCAGATGAGGAGGCGGGAGAGGCCGTTGATCGCGATGGTGATGAGGAAGAGGACGAGGCCGATCTCGACCAGCGCGTTCAGGTAGAGCGTGTCCGCCGCCTCCGTGAACTCGTTGGCGATGACCGCGGCCATGGTGTGCTGGGGCGCGAAGAGCGAGAGCGCGACCTGCGGGTTGTTGCCGATGACCATGGTGACCGCCATCGTTTCCCCGAGCGCTCGTCCGAAGCCGAGCATGACCGCGCCGATGATCCCGATGCGGCCGTAGTGGACGGCGAGGCGGATCGCTTCCCATCGGGTCGCGCCCAGGGCGTACGCGGCCTCCCTCTGGGAGACGGGCACGGCCTTCAGGATCTCGCGCGCCACGGTCGCGGTGAACGGGATGACCATCACGGCCAGGACCAGCCCCGCCGCCAGCATGCCGACCCCGAGAGGCGGCCCCGAGAAGAAGGGCGTCCGCCGCAGCACCTCCGGCGTGTGGACTTCCAGCCAGCGCACGCCCGGGGCGAGCACGAAGATGCCCCAGAGGCCGTAGACGATGGACGGGATGGCGGCCAGGAGCTCGGTCAGGAACGCGAGGGGCTGGCGCAGCCAGCGCGGGCACAGCTCGGAGAGGAAGATCGCGATGCCCAGGGACACGGGCAAGGCCAGGACGAGCGCCAGGATGGACGAGTAGAGCGTGCCCCAGATGAACGGCAGGGCCCCGAACTCGCCCGCCACCGGGTCCCAGGTCCGCGTGCGCCAGAAGGAGAGGCCGAACTTGCGCACGGAGAGCATCGAGTCGTTGACGAGCACGGCGAGGATGCCCAGGACGACGGCGATGACCAGGACGGCGACCGCGCCCGTGCCGGCGCGGAACAGGGGGTCCGCCCGGCCGGCGCGGCGCCGTCCCGTCGGGGAGAGGGCCACTATTGGACCTGGATCTTCCCCAGCGCGTCCTGCTCGAGCTTCACGACCGAGTCGGGGAGCGGCGCATATCCGAGGTCCTTGGTATAGGCCTCACCGTCCGTGACCGCCCAGCGCATGAACGCGACCATCTTGCGGCCCTTGTCCTTGTCCGTCGGGCTTTGGTACAGGAGGATCCAGGTGTACGACGCGATCGGATAGGCGTCCTTGCCGTCGGCGTCGGTGATCGACACCCGGAAGTCCGCGGGCATGCTGGCCGCGCTGGCCGCGGCGGCCGCGGTGACCGATTCGAGCGTGGCCTTGAGATACGTGCCCGCCTTGTTCTTGACCGCGCCGTACGGGATGTTGTTCTGGAGCGCGTAGATCAGCTCGACGTAGCCGATGGCGCCCGGCGTCTGCTTGACGACGCCGGCCACGCCTTCGTTCCCCTTGCCGCCCACGCCCACGGGCCAGTTGACCGACGTGGCCACGCCGACCTTGTCCTTGAACTCGGGTGAGATCTTGGAGAGATAGTCGACCCAGATGTAGGTCGTGCCGGATCCATCCGAGCGATGGGCGACGGCGATGTCCGTGGCCGGCAGCTTCGCCCCGGGGTTCTCCCGGGTGATCGCGGCGTCGTTCCACTTCTTGACCTTGCCGAGATAGATGTCGGCGAGAAGAGGACCGGAGAACTTCAGGTCTCCGGCCAAGCCGGGAACGTTGTAGACGGGCACGACGGCCCCGAGCACCGTCGGCAAGTGGAAGATCGGTCCGGGCGCCGTGCGGAGCTGATCGTCCGTCATCGGCCCGTCCGTCGCCCCGAAGAACACCGTCTGGGCGGTGAGCTGCCGGATGCCCCCGCCGGAGCCGATCGGCTGGTAGTTGATGCGGACGTCGGGGTGGCTCTTGGCGTATTCGGAGAACCACTTCGAATAGATGGGATTGGGGAAGGTCGCGCCCGCCCCGTTGATCTGGCCCGCGTTGCCCCCGGTAGCCGCCGCGCCCGACCCGGAGCTCTCCGGGCTACCCTGGGCCACCGGCGGGGTCTGCCCACCGCCGCACGCGCAAAGGAGCGTCGCCACGGCAAGCGCCCCCACAACACGCACCTGTCCCATTCGGATGATGGCGTTCATAGTCTCAACCTAGATGCCTGGCGTTAACGGGAGGTTTCTTCCACGTTAATGCCACGTAAACTCTGGTCACGCGTCGGGGTTCGCCCGCCGCCTACTTGATCCGGCCCAGCGCGGCCAATTCCATCTTCACGACGCTCGCGGGCAGCGGCGCATATCCGAGGTCGCTCGCGTAACGCTGGCCGTCGGAGAGCGCCCACTTCACGAAGTCCACCATCGCCTGCGACCGCGCCTTGTCCTTCGCGCTCTCGTACAGGAGCAGCCAGGTGAAGGACGCGATCGGATAGACGTCCTTGCCGGGCGCGTTGGTGATCGAGACGCGGAAGTCCGGCGGCATCTTGCCTTCGGTGGCGGCCGCGGCCGCGGTCACGGACGCGATGCTCGCCTGCAGGTAGTTGCCGGCGGCGTTCTTGACCGCGCCGTAGGGGATCTTGTTCTGCAGGGCGTAGATGAGCTCCACGTACCCGATGCTGTTGGGCGTCTGTTTCACGAGGCCGGCGACCCCCTCGTTGCCCTTCCCACCCACTCCCACCGGCCAGTTCACGGCCGTGGCCACGCCCACGCGCTTGCTCCACTCCGGCGAGACCTTCGCGAGGTAGTCGGCCCAGATGTACGACGTGCCCGAGCCATCCGAGCGATGCACCACCGTGATCTCCGAGCTGGGAAGGGTGACCCCCGGGTTCTCGGCGGCAATGGCCGGGTCGTTCCACTTCGTCACCTTGCCCAGGAAGATGTCCGCGAGCAGCGGGCCGGAGAACCGGAGGGGGGCACCGAGGCCCGGAACCTCGTAGATCGGCACGACCGCGCCGAGGACGGTCGGCAGATGAAGGACCTTCGCTCCCGCGGCCTGGATCTGGTCGTTCGTCATCGGGCCGTCGGTCGCGCCGAAGAAGACGGTCTGGTTCGTGAGCTGGCGAATGCCGCCCCCGGACCCGATCGGCTGGTAGTTGATCTGGATGTCGGGATGGAGCTTGTTGTACTCGGAGAACCACTTGGAGTAGATCGGGTTCGGGAAGGTCGCGCCGGCTCCGTTGATCTGGATGGGGGCGGCGGAGGCCGTGCCGGCCAGGCCGCCCGCGGCGGCGAGAACGAAGGCAACGGTCAAGCGGTTCATCGATTCACCTCTCACACTGGATCGGTTGCGGCATGGCCCCGCCTCAGAAGTTGAAGAGCGCATGCAGGCCGTAGCGACGGTTGTTGGGTGTCTTGAGGGCCGTGTCGAAGGTCTGGCGGTCCATGTCCACCAGCAGCGCCGCCGAGGGGCCGCGCAGGAGCGGGAACCAGTAGGCCAGGCCGAGGATCAGGCGCTTGCGGCGCGCGTCGACGGTCTTGTTCGGCTTCAGGCTGTCGTAGCGGACGAGGCCCTCGAGACCGGACTTCGATTCCTGCAACGACAGGAACTTCGGGGTGGCCCAGGCCGACCATCCGTTGCTCTTGACCTCGGTCGCAGTGATCGCGGTGCGGTCGGTGGTGGTCAGGTAATCGAAGGCCGCGTTGACGTATTTGTGCTCGAAGGTGGCGGCGGCGATGAAACGGTTGCGCGGCCCGTGCTTCACGTATTTGTCGGCGTCGTAGAAGGCGGTGAGGCGCAGTCCCTTGAGGGCGCCTCCGAGCGGGAGCGGCCGGAGGGTGCCCCGGATCTGGAAGGCCTTCTGGTCGTTGGCCTCCGCTCGCGTGTAGCCATCCCCGTTGTAGACGCCGGCGTGGATGTCGCCGTAATTGCCGGGCAGGTTGTAGTGGCCGGAGAGGGCGAAGTCAGACGAGGTGAGGAACCCCTCGCGCTCCTCGAAGATCGTCCCCTGGAACCG
>Ga0137390_10002116_pt1 | contig 15563 bp, 20 predicted proteins | sample 15con2h24AmetaG_FD_104937 | JGI IMG/M metagenome (GOLD analysis project Ga0137390, IMG submission 104937) | Vadose zone soil microbial communities from Angelo Coast Range Reserve, California, USA - 15con2h2.4A metaG | ecosystem: Environmental > Terrestrial > Soil > Vadose zone > Saprolite... | reverse complement strand
TTTGTGAACGACGCTCTACAGCCCCTGGAGTTCTGCGGCGGTGTCGTAGGGTTGTGCGAGTTGCACGCGTTCATGGAGAGCCAGTGGTACGCTAGGCATGACGGGGACGGGGACTTTGAGAAATGCTACGATTAGGATAGTTCGAGACCACTTACCATAACAAGTAATGACATACGCCTGCCGCACCGAAGACGCTAACGCCCGGCACTTGCGTTCATACGTTCCCATAGTGTCCAGTAATACGCTATGCCTCTCCCAGAAGGCGTCCAGGAGTACCTCGAGTCAGTCGAGGACTATATTTACGTGTCCTTTACCTCGGTCAAGGCAGAAATGCCTAACATCCAAGAGGCATTGAACAGACTGTGGGCGGATGTCTCGCGATTCGGGCCCTCCATCCCAGAGATGCGCTTGCCAGTAATCATCGAGGTCCCCCCGCCTCCTCCGCCCCCACCGCCGCCTCCCACGAATTCCCTTCTCGACAATCTGACGGATTGGGCTACGGAGAACCCGTGGAAGGCATCTAGCTTAGGAGTCGGTGTGGCGGGCTTTGGTTTGCTGGTTGGGTACAATGCCTATCGAGTCAGGACACAGTCCAGGCTGCATAAGAGGCATCACACGACAACCCACGAACGGAGACAGGTCGTTGGTGTGTATTGGCTTGTAATTATGAGGAATTCGTCCCCTGATCCATCATCGTGTTATCAGTCGTGCTCGGTGGCGACAATCCAGTCGCGCTTCCTCTCATCCTCGCCCTTGAGAAGAAAGGATTTATCATCATCGCAAGTGTTGCTACACCTGAGGCCGTGGACGAGCTCGAACGCGCAGGGAGGGGCTACGTCAAAGCACTCGTCCTTGATCCATTCGAGGTGCGCCAATTGCATACCCAGAAACTTACAACTCTTGTCACAGTCTCACTTCGTCATACATAGCCCGCCACGATCCCGATCTTCCTCCGCTCCTTGGCCTCCACTCTATCTCACAGATTCCCAATCAACACCCATGGCGATCCGCATACCTCCCCCGCGACGCATCCCTTTGTCCATTCCGTCGTCTCCCTCCTCAGTCTCTCCCGATTCTCCGCCCTCGCCCCGTTGGAACACGTCCAGCTCCAGGGCGAATACCTCAAGTATCTCAACGCCACGCACATCACTCCTCTCCATATCATCCAGGCCCTCCTGCCGCTCATGCGCAACTCGCCTTCACGCTCGCGCGACGCCATCAAAAACGGCAAGGGCAAGAAGACCATCGTCGTATGCGTTCCCGCGCTCGACGCGCGAGTCGGGCTGCCCTTCACGGGGCCGAGCTCGATGAGCGCGGCCGCGACTCTTCGCGCGGTTGACGTTCTGCGCCGTGAAGTGCGCGTCGCTGCCTTGACGGGTGGTGCCGAAGGGATGAACGACATTGAGGTTGTCAGTCTCGAAGTTGGCGCGCTCGATATCCCGCCCTTCGCCGGTCGACGTCTGCTGGACTACGACACCAAAGAATACACAAAGTCGTGGACGCCGTCGGAGAAGTTGGCTTACGGACCGGCATGGGAGCTTACTGTAGAGGGAACCGGTCACAAGTTCCAGCGCAAGGCTCAGAAAGTGGAGCTCCTCGTCGGCGACCTCGTTCAAATTGTCAGTCGTGGTCGGGTGTGTTCCGTGTCGCTCTGTGGCCTTCGTCTCTATGTCGGATCGGCTTTTGATCGGTTGCGTGGTGGTCGCTATGCAGTTGGATCTGGAGGTGATTTGACTTGTCCTCATCCCGCGCGAGACCACACCTTGCTGATATCTATACTTCTCCCCTCTTTCTGCAGCTGTGATGAGCTCAATCGTGTCGCATCTTCCTGGCGCTATGCTCGACATCATCATCAGCATACCGTATTTCCTCCTTTCCACTCACAAAGCTCTATCTCGTAATCGCGCAACCGCATGTACATCTGCCAGTGCTGCCACGCGGGAGCTCCCTCCCGCACCAGCGCCACTTCCTGCACCTACTCCCGAAGCCCCTGCAGCTGTGGCAAAAGAAACCACTGACTCAGCACCGTCCTCGGAACATGAACGCGAGGCTTCTGAAAATGGCTCTGAGGCTGACGTCGAGAGTAACGATGGGGCCGGCGTAAGTGAAAGCTGGGTCAGCCTCAAGCCAGATCCAATAATGGCGTCCTCAGAGACAACCACAGCCTGAACACCGATTCCCTGCTTCGATAAACTCCCTGTCAAAATCCGTGCAATGAGATCAATAATCTGACCGCTGCGTCTCAGTGTATACTATTGTACCCATTGACCCCCGTGTATCAATCCCCACTCTCGAAACAGTCCTTCCGTTTCAGTTCTACCATCGGTCTGATTAGTATTGATAACGTTTACTACGATGCATTATAGGTCGACCCAGATTATCCAGACGAGTCTTCCTTATTTACCGCGGCGTCTCTCGGAATACTAATAAAGGGGACTACAAACGTAGCTCATTACAAGTTTATTGCATTCGACTGGCCGTGGACCCCGAGGAAGAGTTGTGGTGCAGCAATCGACGAATCACTCATCTCATTACAAGCACACTGAAACGAAGGAAACACAGTGCCAGCTGCTGACTTCGAACTGGCTAATACGCGGTTGCCCTTTTCTCCCTCTCACGCTTGATCTTCAAAATTCTTTCCACAGCAACGATGAGCAGCGCTCTGTACCCGCCGTCACAGCTCTCGATCTTCTCGGGATCTGGGAAAGTTAGTTAACCATATCAAGTCATCTGGAACCTGGATGTCAAGGCCGTCAGTTGCACAGAGGGAGGAGAGGAAAGAAACAAGATGAACCTAAACAACAAGTCTACGAGTCTGGAGCCTAAGAGCCAAACTGTTAAATGTCCATGATGTTGGTGGAATCTGTCTTGCTGCTTTCTCTGCCCTACAATGATTGAGCCAGAATCACCTGCCATTTTTCCAGGAGACTCTGGCTCGCTCAATCTTTGTCAACAGCAAGGGACGCATTGTCGACTTAATCTGCCGGTGAGGAGGCCCACAGTATGTCCCCTGTTGACAACGATGGTCCACAACCTACCTGGTGCTCAAAAGAGTCAACCGTTTGCTCCGGTGAAGAGTCTGTACCGCGCGCAGGGGAAAGAGTGGTAACAGACGTGTCACCTGCGCTTTCGTGGCGTAGAAGGGGCCCCAGCAATCTGGTCCTGTCCGGCTTCGAAGCCATTGGACGGTCGTTGCTGCGCAATAGATCTCCGATCACTTCGACGGTTGGGTATGACGTCTACTTCCCGAGTTCTATCCTCCACGGCCCATTGCTTGATTCTTGAAATACTAGTTATGGTGTCTACCCAACGTCCAAGTCTGTGCCACTGTCTGCTGCGTTGGGTGCGCAGCGTGTGGTCACCTTATCCTCAACATGCTGATGACGGGCTGTCTCCGCCCACTGCTTGGGGTACAGGGTCCTCGTCATTTTGTGTGCACGCTAACGATTGACACCCGGGCCCACGAGACCTTGTCGGCGATAGCAATAGGAAACTCGAGCCAATGCCTCGAATTGCTTCAACGAAAAACTACCACTAATCCAATTCTCACAAGAGTAGTAGTTTGCGAAAAACAGCCAGCCAGAAAGTCAGTCTGAAAGCGAAGTTAATTCTGCATCTTTGCCAACGCAGACGTGATGCCCGCGTCAGCCCAATCTTCCAGCACCACAGGGCGTGGTTCCCACCCCAGATCCTTAGCGCGTTGACCGCGAACGTGCTGGCTCGCACCGAGGAAGAGCGATGCCCTGAGAAGAAATGAGAAAAGAGACGCATCATCAGCAATGGAAGCACAATGGCCATAAAAATGAGATCGTGGGAGCAACGGGGTAAATCGCGTACGCACGGGGGAGGAAGGATATCGGCGGGAATACTGTGCGCCGTGCCATCGTCCAGCTTTCCGAGCCGGGCGAGGACGCCCCCGATTACGGTCATGATGTGCTTCCAAGGGATGGGCGTGCTGACGGCGATGTAGTACCTCGAGTACGGACTCGCTTTGGAATCTGCACGGCTAAGTATGCGCCCGAAGACGCGCCTGTACAGATCGACGACGTCGTCCAAGCGCACCTAGGGTAACGGGGCGAGACGATGAGCATGTGTCGTATATAGGGTCGAAGTGGGCGCGCACCGCGTGGAAGACGTTTTCACCTGCACCGACATAAACGGCCTTCTTGAACGCGATCAAAAATTGGGAGGTGAAGTTGAAGAAGAACGAGCTGGCGCGGACTGGTCCTGTGGACGGCCCAACGATGGCTGCGGGGCATATAATGTAGGACTCGGTGTTGCCTTCTTCCGATGCTCGCAGGATCCTAAGATAGTCCTCTCAAGTGGCACTCGGACACAATATAAGAATGACATACGGCACCTCGACTTGGCCATGCAGCATCTGAGGAGTGATGGCACGAATATCCGCTTCAACGCTATCCTGTAAAACCAGGCGCAGGTAAAAACTCTTCAGAGCGCAGGCAGAGACTGAGACGTGGAAGTCGTACATCCCAATTTTTTTTCGTAGTATCATGCTTTCCCTCCGTCCCGCCATCCGAGAATACAGCCACTCCACTCGTGTGAACAAGGACAGGTGGGGGTTTCCCGTCATCCACCACGCGAGCCCTCTGCCCTGCTAGAATCGCCGAACTGAGCGCCACGTCGTCGCTATCTGCCGTATTGACAGTTATGTCTGCGGCACGGGCGTGCGAAGTGATGAGAGCGGTGTCGCTGAAGCTGCCTTGGACGACCTCGACGCCCAAGCCGCGCACTGCCTCGATGTGCGAGGGGTTCCGTACGAGCGCGGTGATCTTGAGATCGCGGTAAGCCTTGACAAGGACAGCAAGGACAGCGCCTAAAGGTAAAATTAGATAGAGTGTACATGGGTATTGTACATGGGCACGCAACGGACCTCCGATGTAGCCTGTCGCGCCAACGTAGAATACGGTAGACAACGTCATCAGGAGAATCGTCCAGGAGATCCTGGAGTGGAATGGGGCTCATACCGATTGGTGTTTTATAGAGGAGGACACCGGATAGGGCGCGACCCTGGGCCCACCCCGTCTATTGTCTCGCTCAAAGTTTAGTTTCATATCGGGATCGACAAGGGCGGCGCCAATAGAAGCGAATTAAAAGCAGTTCCAGATCCAGAAAACTATACAGGGACTGCGATTCCAGGTAGTGGTGAGACGTGTCGCATCATGACAATCCCGTTTGTCGGCTTGAGGACGGTGGCAGCGAATCAACAAAACGACGTTTCGAATGCGAGTAGGTCTACAGAAACTGTAGCCTGAGGATGCGGGCGAGTTGCTCACTTCCAAAAACGGCCGGCGCCTGGCGTTCAAACACCGGCGTCACATGGCCTGGCACAGTCTGCCCCTGCTCCATTTATGCTGTTCAGGAGCAGCCTCCAGGGCCAGGGGATCCGTGCCGTAGAGCAAATTCGCTCATGAATAGGTCTGGCTGACTTGAAAAACTCCCACTGGCTCGGGACGCATTGTCAAATGCAATGGCAAGGCGCGACGCCAGGACTGCATGCCCGATGCCAGTGTCTGAGATCATGCCGCCTCGGGACCTCATCGATGGCCTCATCTTTCAACAAAGAACCGAGTCTGCACCCTTGTCGAGGCAGATCGGATGCTCTCCGCCCGTTCTTCTAATACCATAGGATGGGACACTCATTTCAGTCCTCTTGTGCGCTCAATCCGAGGAAGAGTGTCATTCCTGGGGCAGAAATATACTAGAGGAATGACTCAGATCTTGGCAGGAAGCTTGTTTACATGTAGCCAGGATGCTGAATGGAGGGTCCTGTTTCACGTGGAGCTAGTAGTATAGTAGTTGTTGTGTGGGATGGTGCGCGTGCGTCTCAGTGGCAAATCTTGGCGAGCAAGTTAATGCAGTCATTTTCCAGCTCATCTATTTTGGTAAACATGTCTCCACCGGTTTTTTAGAGACTCTTGATGCATTTTGATGGCCTCGCTCCTTGCACTCTTGCTTTCCATGAGATATCTGACATGAATCCATTGTCTACCCAGCAAAAAATAGTCCCCCAGATGCATATTGGATGATGGCACGTTGATCGTCGCCTTCCTGGAATCCTGTTAGTGGATGGGGGTGTTGGGATGACAAATGAGAGCGGACGGGATAAGGATGGTGGCACCAGAAGGGGATTCAACATGAGGTTGAAGTGGGACTTCAACCCTGTTGTCGAATTCCCTCCGTTGAAGGTGACCACCCGCATGTAGGTCAAAATGACCAAGGGGTGTAATGGAGCACCAGCCTTATCAGAGCTGGTGCTCTATCACACCTCTTGGTCTGGGCCAGGTTGTGCTTATCAGTGAGAGGGAATGTGATGGAATGTTTGCCGAGGTTGAACATTGAACGAGCAGCATGGAAGGGTTCCAAAGCTGGAGCCAATATACAACGGAGCCGACGGAAATGGCAAACTTTTACCACGTCCTCGAAAATTCGCAACATTCAGCCACATAATTATCACCCCCCAAGTGGCCTTGTGCGAGGCTGAGAACAACTAGAGACCCGGAAAAGGCACGGCGGTGACTGAAGAGTGGGTATGTAGAACGTTCTGCGATGTGTTGTCGTCCAAGTTTACCATCCCACTAAACTTGAGCGTGGCACCAATTACTCTGTAAACAGAGTGTCGAAAGGGGGGGTAAGCATGCGTAGGTTAGCCTGGTTATAGTAGGAAAGACATCACGCAAAAGACGCCGGAGCCGATAACGCCGTGCCAGTGCTGATCAACGTCGATCAATCATTGACCACCATTCCTATCATAGAGAACAACAATGGGTGCGTCTCCCAATCGAGACACTATATTGTACACCCACCCTAATCCGAGTCGTTCGATCGCTGGGGCCCTTGACCGTAACGACGCTTGCTACCGGAGTCAGGCATCGCAGTCTGGCTCGTACCCTCCGAACCAGAATCCGCGCTCCTCCAGCAGCTGATGGACCGCCACCCGTCGCCAGGCGCACCACACTCCTTCCCGCACTTCCACCCACACATCACGCTCGCGTCCATTAGCTCAGGTAGTACCCGCGTGGCCGCCCCACTAACAGCACCACCGACGGCAGCAGCAGCAGCAGGCGAAGACGCGCCATCGCCGCACGGCACCAGCGCGTCAACCCACCGTGACGACTCGGGCCCAGATCCAGATCCAGACCCGGTGGTGCTCCTCACGCTGCGCGAGGCCGCACCACTCGGGCAGCGCGCCGTACGCGTGCGCTTCGCGCGCGTCCTCGCAGGCGACCACTATTTCCGCTCGATCTACGTCGCGATCGCGCCCTCTCCCGAGCTGGCTCAGTTGCGCGCGTCGTTCGCGCTGGCGAAAGCGCAGGTGCAGGCGCAGGCGCAGGGAGGGGGAGGAGGAGGAGGGCAGAAGAGGGCGCCCGGCATCGGGCCCGACGATCCGCCGGCGTTCCCGCATCTCTCGATGTATTACGTCGCGGATGAGGAGGCGCACGCGCGCGCGCGGGTCTTGCAGGAGCTTGAGCGCGAGGACGTCGTAAGGCATTCGGCGGACGGGTTGAGCGTCGCTTTGCGGTGTGCGGGGGAGGGAGGTGGTGGCGGTGGCGGCGGTGGTGGTGGTGAGGGTGATGGCGTGCTCGAGGGCTTGACGTGTACGCAGATATGGATCGTGGACTGTGGAGGACCGGTCGAGGGGTGGAAGGTTCTTGATAAGATACTACTGGCAAAGTAGAATCGCAGAGCGTCGTCCATGGGTTTGTAAGTCGCGCAGCAATATCGAAATCTGGTGTGACTCTGGCTCTGGATCATAGAGCGGAAGATACATTAAATCCATCAGTTTCTCGAATTATTGAATGGCCCCATGGGTTAAGTCACTGCGCATGATAGCGAAGGCTGGAAATTCTGTATTACTTGTAGTATGTTGTGTTAAAGGTTAAGGTGCGAAGCTATAAAGAGAAAATAATAAAAGTAGAACCCGAAGGAACGTAGGAACGAAGGGATGAGGCGACGTGCGCCACAGAGAGAGAAAAGACCGTGAAGTAACCATGATACAGTGAGATGGTATGCTACATATACGTTTAAGCTGTTGGGAGAGAATTAGGTATATAGAAGCGATAGTACAACACCACGCGGGAAGGAGGTCAAGAGTATGGGGAATTCAAGGATGTAGGGCTCTAGAGGAGACACGAATCTTCGCAAGTAGAATGCCCATCCTCGCTGACATCCCCCGACTTCGGGAGCAGCGCCACGGAGGGCGTGTAAAGCGGCAGGGGAATCGAATCATCGTGTCTAAGATCTCCATTAGGGTAGAATAACTGGGAGTATGCGGGGAGCTCAGCCACGTCGCAAGACTGGGAGAGCGGTATAGTCGCGGGGAGCGCCGGAGCGCCGGACGAGGGGGATCGCTCGGGGGACGACGGTGGAGTGGGGGAACGGCTGCGCGCCGCACAACGGAAGCGAGCGAAGCTGAGAGGGAGGGCGAAAACGAGGGTCGAGGTGGGCGGGTTCGGCATTCCGTCCTCGGGCTCGCCGTACGAGAGCTCCACGGTAACGCGCAACGTGTGCTTAACGACGAAGAACGGACCCTGCGAAGTCGCGCGGAGGCGAGGCGTGCCGGCCCACTGCATGGTGGTGTCCTCCTTGTGCCGCGACAACGTCCGCGTGAAGGGGACGGGGATTTCTGTTGTGGACCATCCGTTGTGATGCATGCTTTTGGTGCACTTGCGCGCAGTATCGGCCGAGTCGAACGAGACATCGGTCCGACCGCATCCCGGGAGGAGAGAGTGGGCATCGTGGAAGGAAAAGGGGGGTGGCCGGCTTAGGAGGCCAACATGATAGAACGTGTAGATCGAATGCGCTTCACGCAGAGCCTTAGTCGGCGGTTGTTCCTTCGGAATAGGATTACTCCTCGCATATGCACTCGCAGATGAGCTACCGCGCAGATCCAGATTTTAGTAACAATCCCCGAACACAGTATCGAGAAAGGCGTACATGTAATCCTCGACTTGCTGCAATTCCAAAGACACGTGTGAGACTCGAACCTTGGCGGCTTGGCTCTCCGATGCCCGCATTCTCAACGCGAACGGAAATTTTTCATCGTCCAGATTGACGTGCTGTGGGACGGAGGCCAACAGCTCGACCTTGGAAAGAATGTCTGTGGGGATCGGGTGCGGATCGGCCCCCAGATGCGGACTTCCCGAGCTCGTGGGGAGGGAAAAGACGATGAGTGTTTGCGACGCCGAACTGGGGGGCGGGAATGCGAAGCGGTTCAGCGTGATCCCGCACCGCTCCGCGCGGATGACTTTGTTCTTGGGGCAGAACGTGGTGCAAATGGTGGAAACCCAAGACGGGCCGTTGGTCGTCTCCTCCGCGTTTGTGAACTTCATCTTGGCGTAGAGGTTGTACTGTGTTCCCGAATACCCCCCTCCGCAGTCTCCGTACTGATCGCTCGCGGGAAGCCAGCCCGGGATAGCGAGATCGAACGTGACGTGCCAGGTGTAATGTTGTTGTCCGTCCTCGCCACCTTCATTGCTGAGCTCGACGGTCGTGTTCGAGACGAGTTCCTTGGAGATGGTGCAGAGACGGGCGGCGGCATAGGCAGCTTCGTTTGCGACAAGCTCAGCCTGTCCTTCGAAAGTAATAACAAGTGACCGGAGAAGAATGCGGAGAGCGCGTCGCCGTTCGAACAAGGAGCGAGAAGAGGCCAGGGAAAGTGATATGTGGCCCGAAAGGGAGTAAGCGGATCTACACTCGCATATGCGTGCTGAGATGGCACCAAATAGAGTGTGAGGACCACTTACGATGGATCAGGTGGACCAAGCAGGTCTAACGACGTGGATGACGGATGGATTTCTAACTTGATAGTCATGACAAGAGACGTCTAGATACCCGTGTAGGGGTGCACCTTTCAGGTGCGCGTTATTATATGCAGCGGAGACCGTAGACCGATGATGGCATGGCACGGTCACGGTGTGCCACGGTGTGCCATGGTTTGCCACGGCGTGCCATCATCGTGCCCAAAGGAAAAAACTAAGCGAAAGAAGAAGAACAAAGCCAGCCGAACGACAGCCGGGCACTCAGTATGGTGCCCCGATCCGGAGCTAGGCAATACGCAACGATGCTCTCAACCTTGAGCGATTCATGGCACATGGTGAGCAGGGGCCGCCGTCCTTGTTCTTTCAACTCGCGTTCCTTTCTTTCGCTTTCCATTTTTGGAGTACAACAGTTGCTGACAAAGCCAGGCCTCAGTTTTCGCCCCGTACCACCTCGCGGTGAACCCTCCCTACCCACAGATCCGCGGTCAGTAACTATAGTCTCGTTCAGAGACGACCGCTTGACTTAATTCCCATGCGATGACCGCCGGTGAGAATAGTTACGACTGTAACTTGAATTTGCAACTTCTCAAACCGTTTACGTGATTCGCGTGTTTTAAAACGCGCGGCTAAAGAAAAGATGGCACCGCAACGAGCCCCTAGGTGCCTTTTCATAATAAAATTTGTGGCTGGGAGAAATGAGTGGGTGCCAATGGCTACAGTCGGCAAGGGAGAGATCATGAATGGGAGAGACAAAAGCGGATTGCTCGGATCATTGGCACTTGGGCACAAACATCAACGCGTTTTAGGCAAAGACCTTTGCCACTGATAGCCCATCTTCCTCTCGCTTCCGCTCGGTCCGGCGGATGCCCCGCTCTTGTTGCGCAACCCTGCGTTCCCTGTACCTTTCGCCCTTCTCCTTACGCCTTGCCGACCTCACAAGTCCAGGAGATACAAATTCTGTGAAACGAGATGCTTTAGATATAACAAGGACATAATACGAGCACTACTGTGAGGGAAGGGGAACACGCGTACCTGGATTGGCGAATACTGTTGCACCCCCAAAGGCACCTTCGAAAATGCGGATGGGCGTAAGCACGAAGCGGGGGCCTATCTCGACAAGTGACATCTCCGGAGGACCATTGGGCCGCAGAGGATCCTTCTCGATTATCTACCCGGCAAAAAAAAAGAGGTAACCCCGTTCAAAAACCCGAGTTTCAGCGAACAGCAAGTCGTGCCTGACCTGAAAGTTGCGGAACCAGATCTTGGAATCGAGGATGGAGAACGTGAGGATGTGGTCGAGGAACGGCTTGGCTCTCCGAGCCCCGGGGGGCACGCCAAATATCTGTTTGAAGCAACATCATGAGCACTTGTGTATTTCCTCCTGATCCAACCCTCGCACGACGAGATAAGAGAAGAAAAAAAAACTCAACGTGTGTGAACAGCTCTTTCGTCAATCGTCCCCACTCCGTCTCCTCAAACGCCGCATCGAAGCTCAAGATCCCGCGACTGCCCTTGAGACAGTTCCCAGTCATCTTGAGCTCGTCCATCGTGTGCACGTTCTGTACGTGCAGCTTGATGCTCGGCCCGTTCGGCGTCTTGGCCGCCCAGAGGTACAGGTCCTCGTGCCGCCGCGCTTCAAAGTAGAGCGTGTTGTTACACGAATGTAAATCCGCCAGTTCAGGTAGCAGGTGAAGGTGGTTCTTCGAGTCGAGCTTCGAATCTGGACCGCCACCGTCCCACTCTCTTGTCAGCATCGACCGACGCAATGTATAGACGTGACGCGTGAGCGAGAAAACGCGCACGCATATATACATACCTTTTTTAACGTGTGGGAGAAGTGCTTCGAGGTCATTCATGAGGTGCCGCATGCGATGCGTGATTCCTCGCGAGGATAGCAGCAATACGCGCTGCTTGTTTTTCTTCTTGAGACTCCTGCCGGACGCATCGCCTTGGCCATCTTCATCCAAGTCGTCAGCTTTACGTTTCCCCTGACGCTTTTCCAACGTAGAAGCATCTTGTTCATGGGTCTTTATCACTGGGGCCATATCGAGGACACTAGCCAGTTGCGCTGGAGGGCAACGTATACGCGTAATATGTTAAAGCTGTCTAGAACTCCCTTCAAGGCATCGGTCATAAATTTAATTAATCATTACGTCAGCATACGCTTAACGAGCGCAGCCCGGTGCGATGAGGGATTTGACATTGTCTCGGCGGGTGAGAAGTAACAAGGAAACATGAGGGGAGGGGTCATGATGGCGATGGATACGGCGAGGGGAATGGGAGAGATAATGGCGTGAGGTGAGTACGGAATCATGGAAACGTCGACTCCAAAAAGTAGGGAAAGCGAAGTAAGGGCGATAGGCTAAAACCCAGGACATTATCGTACAAAGTGGCCAAGGAAACTGCAAGAAAATCGAAACAGCCTTTGGCAGGAACGAATGTCGAATTTTATGAAAAAAATGTTCGGGTGGCAATAAAGCTTATGGGGGATAACCGCCAACTGCCCGAACTTGCTTCTGTTTCTCCTGCTCTAAGCGCTGCGAACAATTAATAGGCATGGGGACGAAAGAAGAGGGAGAAGACAACGTACGTGGTAAAGTAGCTGGACTGCCATTTGTATATTCGCTGGAGGGCCCGTGATGACAACTAGTCGCTCTCCCTCACTACCTCCCGGAGCTGATCCGACAGGACCCGCACCCGGTTCCATAATTTTAATTTGACTGGCACTCATGTGCCTGATTTCGTTGATTTTGCTGCCACCTTTCCCAATAATACACCCAACAAGGTCATTAGGGATATAAATTTGTTGTGTTTGCAGCTGTTGCGCGGGATTGTTCACACTTTGCATGTAGGGATTCGAGTAACTCGAACCACCGGGCACATAGGAAGAACCAACATAGCCCCCGGATCGCCTATTCGATGGCCTGTAAGATGAGTGTGAGCTGCTGGATGGCATCCGCTCCTGTGCCTCAATTAGGATGTTGCCGATGTAATAGGTTGCGATATGGATCGCATCTGCGACACCCGCAACACTAAGTACTCGCTAAGGATCGTGGGAGTAAAGTTTTATAAGAATAGGTAGAAGAAGGGAGGATATCCTGATTACACATACCTCGGTAGACCCAGGTAACATACCCTCACTAGCATTGAGTCGCGCGCCAGAGGCATCTTGAATTTCTTTGATCTTGGAGCCCTGCTTCCCGATGACGGAACCCATGCGAGAGTTGGGTATCATGAATTTAATAGTTACTGCGCGGCTACCTGGCACTGATGGGACATCGAAAGGCTCATCGTTTATACGCCGGACAATGAGCCCAAAGGCCTGTTCGGGGGAAAGGAAGAGGAAAGAGTGGCAATGAGATGAGAAGGAGTAGGATTGCCGACAAGGACGAGGCTGACCTTTGAAACTGCATCGAGTGGACCGCTAACGTTGAGGATGCGCTCGGGATTGCCAGGGATGCTTTCGGAGACCATGACCCGAGCACCACTTTTCTCACGAATCTCGTTGACGTGGGCACCACCTTTACCGATGATGATTGACGCGTCTTGGGTGACAATGAGGCATCGCATGTGAATGTGGGCAGAAGGGGGAGTGCCGACAGAAGGGGAGGATGTGGGGGCCGCAGAGGTGGAGGCATTGGGGTGTGAAGAGGCAGCCATGGGGTTGCTTTCTTCTATACTCCCCTTTGCGGTGTCGGCAGTGGCAGAAATTGTGGATTCGGTGGCAGTGGTTGGAGGGGGATCTGTCATGTTTACGTCATGGGCCGCGGCCAATAGGGAAGTTTGAGCAAGCTGGGGGTTACTGGAGGGGAGAGCGGTTTGTTCATCAGGATGGGATGGCGCGCCTGTATTGGCGCGCTTATGCTGCTTCGGCTGTTCGCTGTCGGATGGCGAACGAGAGCGAGAGCGTTTCCTATTGGAGTCAGACTCTGGCATCGCCGGGGGGGTTTTTAGTGCAAGATTCGATTAAGATTCAGATATGGTGTGGGAGCGAAGGCCAGTGGTAACGGAAAAGTATACGAGGAGGAAGTTTGGGAGCGGAAGTCAAGTGAATATGAGGGGAGGTCTGGGGATAGGACGTGGTCGGTGAGGGGAGAGTAGAGGGGAGAGAGCAACGACATATTTCGTAGAATGCGTACCTTGGGAGTGGGTAGGAAAAGCAAGGACAAGTTGTGCAGACGGAGCGGGCAGACGGATGAAGGGATGGTGCGATGAGTGAACACGAAGGATCTCTCGAACCGAACCAACAAATCGATCTCTTTTTTCTTTTTTCTCAGCGCTACAAATACCGTCTACGGCAATCCCCGATAACAATTTCACTCGACCAGACGCTCAACAAACTCTTTCCAGCGCTTCTCCCATACTGACAGCGCCCTCCTTTTCTCCGTGCTTTCCAGCATGGACAACTGAAATGAAATTAAGACGTCTCCGACAGACGTGCGCTCCGCCTTTACCGCACCTTTATGCTGTCCCGCGCCATCTGAGCAAGTGTGATAAGCCCTGTCGTTTCACTAGAAACTAGCACCTGGAAATAGTTGTATGATAGCCCCATTGCGCCAAACGCAGACGGATCGTCCGAATTTAGCGTTATGGGCACACCCTGATTGAGTACTATTGGCAGTGGGTGCGTTAGTATTGAGGGCGTAAGTCGCTAGGGTACAGCACGGTCACTTCGTAGTCGTATCAATCAGAGGCGCAATTAACGACACACCAATATTTCATTCCTCAGTCATCACAGTTAGAGAAGCAGAACGAGTCCGATTAGGAAACCGCACGTACGAGATAGGACACACTTCCAGCGCGATCTCATTCTCCCGGCACAATTGCATCAACTTGGGATGTTTCACAATCGAAAACCTTTTCGAGATTGAAACATGTCAGCCAAGGAGAACATCGACGTACTCGTTGTAATTATTCCCTTACCCGTGCCCAATGCGTTTTGTTCCGAGGAGCAAGGCGTCGTACAAATTATTATCAGCTTTGCCCCCGTCCGAAAGCGTTTCGCCCGCGTGGAGAATGAGCGGCAGGTCCAAGCCAAGATCGTTAGCACGTTGCTTGAAAGCCAGAAGGGGTTCGATATAGTCTGCCAACGGCCTCCCTGCATTTTCATTCCCAACAAGATCAAAGCCGGCAATCAGATCAGGAAACTCTTGCTTCAAGGCGATACAGTCATCCAGGTACCACACGATTTCCTCTGGAGGAAGGTCACGGTCGATAGTGTATATAATCTGTCGACATGCTTGTTATCACGTCTCATGAATGGTGCCATGTATGTTCACCCACCTTGGCACCAATGAACTCTTCCTCACGGCCCTGTTCTTTAAGCATTGCTCTCACCTCACTGGTCGCTTGTTTAAAATCCAATACCCATTCTCGATGGGGCACGTTATGGTTACCGTCAGCGTCGAACATATACCTCAAGCCCATTGAGATTCCAGGAAAGGAAAAAAAGACAGTATGTATGAACTTCATACCTAGGGGTGTAGTCGATTCGTGGTTCCACATAAGAAATCCCGTCTTCAATCGTGTCTATCAAGAACCGACGAATGTACTGCCGAAAGATGGGACGATACAGAAACAGGCCCTGACAAACATACACTATCAACACGATAGGGTCATGCGCGCGTATCGATAAACTGTCACCTCTGTGGCCGTAAAGGTACTGTCGAACTTGTGCCATATCTGAAACATTTGTGAGTGCTGCATATAGGGAGAGACTGGCAATGGCTCAGTCCTTGGACCTTGGTAATAATATTGTGCGTGCCGTACGCCTCAGCCGGATTA
>Ga0137390_10002112_pt1 | contig 15584 bp, 10 predicted proteins | sample 15con2h24AmetaG_FD_104937 | JGI IMG/M metagenome (GOLD analysis project Ga0137390, IMG submission 104937) | Vadose zone soil microbial communities from Angelo Coast Range Reserve, California, USA - 15con2h2.4A metaG | ecosystem: Environmental > Terrestrial > Soil > Vadose zone > Saprolite... | reverse complement strand
TTGAATGTCGACCGGAGCGGGAAGCCCGAAATTCAATATCTGGGTCGTGATATCCGCAGGCAGAAAATAGAACGTGGTCCCCGGGAATTCCGCGGGCAACTGCTTTCGCAAGTTACGCACATAGCCGGCAGTCCCGTGATGATGCTCGTTCAGAGTGACGAGAATGTCTGCGTCGCCCGCACCGATCAGGCCCGAAGTGCTGTGCATGTAGTTGATCGTGCTGTAGGGCAATCCGATATTGTCGGAAATCGTGTCCATTTCGTTCTCGGGAATCGCCCGCCGGATGGACCCTTCCACCAGATCGCAGAGTTTCGCTGTCTCCTCAATGCGCGTTCCCGTTTTCGCGCGGAGGTGAAGAATGAATTGGCTTGCTCGCGGTCGAGGATTGGAACGCTGCCGCGCACGCGCTTGCGGGTGATGGCTCCGGGTCCGTCGCTTCTCGGAATTGCGCCCGACCTTGCCTTGAACTCCGTTGTCGGCACTCGCAGCACGCCGCGAGTGGACAGAATCACCGCCCGCTCGATCACGTTTTGTAACTCGCGAACGTTTCCAGGCCAGTGATAGCGCATAAGGGCGCTCATCGTTTCCGCTGGAATGATCTCTATCGATTTGTGCATGCGCCGGCTGAAGAGTTCCGCGAAATGACGGACGAGCAACGGCACGTCCTCGGGACGCTCGCGCAGCGCCGGGACGTGGAGAGGAAAAACATTCAAGCGATAAAACAGGTCGGAGCGAAATCTTTGTTCCTCCACCATCTCCGCCAGGTCCCGATTCGTCGCCGCAATCAGGCGCGCATCCGTACGCAAAGTTCGCGAACTTCCGAGCCGTTCGAATTCCCTTTCTTGAAGCACTCGCAGCAGCTTTGGTTGCAGCTCCAGAGGAATCTCTCCGATCTCGTCGAGGAATACCGTTCCTTGGTGTGCCAGCTCAAAACGCCCGATCCGCTGCGCGATCGCCCCGGTAAAGGCTCCCCGCTCGTGCCCGAAGAGTTCGCTCTCGAGTAGTCCGGTCGGAATCGCCGCGCAATTCACTTTCACGAAGGCGTTCGAACTCCGTCCACTCAGGTTGTGAATCGCACGCGCGACCAGTTCCTTCCCGGTACCCGTCTCTCCATAAATGAGAACCGTCGAGTCGGTAGGCCCAACGGTCTCGATTTCCTTCAACACTTTCTTCAGCGCGTCGCTCTTTCCGACGATTTCGTCGAACATGGACGTTTCGTCGATCTCTTGCCGCAACGCCACGTTCTCCTGATAGAGCTGGTCCTTCAGTCTGTTGATTTCCGCGAAAGCGTCTTCGAGCGCCTTCCTTGATCGATGCTGCTCGGTGATGTCCATGTGGGTTCCCACGAACTCAACCGGATTCCCCGCAGCGTTGTTGACCGGGTGGCCCACTACGTGAATGTGCCGAATCGACCCATCGTCCAGAATGATCCGATAGTCGGTCTCAAAATGGCTTGCCTCGCGGATCGCCTTGCCAATTGTCTCCTCAAACGATGGCTGATCGGCAGGGTGCACCCTGCCGAGTACCATTTCGAGAGTCAATTTCGTTTTCGCTGGGTCGAAGCCGAAGATGCGAAAGCTCTCTTGGCTGAAGAAAACTTCTCCTGTCGAAACGTTGCGGGCCCAACTCCCGGTATGGCTGAGCCTTTGGCCCTCCGCCAAATAGGCTTCGCTCCGCCTCATCGCTTCTTCCGCTTCTTTTCGCTCCGTAATATCGCGATAGATCCCGTAAATTTCCGGCGAGCCTCCGTTGACCGACACAGGGGCTGCTACAAATGACACAACGAGCCGGGAGCCATCTTTTCGTTTGCGGGTGAGTTCCGCATCCACCCGCTCCCCACGCTCCAGCGCTTCCCGCAACCGTTCCGACTCGTCCCAGAATCCGTCGGGGACGATCAATTCGCTGATGTTGCGTCCCAGCGCCTCCTCGACTGTGAAACCGAACAATTTGGTGAATTCCCTGTTCGCGCGCAATATGCGGTTCTCGATGTCGCGCAGAACGATGGCTTCCGGCGCCAATTCGAACAGCTTCTCGAAGTGCGCCTTCTGTTTGCGCAATTCCTCTTCGCCGCGCTTGCGTTCGGTAATGTCCATCGTTGTGCCGATGAACTCGATGAGCTCACCAGACTCGTCGACGACGGCGCGCCCGATGCCGTATACATATTTCACTGTTCCGTCAAGAACGACGATGCGGTACTCCTGCTCAAAATCTCTCTTCTCGCGGACCGCCCGGTCGACCACCCGTTCAAGCAGCGGCCGGTCCTCGGGATGAACTCGGCTCCAGAACAATGCCGCGGATGGCTTCTCGGTATCCGGATTGAAATCGAGTATTCGGAAATGCTCCCGCGACCAGCGGACTTCCCCGCTGGCAATGTTCCACATCCAGCTGCCCGCATGACTCAGCTTCTGTCCTTCCGCCAGGAACAGTTCGTTTCTCTTCTGTTCCTCGTCACGCAGCGCATTGTCAACCGCCAGCGCAACTTGATCTGCAACAAGCGACAGGTAACGCATTTCTTCGGGAGAATAGGCCTTGGTGTGCTGTGCGCCGAAACCTAAACTGCCCAATCGTCGGTATGCCGTCGTCAGCGGCAGGATGCAGGCGGAGTGCATGCCGTAGCGCTCGTAGACTTCCATCATCCGGGAAAACCGCGTTTCTTCGTCTCGCGATGACACGAGCACCGGCACTTGGTGTTGATACACCCACCAGGTGATCGTTTCTTCCGTTGGGAAATCGGCAGGGATCGCGAACCCTGGACCCTGCATCGTCTCGAGAAGGGCGGTTTCTACTTTATTTGCCGCCTCGTCGTACAGAAACAGCGCTACAAAGTCGAAGTTCACGACCTTGCGCAGTTCGTTGGCCAGAACTCGGAACAGTTTCTTCGGATCGCGATGTTCGTGGATAGCCCGTGACACGCGAAACAGCGCCTCATGCCGCGCCAAGAGGGATTGCTCCGGTCCACGTTGTGCTTCTTGCGTCAAGCCCTCATCCACCCCAGACCCCTCTGCCTGATCCAGGATCACCCTTCTCCACCACTTCCAACTCTAGCGAAAGGCCAGCTTCGACGGCAAGAGTTCCCGCCGTACGTGGAAGGTCGGTTCGCCCGGGTTAGCCCCATAAAATTTTTTATCCCTTCTTCAAGGAAGCTAGATCAATCACAAAGCGGTATTTCACGTCGTTCTTGAGCATGCGCACGTAGGCCTCATTGATTTTCTGAATGGGAATAACTTCCACATCTGCGGTGATGTCGTATTCGGCGCAGTAGTCAAGCATTTCCTGAGTTTCGGCAATGCCTCCGATGAGGGACCCCGACAGCGACCGGCGTTTCAGTACCAAGTTCCCTGCGGCAACGCTGGCCGGGATCTCCGGCAATCCAACCAGGGTCAATGTGCCGTCCCGCTTCAACATCGACAGATACAGGTTCAGATCGTGATCTGCGGAGACCGTATCTATGATGAAATCGAAGCTGTTCGCGTGGTCCTTCATCGCTTCGGTATCTTTGGATACCACCACTTCGTCGGCGCCAAGCTCTAGAGCATCCGCTTTCTTGTCGGGTGACGTCGTGAATTGCACAACGTGTGCCCCAAATGCGTGCGCGAATTTGAGTGCCATATGCCCAAGACCGCCTAATCCCACGACCCCGACCTTCTGCCCTTTTTGGACTTTCCAATGACGCATCGGGGAATACGTGGTGATGCCCGCGCAGAGCAGTGGAGCAGTGGCCGCCAGTGGAAGTTTCGGAGATATTTTCAGTACGAACGCTTCGTCCACGACGATATTGTTCGAATAACCTCCGTACGTCGGTGCGCCGTTCTTGTCGCGGCTGTTGTACGTAAAAACGATTTGGTTTTCGCAGTATTGCTCCTGCGCATGCCGGCAGCTCGCGCAGGTGCCGCACGAGCCGACCATGCAACCCACGCCCGCCAGATCGCCGACCTTGAACTTCTTTACATCTTTGCCCACCCCCGCGACTCGGCCTACGATTTCATGGCCCGGCACCATCGGGAAGATGGACCCGCCCCACTCATCGCGGACTTGGTGCAGGTCTGAATGACATACGCCACAGAACTCTATATCGATGGCTACATCATTCGGCCCGGGATCCCGGCGTTCGAATTGGAACGGTTTCAGGGCGGACTTTGCCGCTTCCGCCGCGTACCCCACAGACTTCGTCATCACTCTTCTCCTGCCTTTCTTAAATCCTTCGCAAACTCATCGGAATACATTTGTCCTGGCGAGGTCGATGACCTCATCCCCTCGTCCGTCCAGCACTGCCTTGATCATGTACAGTCCGAAGCCAACCATCTGGTCCAGCTGGATCGAGGGTGGCATCGACAATTCCTGCCGGTTGACCAAAACTTCGACCAGCGCCGGTCCGTCATGTTCGAGCGCTTGTTCCAGCAGAGGCGCGACCTGCTCGGGAGTCTCAGCTTTCAGTCCGAGAATGCCGGCTGCCTCCGCCATCCGCGCAAAATCCGGATTGATGAGTTCAGTCGCAAAGTCCAAAATCCCTGCCGCTTTCATCTCAAGTTCAACGAAACCCAGTGAACTGTTGTTGAAAACGACGACCTTCACAGGCAACTGAAGCTGCCGGACAGAGAGCAAATCCCCAAGGAGCATTGCCAATCCTCCGTCGCCCGACAGGGTGACGACTTGCCGGCCCGGATGACTCAACTGTGCCCCGATGGCCTGTGGCAGTGCGTTGGCCATCGAGCCGTGACTGAATGATCCGAGCAGCCGCCTCTTCCCGTTCATCCGTAGATACCGCGCCGCCCAGATTGTGGGCGTTCCGACATCACAGGAGAAGATCGCGTCCGACGAAGCCAGTTCGTCGAGAACCTTGGTTACATATTGCGGATGGATAGGTTTTCGCCCGGTATCGCCAGTAGCTAATTCGTCCAGCCCCTTGCGGGCCCTTCCATAGTGCTCGAGCGAATCAGTTAAGTGAGATCCATCATTTTTCGTAACTAGCTTGGGACTGAGCGCGGCCAGCGTGGTTTTCACGTCTCCGATTAACCCCAAATCGACCTTCGTCCGGCGGCCAATCTGTTCACCGCGAACGTCGATCTGAACGATCTTGACGTGTTCGGGGTAGAACTGCTGATAGGGGAAGTCTGTTCCCAACATCAATAGCGCGTCGCAACTCATCATCGCGCGATAGCCGGAGGAAAATCCCAGAAGTCCTGTCATCCCGACGTCGAAAGGGTTGTCGTACTCGATAAACTCCTTGCCGCGCATGGTGTGTACAATCGGGGCCTGTAGCTTGCCCGCCACCTCCATCAGCTCCGCGTGCGCGCCTGAACAACCTGCTCCGGCCAGAATCGTGACTTTCCGCGCGCCATTCAAAACTGCCGCTAATTCATCGATCTCGTTATCAGAAGGGCATACGCTCGGCGAAGGCACGGGAAAGCGCAACCGCGGTTCACTCACTTCCGTTTCCCGCAAAGCGATGTCACCGGGCAGAACGACCACGGATACCCCGCGGCGGGAGATTGCTGTCTGCATCGCGATCTCAAGAATCCGGGGCATCTGCTCGGGATGCGAGACAAGCTCGCAGTAGTGACTGCATTCTCGGAACAGAAGTTCCGGATGGGTCTCTTGAAAATAACTGCTGCCGATTTCCCGGCTCGGAATGTGTGCTGCGATAGCAAGAACGGGAACCCGGCTGCGCTGTGCGTCATACAATCCGTTAATCAAATGCAGGTTTCCCGGCCCGCAGCTTCCGGCGCACACGCAAAGCGTTCCCGTCAAATGCGCTTCGGCTCCGGCTGCAAAGGCTGCCGTTTCTTCGTGCCGAACAGGAACCCAGCGGATGTCATTTCTTTTGCGGATTGCATCGGTGATGCCATTCAAGGAGTCTCCGGCAACGCCGTAGACCCTTGTCACTCCCGCCGCAACAAGAGTCTCAACCAAAAGTTCCGCTACCCGTTTCTTGCTCATGCGTGGTTTCCTCCGGATTTTGTGCACCCACCTAGATGCAAATGGGCGCTCACGTGAGTTTCTGTAGTTTCCACCCGCACCCTCGCTGAATCCCTAGCCGCCCGAAAATGCAGGACGACCAGTAGAGCCACGCTCAATCCCGCCATGGCTGCAGCAAATAGAAAAATCGACGGGTACCCAGCCTCCTTCACGACTACGCCCGCCACCGGTCCTGAAACTCCTAGAGAAAGATCCACGAAAGCCGTGTACATACCCAGGGCCGAACCGCGGCTTTCAAGTGGCACTTTTCCTACAGCTTCCACACCGAGTGCCGGGAATACGAGTGAGAACCCGAAACCAGCGAGCGCTGCACCGGCATGTGCAATCTCCGGCGTTGAGGCCAAATAAAGGACAATGAGACCCGCGCATTCAACCGCCAATGACGCAATCGCAACCGGATAGCCGCCCCATTTGTTGACCGTCCACGAAAGCAAGAGCCGTGCAGCAACGAATGAGCCACCGAACAGCGTCAAGGACAGCCCTGCGTTCGTCCAGTTCCGGTTGGCGTAGTAGAGGGAGACAAAGGCGGCGATGGTTCCGAACCCAATGCCCCCCAGCGCGAGACCCAATCCGTCCGCGAGAACTCGTCCTAAGACTTTTCTGAAGGCCAAGATTCTTCCCGCACCAACAGCGACAGCGGGAATCCCCGCCGCCCAAAGAAACGCCGTGACGGCAACGGCGGCACTTGTAATGCCGATAGCCCCAATGCCGGAGTGGTTTTCGAGCCAGACGCCCAGAGAGGCGCCCGCTGCGATCCCGCCAAACGATCCAATTCCACTCCAGGAAATGACTTTGGCCTCGGAACCTCTTCCAAGGCGGACGATTCCCCACAGCGTGGAGCCCGTGGCGACCCAGCTTTCTCCAAACCCCAGAACCAAACGACTCATCAGCAGTAGGGAAAGGCTTGCCGGTGGCTTGTTCTGTATCACAACGGCGACCACAAATATCAACCCACTTAGACCGCAAGCGAATAGGCCAAAGCGCGCCGTACGCTTCGCTCCGATCGTGTCGCCCATGCGCCCTGCGAAGGGCCGCCTCGCAAGCGTCGCCACATTCTGCGCGCTGATCGCCAATCCCGCGACAACAGCGTTGAAACCCAGCTGCAAGTGGACGAAACGAGGCACCACGGCCAACTGCAGGCCGATGGTCAGATAACAAGCAAAGATGAGCACCGCAGGAACGCTCGGAGAGCGCACCCGACTCAGGCACTTCCAAAGACTTGATTGCAATTCTCACGATGGTTCTCACCCTCTGTTTTCGATGTGGGGGCACCGCGACAGTTGCTATGTCAAAGAGAAAAGCTGTAATGCCAGGTGCAAGTCCTGAAGAGAGAAAAAGATGCGGCGATCCCGTTATGTCGCATCATCACCGATGGTCGAAGCCCCGAGCAGCCGTGACACTTCTCATTTCATCGCTTCCATTGAAAAGATAGTCTTCGAGAACGACATTGAAGAAAGACTTCTCAAATTCCGTAACTCTTAAGTCTCGCGCAATCTGAACATTGCGGGAACCAAACAAAGTGCCCGCTGCGCGAATTGATCAAATCGCCCCGTTCCAGGGAGGAATCTCCCGAGTTACTTTTCCCTTGTACATAGTCGGGACAGGCGGGATAGAAATCCTTCTTGGGATTTCTAGTTAACAATAACACCCACCCCTCCCCCTATGTTTTTTGTAAGTGTTCATTCTAAAGGGAGTTAAAGTCCTTTGTTTTGATACACTTTTGCAAGTGTTGATTCTAAAGGGAGTTACGTTGCACCAAAATTGTGCAAAATGGGCTCCTCCCCCCTGTTTTTTATAAGTGTTCATTCTAAAGAGGGTTAAAGTCCTTTGTTTTAATACACTTTTACAAGTGTTCATTCTAAAGAACTTAGAGGGAAGCGGAAAATGGAAAGGTGAGACTCGAAAATTGCCAATCATAGGTGAAGCGGCCGCGATGTAGGCTGCTCCCCGAGAAGCTCCCCGGCAGGGTCGGGGCAGGCAAGGTAGACGTCCTGCACGGAGACGAAAGACACAGGAAGCAGGTCGAGGATGAGGAGTAGCTAACACGGGGCAGGATAGCATGGAGGGTTGGATTGGCTAAGCGTTTTGCAGGGAATGGCGAGAATTGAGCATCGGACTGCTACGCGGGCGGGGTTAACGGTTTCGGCGGGGGCAAGACGGAGCGCAGAACGGCTGGCAGCGTGTATGAAAATCGCAACCTAGAATCAACCCGCCGCGGCGGGCTCGGCTCCTTTCTTCCGAGCTCTGGTCGTTCAGCGTGCGTGAACGACGTGCCCTTGTTAAGAATAGGTGTATCCAGCAGTTTCCTGCCCCGCAACGTCGTGTCGGTGATTGCGTGCCCCAGAGTACCCGCTCGATTGCTCCCGGACTGACGCTTCTGCTGTTCTGCTCGTCGTTATCGTCTATCGCGAAGCGGCGCACGACTCGCATCGCTCGACTGGCAACCACTGCGTAGAACTGTCATGCCTTATCCGAATTCAACGTTGACTGGCCATTGCTGGAGAGATCTTGTCGGTCGAGCGCGATTCGCATGGCTTCAGCCAGGTGAACCGCCTTTCGTCCAGTGGCCTGAAAAATCTGCTCACGACAGCTAAATCCGTCGGAGACAATGAGCGTGTCCTGCGCAGCGCTTCGCACAGCCGGCAGCAGCACTCGCTCACCCACAGCCTGTGACACCGCAAATTTGTCCCTCTCAAATCCAAATGGTCCGGCCATTCCACAACACCCGGAATCGAGCGATTGCAAATCTGCGCCCATTTTCCGGAGCAACGATTCTTCGTCATTCATCTTCATCAAGGCTTTGTGGTGACAGTGGCCGTGGAGTAGAACTTTTCCGGAAAGCTGCGGAGGCTGATATCCAGGCGCATGCCGTTCCAGGAACTCGCTGAGCAAGAACGTTTGGCGCCGCAGCCGGCTGGCGCGCTCTTCCGCAGGGAACAAGTTTTGCAACTCGTCCCGAAAAACGGAGGCGCAGCTGGGCTCCAGCACTACGATCGGCAATCCAGCGTCAATCTGCTCACCAAGAACCTGCATGATCTGTCGCAGGTAGCTCTTCGCCCTATCGATCATGCCAAAGTCGTATAGAGGCCGCCCGCAGCAGAGATGGCTTCGAGGAATTCGGACGGTGAAGCCTGCGCGTCGCAATACTTCGAGGGCGGCTCGACTCGTCTCCGGGTGAAAGTAATTGTTGAAGGTGTCCAACCACAGAACCACTTCACGGCCGATGTGCCGGGAAGAATTCGCCGCGTGCCCGGTCTCTTCCCCGCAATTGGGAACTCCGTGTTTTCGGGCCCACTGTCGGAAGCTGCTCGGAGCGAAGCGAGGCAACTCCCGCTCGGGGGCCAATCGCAACGCGCTACGTAGCAATCGGTTGAACCCGGGTGAGCGGCTGAAAAAGTTGGCCATCCTCGGCGCCATCGACGCGAGCCTCGCCCACCGGTCGATCATTCCAAAGGCATAGGCGTGCAGTGGCCGAGATTTTCCCTCGTAGTAGTGGGAGAGGAACTCTGCTTTGTACGTGGCAATGTCCACGTTCGCCGGACATTCCGATTTGCACGCCTTGCAGGCGAGGCACAGATCAAGCGCTCGCTTGACGGATTCGCTCTGCCAGCCCTCGCGTACCACTTCGCCCTGGAGCAGTTCAAAAAGCATGTGGGCACGCCCGCGGGTACTGTGCTCTTCCTCGAGCGTCACCATATAACTCGGGCACATCGAGCCGCTGTCGTGCTTCCGGCATGCGCCAAGCCCGATGCATCGCAGTGAGGCCTTCGCGAACGATCCGTCGTCGTCAGGAAACTTGAAATGAGTTTCCGGCTCGAGCGGCTTGTAGTCGGCCCCGAGCCGCAGATTCTCCGTGGGGAGATACGGATCAACGACCTTGTTGGGATTCAGGTTATTGTTCGGATCCCAGGTTGATTTGAATTCCCGGAAGGCATTGACCAGTTCGGGCCCGAACATTTTTGGAAGCAAGGCACCACGTGATTGCCCGTCCCCATGCTCACCGGAGAGCGAACCACCGTAACCGACCACGAGGTCCGCGGCTCTCTCGACAAATTCGCCGTATTTGCGAATGCCACCTTCGCTCTGCAGATCGAAGCTGACGCGCATGTGAATGCAACCATGTCCGAAGTGTCCGTAGAACGCCCCGCGGTAGCCGTATTCATCCATCAGCTTTCGAATGTCGCGCAAATAAGATCCAAGTTTCTCGGGGGCGACGGCCGCATCGTCCCACCCTTCCCATTCGGCAGGAGCGCCCGGAGCAAAAGCAGCGGCGCGTGGCCCTGATTCGCGTATCTGCCAAACTGCCCTTGCTTCCTTGTCCGTGTAGAGCCGCAACGCCGGTGGGTTGGGAGCCCTCTGCAGGCGATCGATCAATTGCAGTGCAAGGTTCTTCGCGTCGTTCGGGTCATCCGCTCCGAATTCAACGAGCAAGTACCCGCGTCCTTCCGGCAGGAGATCGAGATTCGGTGCTCCTTTTCTCCTGAGGCCATCGACGATGCTTCCTTCAAAACCCTCGAGGCCGATCGGATGGAACGGCAAGATTTCCGGGACGTGGTCCGCGGCGAGAAAGGCATCCCCGTACCCTAGTGCGACCAGGACCCTGTGCGGCGGGCTGGGGATCAGCTTCAGTTTCGCTTCGAGGACAACGACGCAAGTGCCCTCCGTTCCCACCAACGTGCGAGCAACGTTGAATCCTCTTTCGGGCAGCAATTCGTCGAGGTTATATCCAGAGACTCGGCGGGGAATCTGCGGAAAACGTGCCCGTACCAAATCGCCGTATCTATCGCGAATGCTTCGCAAGTTGCGGTAAATCTCGGCGGGACGCCCTCCTTTCTGAACGATGCGATCGAACTCTTCATCCGGCGTTGCGCCGACCGTTATTTGTGTGCCGTCGTAGAGCAAGATCCGCAGCTCTTCAACGTTGTCGACGGTCTTGCCGCCGAGCAACGAGTGAGTGCCGCATGAATTATTTCCGATCATCCCGCCGATCGTGCAGCGGTTGTGCGTCGAAGGGTCGGGCGCAAACATCAGCTGATGTTTCAATGCCTGACTCTGGAGGGCGTCCAACACGATCCCCGGCTGCACCCTGGCCCATTTCTGCTGGGGGTCGATCTGGATCACCTGATTCATGTACTTTGTAAAATCCAGCACGACCGCGACGTTGCAGCATTGCCCGGCCAGGCTGGTTCCGGCTCCGCGGGGCAGCACAGGCGCACCGTACTTCCTGCATGCCGCCACGGCAGCCACCACATCTTCTGCGTCGCGTGGAATCACCAGCCCAATAGGTATCTGGCGGTAGTTCGACCCATCCGTGGCATACAATGCGCGGCTTCCGCGATCGAAACGCACTTCACCTCGCACCACGCGTTTCAATTCGTTTTCCAACTCGGCGGCTAGCAAAAATGAGTCCACCGGCTTGGCGTGTGAACTCAACGGTAGTGGAGTGAGCGGTTGCACGATTTTTCAAATAAGGTTACTTCGAGAGACGGACCGGCATGCAGCGTGTAGCTGCCGGCACTAGGCAACCACGCTTACTGCCGGTCTCTCTCTCAATTGGGCGGTTGAGAGTTTTTCTCCGGGCTTCATCCAAAACGCCACGATCGAACCCAAAAGCAGGAGCCCGATACTTCCCAGGAACGGCAGCTCCCAATTGTTCGTCCGGTCGATTATGTACCCGAACACCAATGGGGAGACGATAGCAGCCAGCGCAGATCCCGTATTCATCAAACCGCTTGCCGAACCGGCAAACCGAGGCGCGATATCCATCGGGATGGCCCACATCGGGCCGATCGTGAATTCGGACCAAAAAAACCCCAGGCTGAGACAAATGGCAGCCCAGGTAACATTGTGCATGAACAGAACCGGAATCATGGAAAGCAAAGAACAGCCTCCTCCCACCTGTACAACCGGCAGTGATATCCCAAAGAACGCGAGTATGTGTGTTCCAATGAAGTACGACCCAACCAGCAAGAAGAAGCTGTCCATCGCAATCCGCCACGACAGTGCTCTCCGTGCGCTCGGTGAGTAGTCCCTCGCCAGAGCCAGAAAAATCGGGCTTCCTCCCAGCGGGTCCACGATAGGCAACAGCGCGCTGAGAATCAGTAACAGACTTTTTGCCGCTTCGACCAAAACGCATCTCCAAGCCTCGAGGTATATCCACGCTCGCTAGATCTCTCCCTGAGTTGCGACGATCTAATAGGAGAGATTGATCCTAGCCGGATCGGTGATTTCGTCGCCGCGCCTGCTAAGGTTGCGTTGAGCGCCCTCACGGCAAAAATAGCTTCCCGTTCTAAGCGCCAGCCGCCGTACCTTTGGGCCGCTTCGTGGGCTTTTCTTGTTCTTCGTCGACGCGGACGACGGGAAGATCAACTAAGTGCTCCGCAACAAACCAGGTTTCAAGTTCATTCGTGCGCAGGACTTGGCTGACTAACAGATCGTTTGTGCCGTCATCGCCGGCTTCGTCTGCCTGACGAGCCATCGCGCGCACTTCCTGCAAGATCAATTCGTGAGCTTCGAGAATGCGGGAGAGTTGCACGGGAACTTCCTCACGTCCGCGGGGTGGCCGAGGAATAATGGTGGTCTCCGCGACGTCGTGAGCCATGGCGATGCTGATGCCGCCGAGAAGCTGGATACGTTCGGCAATCGCATCGACCAACTCGGATTGCTCTTCGTGGTGCTTGTCGAAGAGCAGATGCAGTTGGTAAAACGTGTGGCCCGCTACCTGCCAATGATGTTTCTTGTAGAGGTCGCGCAGCGTCATCGTGTCGGCCAGAACCTGATTGAGATTATTGACGCTGCCCTCGCATACCTTTTCATCGAGCGCGATCGGCAGCCTCGCGATCCTTCCGTAGGGCTGAATTTCCCTAGCGTGCTGGTGCAGAATCGGACGGGAACGTTCAGCCCCCGAAGCGATATCCGTATAGCTTGGCCCGTGCTTTTCTTTGTAATTCGACATTTCTTCTCCTTTAAGTGTTGACACTCAATCACCGAAACTGAGAATGAAGCCATTCATGCGGCGCTGAAAACCGGTGAACCTTCCAAAGAAAGGCGAAGCCTCGCTGTTGTACACGTCATGAAAATTGCCGTGATTCGTGAGATTGATGGAATAGAGGCCGACCCGTACTTTGTGCCGGCTCCCATGACCCGTGAAAGGCACGTGCAGGTGGAAGTCTCGATATGCCTGCGCGTCAACGGAAAAAAACGCCGGGAAGCGCTGGCCATTCGGCGATCCTGCGTAATTCTGCAGCACGTCCACGTTGGAGTACGGAAAGCCTGTATGAACGTCAACGACAGGACTCACCGTGAGCGACCACGGAAGATGGAACGTTCCCCAGCTGACCACGCGATTGGGAACGTCCGAAGGCAGAATACCCGAAACATTGGGGCGAATAACGGCTTGCTCGAATGGAAGAAAAATGTTGGATACGGTATTCAGATCACCGCGTGCCCTGCTCCAAATGTAGGAAATATTCAGGTCAGCGTGCCGAATAGGTCGGAAGTGCAGCGTGGCCTCAAATTCATGGTAGTTCGCTGTGCCTGCATTGAAAAGGCCCAAAAGACCATCACCTCCGAAAATACCCGGTACCGGACTCACAATGAACAGATCGCGCGTTCGACTATAAAGCCAGCTAACACGAAGAGTCGCAGTCGACCACAATTGCCGGTCGACTTCTATATTTCCTACGAAACTCCGGGGACTGGAGTCGGCTTCGGAACGCACTCGTGAAAGAAGAGGGCCGGTGCCATTTCCGACGTAGGCGTTATGATAGAGAATGGGCGTTCCAATAAGTCTCCCTGTCTCATCAAAAGAGCTCACAGTGCGCGCCGGATTGTGCGCGAAGTCTGCTTCCAGCAAGGAAACACGATCGTAGAAAAGACCTGCTCCGGCGCGGAAGATAGTTTTCTGGCCTTTCCCCGGCGAATAGGCCGCCCCAACCCGCGGCGCAAAAGCCGCAACCCTTCCCACGGTCTCGCTGGTCAATCGCCCTCCGAGGTCGATCGCCAGATGGCCGTTCACAGTCCACCGATCGTCAAGAAACTCTTCTACGTCCGTGGCTGAGGCACCCAGCGGTCCATTGCTCGTGAAACTGATCTCTTCCGCAAGCGAGCCGTCTTGCCTCAGCAGTTGCACCGGGCGCGACAAACTATTGCCGGCATAAGACCGGTGTGTCACATCCACGCCAATCTTCAGTTCATGTCGGCCCCACCATTTTCGGGGAGCAAACTGAAATGTCGGATACACCTCGAACTGATTGGCAGCCCTGGTCCAGGAGTTAAAAAAATTGCCGCCCCAGCCTTCGGGATTGATCAGCATGTCCGCAAATCCCTGACCGTGTGCGTTGCTATCAAACCGTGTGTAGCGCAAAGCCAGCTTGAGCGATGCGCCCGAGCTGAAAGTGTGGAGGTCCGAGATTCCCGCCGAGACGCCTTTCTGGTCGTAATCCGAGGAGGCTGTCTGTGGCACCAGCGCCGAGATATTGGCGAACTGGGTGCGCATCGGAAAAACATTGACGTCCGCGCTTAACACGCGCTGAGGAGAGAGAATGGCCTGAATGCGTGTAAAGGAGTTGAAACCTTGAGTCTTGATTTCGTTGTTGGGCCAGGCCAGGCCACGCACCGGATCTCTTCTGACGTCATACTCGAACACTTCAGAAAAATTCACTTTGCCATCTTCAAGGGGACCTCCAAAAGAAACCCGAGGCGTCGCTTGTGAGATGCCTACGAAGTGGCCGCTCTTACCGCGCAAGCTCACGTTGAAGTCTTTGACTTTGTAGAACCAGTTGTTCGGCGGCGGCACGGTTTCGATTGTCGTTAGGCCTCCGGAAAAACCTCCGTTCTCGGCGCTGAAAGGGGTCTTATCAACGTTGACTGTCTGAATAGCGTCGATGGGCACCGGGATGGAGAAGGAACCAGTGACGGGATCAACGGTTTTTGCGGAATCCACTTCCAGCATTCCTTGATTTTCGGAGGCGCCCCTGACAGTCAGTTTTCCATCCAAGCCGCGAATCACGCCCGGAACGAGGGGCAGCGCATCCTGGAACTTCTGCTGCACCAGCGGTAGCGTCTCCAGCTGTGTGCTGTTGACGGCTGAAGCTGGAGAGGAGCTCGTTGTTGAAAGTATTGCGGCCTGTTCCTTCACTTCGACTTTTTCCAAGACAGTGTCGAGCGTCAAAGCGACGTCTACCACTGAAGTTTCATTTGCGGCCAAAAGAATGGATTGCGCAAACGGCTTGAAGCCCTGCTGGTTCACATGGAGGGTATACGTCCCTCGCGGCAACTTCGTGAATGCGTAACGTCCTTCGGATCCTGTGACGTCCGCGAGAGGCTGAGAGCCCAGAGACGCCCCTGTCAGTTCAACGCGGATACCCTCGAGAGGACTCGGTTCCGCCTGCTGGCCGAGCACCATCACCACGCCCCGGATCGTCCCCATCTCTGTTTGCGGCGGCTTCCTCTGAGTTGTCTGCCCGTGCGCCACAGCCGCAGTGGCGGTCAAAACAAGAGTCAACAACATGCTGAGGAAGCGATTGCGCTTAGAGGTCTGCTGCGGTCGATGCAATTCGAAACCAGGCATACAACAAACTGCGTCCTTTCCAGTCTAAACTCATGCG
>Ga0137390_10002111_pt1 | contig 15586 bp, 12 predicted proteins | sample 15con2h24AmetaG_FD_104937 | JGI IMG/M metagenome (GOLD analysis project Ga0137390, IMG submission 104937) | Vadose zone soil microbial communities from Angelo Coast Range Reserve, California, USA - 15con2h2.4A metaG | ecosystem: Environmental > Terrestrial > Soil > Vadose zone > Saprolite... | reverse complement strand
CTGGCCATCCTCCTCGATGGAACCGGGCGCACCGTGAGCGGGGCATGGGTCCAGTACCTGTCAGCTTTTTATTACTACAACCTGAACCGTCCACTGATCCCCAGCTTCAACGATGCGCCTGCAGCAGCGCTGTTGCTGCTCGGCCTGAGCCTACTCTTCGCGGCGATCAGCGCGGTACTCTTCGCCAGACGCGATAGCGGTCGTCCAGCCTTCGCGTGGCAGCGCAACCACACAAACGACAAGCAGCAGGTTGAGCGCAGCTTGAAGAAGGCCGAGCGTGATGTCTCGGTGCGCGCTATCGGCCTGCGAGCCTTAAGCGCCCAGGGCTGGACCTCCTTCTGGTGGCTACTTGGCATCGTGACCTGGTGCGCCTTCCTTGTCTTGCTGATTCCGAGCGCCCAGGAGCCGCTGAAAAAGGCGTTAGCGCAATCGCCCAACCTGAACAAAATCTATAGCGCCAGCGCAATCGCTACCAACGCGGGCTTCCTGGGTGTGCTCGTCTTCGGCCTGGGGATCGCCCTGGTGGTCATCTTCGCCATGACGCTCGCGCTGACCTGGGCCAGCGACCTGGAGAATGGACGACTGGAATTGCTGCTGGGCACGCCCACATCGCGGCAAAGAATGCTGCTGGAACGCTTTGGAGCGGTCTTGCTGATGGTCCTGCTGGCATCAGTGTTCGCCTGGCTCGCTACCGTTGTCGCAGCGCAGATAGCAAATCTCAGCATCGATCAGGGCCATGTGATTGCCGCCAGCTTCAGCATGTTGCCACTGGCTCTGATCATCGTGGGCCTCGTCTATGCGCTGGCCGGGCGGCTGAGCTATGGCGCGGTGTTGGGTATTGTGACAGCGTATATTGCTGTGGCCTTTCTGGCTGAGTTCTTGAAAGCGCTGCTGAATTTGCCCGACTGGGTGCTCTCGCTCTCGATCTTCCACCAGTATGGCAGCCCGGTGACCGATGGTATGAATTGGGGAGCGTTCCTGGGCATGACCGGGGTGGCGATTGTCCTACTGGTGATTGGCCTTGTCCAGTTCAGATATGCCGATGTTGAACGTGGATAAGCTAGAAACCGTCCCGCATTTTCATAAGAAACTAAAATAAAAGGATTATTTATGGATACTCTCACACACTGGAACGAAGTTATTAGCAGCGCTACAGCCTACTTAAGCGATAGAGACCCCATTATGGCCCAGGCCATTGAACGTGTAGGGCCATGTACTTTAATCCCCAATCCACAACTCTTTGAAACGCTTGTAGACGCGATCATCTCACAACAAATCTCGGTCAAGGCCGCTGACGCGATTATGGGTCGGTTGCGCGCAGCTTTGCATGCAGAGGCTAATGGTACGATCTCACCGGAAGCGCTCCTGTCGCTTGAAGAAGATACATTACGGGCGGTCGGACTTTCACCACAGAAGGTGCGCTACATACGTGATCTGACGGAGCGCGTTACAAGTGGTCAACTTGAGCTGGAGCGATTGAGCGAACTTGATGACGAAGCGGTGATCACCGAGTTGGTGAAGGTAAAAGGGATTGGTCGTTGGACAGCGGAGATGATGCTGATTTTTTCGTTGGGCCGACCCGATGTTCTGCCTGTAGATGATCTGGGGTTTATGGAGGGTGTTCGCGAGGCGTATTCGCTGGAGGCAAGACCGACTCCAAAAGAGATGCGTGAACGAGGCGAAGAATGGCGTCCATATAGAACGTTTGCAACGTGGTATATGTGGGGAGTGCGAAGGCTGACGTTGGGCATAGAACGCGAGAAAACACGAATCGTTTCGTTGTAGATTTTGATGTGATACCATTTAGGCTATGGACGCACCTGACAACTACTATGCTATTTTAGGCATACCGATAGATGCAGACGACGATACATTAAAGCGAGCTTACCGGCAACTGGCACGGCGCTACCATCCTGATCTGGCGGGACCTGAGGGCGCGGTACAAATGAAACGCATCAACCGAGCCTACGACGTATTGAGCGACCCTGAGAAACGTCTAAATTACGATACAATCATAGGCGGAGTGATCGACCTGCGTAAAGGCGGCCTGACACGTCCTCGTCCTGTAGAGCGAAAATTTACTTTCTCGGATGATATTGAGTTTTCGGGACTCAGTATTTTTAGCACGAAAGGGCCATTTCGAACAGGGCCAGTACTGCATACACAGCTCGGAGTCATTTCCTCATTAAGGAGCGTAGAGACTGAGAGCGGCGGTTGCATTGCTGCTGCTTCCCTCGATGGCAAGGGTTTACTCTGGCAGACAGCAAGTGTAGAGGCTCCGACTAGTTTTACGATGGATACTACCCTGACACTTGAGTCGATACGAGAACTGCGCTTCTCCCTTAATGGAGGTTTACTGGCCGGTTGGGGCAGATTAGGGCTACATATATGGGATACCTCGAGTGGCGCGCTCCTCTGGAGCCATTCGCTTGCTCAACGAGCCGTCTCAGCGCATTATTCACTTGATGTAGTGCTGAAGGAAACAACAAACGAGGAGAGGGAAGTCTGGATAGCCTTACCTTTATTAAGAGAAGATCCTCGCGCTCCGCGTGCGCTTGGGGTCAGAGGTACGGATATCGTGAAACACGTGATAGGAGCGCCCATTGATGCACTGAGTGAACCCCTTGTGTGCGCAGAAGACGAGATTGAGAAGCGGCAGTTCTGGGCAATACGCCTGCGGGTACTCTCTCAGGATGCGAGGACATTACTGACCCTTTCTTGCGCTCATGTACCAGGCGAACAACATGAGATGGTCATCATGCGTCGCTGGAATCTATTTGCGCCTGCGCGAAAACTATTTGCTGGAAAAACCCAACCGCAAATTAGTACCTCGCTGCTGGCCGGATTGTGTGCTGATTGTGCGCCACCCTATGCTTTTACCCCAGACACCCGAACACTTGCGTTTGTTTATGCAGGAAAGTCGATACGTTTCTATGACACGGTTACCGGAACATATAGTGAAGTGAATAGCGGATCGATGGGAGCGAGTTCGAGATTAGCCATCTCACCTGATGCCAAATGGGTAGCCGCAGCTCGCGAGGACAGCGAAGTGAACGAAGGGGTGATAGACCTCTGGTCGATTGCTCAAGGCCAGATCAAACAAAAATTGTATCATCCCTGGCAGATTAGCGCATTACACTTCGCGGATAAACAGCTTATTGTAGCACTGACTGATGGTACTATTCAGGTGTGGAGGCAACAACCTGTTGCTTTTTAGGCTCACATTCGTTCGTGTAAGTAATAGGATTGATTGTTATAGCGATATTATGCATTCAAACTTCCCAGGGAAGCGAGGTTTTTAAGGCATGCGTATTTCAGTGGTCGTCCCAGTTTATAACGAAGAAGAGACAGTAACTCAAGTTCTTGAGGCGCTTTCAGAGGTACAACTCGATCTCGAGGTTGTAGTTGTAGACGATGCTTCGACAGATAACACCTGGGAGATTTTGCAGGAATTACGGAAGAAAGAACCATTCAATACATACCATTATATACGCCATGATTTTAACCAGGGAAAGGGAGCAGGGCTTCGCACCGGTTTTGGTCTTGTAAGTGGCGATATGGTTACAGTGCAAGACGGCGATATGGAGTATAATCCAGAGGACCTTCCGGCGCTGGTTCGCAAATGGGAGGAGGCTGGAGATGCTCAAGTGGTCATTTACGGATACCGCGATCTTTCTCCACAAAAGTTTACGACACGTTGGGGCAACCGTTTCTTGACAACAGTGACGAATATTTTATATGGTTGCCATATTCATGACATGGAAACATGCTACAAAATGATGCCCGGCCAGCTCGCGAGAGTGCTGCCAATGGAAGGGCGCCGATTCGAGATTGAACCAGAGATTACAGCATGTATTATACAAGCAGGGTACAAAATCCTCGAAGTCCCCATTAGCTACACTCCACGCGAAGCGAAAAAGCTCTCACCCTGGAAGGATGGGTGGCCTGCACTGGCTATGTTGCTACGCAGGAGGTTCGTGAAACGTTTCCACTTTGTAGCACCTACGCCATCAGGTGCAATGGAGAAGGAAACTACGTTTGTCCAGCAATAGAAAAGGATGAATGTGTGAAAGAGCCTGGTGCGGCATGCCGCACCAGGCTCTTTCACACATTCATCGCTAACAATAAGTCTTTAAAAGATGGTACAATCAGAGCACTACATCTCTAGGAGGTTAAAATGAACGAGCGTCCGAAGATTCTTGTTACTCAGAAAGTACCTGATCCCGCTTATCCGTTGCTTGAGGAGATCGGTGATGTCGATGCCAACATGCAAGAAGGAGTCATCTGGCCCTATGAAGAGCTCCTACGTCGTGGCCCCGAACATGACTATATTTACAGTCTGCTTACCGATAACATTGACGATCGCTTCCTAGAAGCCTGTGCAACAGGTACGCCCCGATTGAAGATGGTCGCGAATATGGCTGTCGGCTACAACAATATTGATATTGAAGCAGCGACACGCCTGGGTATAGCGGTAAGCAACACCCCTGGAGTTCTCTCTGATACAACCGCTGACCTGGCTTTCGCGCTGTTGATGGCGACAGCCCGTCGCATTCCCGAAGCTGAGCGATATTTACGCGCAGGCAAATTTAAGGGATGGGGACCCCTTCTCTTCTGCGGCGCTGAGGTACACCATTCTACGCTTGGACTGATGGGCGCTGGTCGCATAGGCAAGCTCGTAGCGAAACGTGCCAGTGGTTTCGAAATGAAGGTACTCTATTACGATGTGTACCGCATGTCACCTGAAGACGAAGCTACTTACCATATGACGTATATGCCTATGGACGATGTATTGAAGCAGTCCGATTTTATCAGCGTTCATACTCCGTACATGCCTTCCACGCATCACCTGATTGGAGATCGCGAATTGAGCCTGATGAAGCCGAGTGCAATTCTGATCAATACAGCGCGGGGGCCAATTGTGGATGAAAAGGCGCTTGTAAAAGCATTACAGTCTGGAACTATCGCTGGTGCAGGTCTGGATGTTTTTGAGAATGAGCCAGCCGTCGAACCGGAGTTATTGACGATGGAAAATGTGGTGATCGTGCCACATATTGCCAGCGCCTCTCTGAACACCCGTACACTCATGGCTACAATGGCAAGCGATAATATCGTTGCTCATTTTCATGGACAGCACCCTCCCAATATTGTGAATCCAGTGGTCTTGGGGTAATATAGATTCATATACAAACACAAAACCTCGTCTTGACCTATTTTTGTATAGTAAGGATCGCAAGTTCTCCGCCCATCCTTGTCTCGTCGTTGGCGTCGGCGAGACAAGGTAAAGAATGGTTTTTATATGACCAGAGAGGTTGACATTTCTTCTTGCCTTCTTTATAGTTCAATCAGGTAATAATTTTGAGTGCTGTGTTTTAGATGAAGATGTATCTGTCGTAGTGGTTGGAGAGCATATAACCTTGAAGTGATTAAAGTTGTAACAGAGAGACGTAGTTGAGTTGTACAGTCTGATTGCCGCTTGATTAATAAACTGGAAAGATTCATTGATAGATAAGGCGGGAGAGCTAATGAACTGCCCTCGATGCAAGACTGAATTGCCGGATTCAGCCATATTCTGTGTTAATTGTGGATCGACTATGCGCCCGGCATCTTTTTCTTACTTACCCGCAGGAGTACCTGCATGGCCAACAGAGATGCCAAAGAATGCTGCATATAGCACGGGATCCGATTCGCAGTTTGTTCCATTCGTCCAGAATGAAGCGAGTCAAGTTATCTCTGATAACGCGGCAGCACCTAAAAAAGCAAGACTCGGTATTCCAGCAATTATCGGTTTGTTTGTGTTGAGTATACTGATTGGAGGGGGTCTGACATTTGGTATTTTATATGCAAATGGCCAGCGATTGTCCTTTGGACCTCAGCCTACTCAACATCCTGTGCAATTGCCAACAAGAAGCGCCTCTTCAACGCCAGGGTTACTAACACCTACCACGCAGGGAAATCAACTCCCCACACCGACTGCTTTTCAATCAGCGAAAAGTACAGAACTGGGCATCTCAATACAGTACCCATCAGACTGGGTACAAGATCCGGCGCAGAAATCTACTGCTGGCAATACATTTGTCGCCTTCCATCCTTCAACGCAACTTCCCGTTTCATTAGATATAGGGCGACTCTCTTCGAACAATTCATCACAAGTCAAAAATACCACCGAAATAAATCAGGCGAATATCCAAGGGTTTGGGTCAGTTAACAGTTTGACTAACCTTAAAATGCTAACAAATACTCCTCAACATCGCACCATAGGCGGGATCACATGGGACGAGCAGGATGCTACATACAGCACTAGCAGTGGTGAAGTTATCCATGCTGTAAGCATTTCGGTGAAACATAATCAGATCTACTACAATATCCTGTACTTCGCACCAACCAGTGTATACGACGAGGCTGTGCAAAAGTACTACTCACAGATGCTTAGCACATTCAAGTTCACAGCTTAACCCCTACTCGTTGCCTCTTTTACTCGTGAAAGAAACAGAGCCGCCCATCTTCACTACGTTAAGATGAGCGGCTCTCTCTACCGAGGTAGGTTAGACTTGTCTTTATTGCCTAGTACTCAGGCATGGCCGGAGCAGGTGCCCTCTCCTTCTCAGGCAGATCAGTGATCAAGGCTTCGGTAGTCAGGATCATCGCAGCGATACTGGTGGCATTCTGCAAGGCAGAGCGGGTAACCTTGGCAGGGTCGATGATTCCAGACTCGACCATGTCCTCATAGTTATCAGTGAGCACGTTATAGCCATACTTATCGCTCTTATGCTGTTTCTGAGCACGGCGTACACCCTCAACAACGACAGAACCATCTTTACCGCCATTTATGACAAGCTGGCGTAGGGGCTCTTCGAGCGCACGGCGCAGGATAGTGACACCAGTTGCCGCATCACCCTTGAGATGTAATGTATCCAGGGCTTCAACTGCATTCAACAGAGCAACACCACCGCCGGGAACCATACCCTCTTCTACGCCTGCGCGGGTAGCGGAAACTGCGTCTTCTACGCGTGTCTTGCGGTACTTCAACTCCACCTCGGAGCCAGCACCAACTTTGATGAGCGCGACGCCACCGGACAACTTCGCCAGGCGTTCCTGCAGCTTTTCACGGTCGTAGTCACTGGTAGTCTCGTCGATCTGCGCTTTGATCTGGCGGATACGTGCCTGGATTTCTGCTGTCTCGCCTCTACCCTCTACAATAGTCATATCATCTTTATGAGCTACAACGCGGCGAGCCTTGCCAAGATCTTCAATCGCAGCACTATCGAGGCGGCGACCCATTTCTTCACTAATCACCTGTCCACCGGTGAGCACAGCAATGTCTCGGAGCATCTCCTTGCGCCGATCACCAAAGCCAGGAGCTTTGACTGCCAGAACATTGAGAATTCCACGCAACTTATTCACAACCAGGGTTGCCAGAGCTTCGCCATCGACATCCTCGGCGATAATCACGATATCGCGTTTACCCTGTTGGGTCATCTTTTCAAGAACGGGCAGAATATCCTGTACTGCGCTGATCTTCTTATCAGTGATGAGAATGTAAGGATCATCGATTGAGGCTTCCATCTTTTCCGTGTTGGTGACAAAGTAGGCAGAAATGTAGCCCTTATCGATCTGCATGCCTTCGACATACTCCGTCTCGAAAGTGGTTCCTCGTGACTCTTCAACCGTAATGACCCCATCTTTGCCAACACGATCCATCACCTCTGCAATGAGTTGACCAATGGTATCGTCAGCAGCGGAGATAGCAGCGATCTGTGCGATCTCTTTCTTTTCTTCGACGGGGATCGCTTTCGAGCGGATGTATTCGACGACGGCCTCGGTGCCTTTATCGATGCCCTGTTTGAGCTGCATGGGGTTGGCGCCAGCGGCGAGGTTCTTGAGCCCTTCGGTCACGATAGCCTGAGCCAGCACGGTCGCGGTCGTGGTTCCATCACCTGCGACATCATTGGTACGGGTAGCTGCTTCTTTGAGCAGTTGCGCACCCATATTCTCAAATGGATTTTCGAGAGAAATCTCTTTCGCAACGGTCACACCATCATGAGTGACGGTCGGCGCGCCAAACTTCTTGTCGAGCGCTACGTTGCGACCTTTGGGGCCAAGGGTCGATTTGACCGCCTCAGAAATAATATCAATACCTTTTTTCAGTGAACGACGAGCTTCTTCATCGAACACAAGCTGCTTTGCCATATGATTAAACCTCTCTTTATGCTAAGTTAGCCAATTATGGCAAGAATGTCATTCTCTTTGAGAACGAGATACTCTTCGCCATCCAATTTAAACTCTGTGCCACCGTACTTGGCGAACAGGATGCGATCCCCTTCGCGTACATCAATAGGAGCACGATCGCCATTATCCAACAAACGACCACTGCCAACAGCGATCACAGTCCCTTCCTGGGGTTTCTCTTTAGCAGTATCGGGAATGACAATACCGCTCTTAGTGACTTCTTCTTTAGCGGCGGGTTTTACGACCACACGGTCGCCAACAGGACGAATTTTTTTCTCCATGACGTATTCTCCTTTTCAATGAATTGTTCTAAATCCATCCCACCAACGATGCTGACGCATCTATTTTTGCTGCGCAACAATCAGAAGGGATGAAATGAAGAAATGTGTCAACGGGTATTCTTCAATTTCAGTCAAGATAATGAATCACACCTGAAATATTGACCGAACGATGGAGTGAGTAATCACAGTTGCAGGGACCACCAGCCGCACATCCAGTGCAACAGAAAGTTTTTCCCTGAACTACAGTTGGAGGCCAAAGAATTTCAATGTCGCAATTAGCACAACGCACAACCTGGCGCTGGGCATTAGATTTGCCCTCAGGAGATTCCTGATTATGTTTTCCATTTGATTGAGCACCGTCTGCGTACATTTCTCTTACCTATGTGTGACCTGATACTGATATTGCCCGTTTAACTTCCAAGCTAGAGTATCTCACAGCTTGTATTAGAAGAGTATAGGAGAAGTGTTAGAGAAGTGTTAGATTCTTTGGTGATATAATGGGTTGTGTTATGCGCATAGGGAGATTGGAGGCTTGTATATGGCCTATATTTCGAGTGTTGGTGACAAGGCATATACTATCGATATGGGGGAAAATAGTCCTCAGAGAGAGATCAGAATCGACGGGATAAGATTTGACATCGATTGGCGACAAATCGCCCCGCTTGCAGCAGATGCTCAGATACTAAGCAACGTTGGAGGCCGGTATAGCTTGCTCATCGCGGGCAAATCATATGAGATCTTAGCTCGCCGTGTCAACAAACCTGATGTGACGGGATATCGTTACGAGGTTCTGGTTGCAGGGCAACGTTTCGAGATTGTTGTAGAGGATGAACGCGAGAAGGCCTTGACAGGATCGATACACAGCGCCCACGAATCTGGAGAGGCGATGGTACGCGCCCCGATGCCTGGTTTGGTGTCAGGTCTCCCAATGGATCCTGGAGCCAATGTCGAAAGAGGTCAAACTGTTGTGATACTCGAGGCGATGAAGATGGAGAATGACCTTGCTTCACCAATTACTGGCAAGGTGAAGGAGATCAGGGTGAGCAAAGGTCAGACGGTAAATCAGGGAGATGTGCTGGTAGTTGTGAGTGCGGAATAAAACTTAAATGCATTCAGAAACGCTGCTACGCACTCATCTGAATGAAAGGAAGTGTAGCATCCTCCCGTATGTTATAATGCATTGGCAAAGTGAGGGAGGAATTGCATGGAGTTGCATGAGAGTATAAGCGCTGACGAGTGGCGCAATACTACTGCCCGCAAAGCAAAGGAAAAGACTGCGGAGCGACAACAACAATTTGTTACAAGTTCGGATATTGAGGTACCAGATCTGACGACAGAAGAGGATCTGACAGACTTCGATATGCACGCTAAATCAGGCTACCCCGGCGAATTTCCTTTTACCCGTGGAATTCATCCAGGTATGTATCGCTCGCGTCTGTGGACAATGCGCCAGTATGCCGGGTTTGCTTCGGCCGAAGAATCCAATAAGCGTTACCATTTTTTGCTTTCACAAGGGACGACGGGTCTTTCTGTGGCTTTCGATCTCCCTACACAAATGGGATATGACGTTGATCATCCCCTGTCAGAGGGAGAGGTTGGTAAAGTAGGCGTTTCTATCTCCAGTCTTGAAGATATGGAGACACTACTCAACGGTTTACCCCTGGAACGAATCAGCACATCGATGACAATAAATGCCACGGCAAGTATTCTGCTTGCTCTCTATATCGCTGTTGCGAAAAAACAGGGTGCTGATATACGCAAGCTTTCTGGCACCGTGCAGAATGATGTATTGAAAGAATATATAGCACGCGGCACGTATATTTATCCGCCACAACATTCGATGCGCATCATAACTGATATATTCCGCTACTGCGCTGAGAACCTGCCGCGTTGGAATACAATTAGTATTAGCGGTTACCATGTGCGAGAAGCTGGTTCGACCGCTGTGCAGGAGGTAGCATTCACGCTCTCGAATGCAATCAGTTATGTACAAGCAGCGATTGACGCCGGGTTGGATGTTGACACTTTTGCAGGACAGCTTTCGTTCTTTTTCAACAGCCACAATAATCTGTTTGAAGAGGTTGCCAAATTCCGGGCTGCCCGTCGTATGTGGGCACAGATTATGCGAGACCGCTTCCATGCGCGAGATCCGCGTTCAATGATGCTACGCTTCCACACACAGACAGCAGGATCGACATTAACTGCACAACAGCCTGATAATAATATTGTGCGTACAGCATACCAGGCGCTGGCGGCTGTGCTTGGGGGCACGCAGTCATTACATACCAACTCAAAAGATGAGGCGCTTTCGCTTCCAACTGAAGAGGCGGTGCGCGTTGCACTTCGCACACAACAAATTCTGGGATACGAGAGCGGAGTAGCAGATGTTGTAGACCCGCTTGCTGGCTCGTATTATGTCGAATACTTAACCAATAGCATTGAGGAGCAAGCCTGGGATTACATACAGAGTATCGATGACCTGGGAGGCAGTGTGCATGCTATTGAACATGGTTTCATGCAGGCAGAGATCGAACAAGCAGCGTATACCTATCAACGCTCATTAGAAGAAGAACGAACTATTGTGGTAGGGGTTAACCGTTTTATAATGGAAAACGAGGAAAGGCCAACGTTACTGCGTGTAGATCCTGAAGTTGGAAAGCGGCAGGCGGCAAAGTTAGCATTGCTACGCCAGCGGCGAGACAACGAACAAGTGCAGCAGGTATTAGCAGCACTAGAGAGGGGGGCTGCAGGCACTAAAAACCTGCTGCCCCTGATTATTGACGCAGTTGAAGCATATGCAACTCTCGGGGAGATTAGTGATGCTATGCGCCATGTTTTTGGCGAACAGCATGAGTTTCGTAGTATCGAGTAGAATAAATCGTGAATATGAATTATTGGAATCAGGATGTAGAACAGAGGCACAAAACACAGCCTGCTCGCGATTCTGAACGCAGCCCACACACACTTGACCAGGAAAAGTCAGGTTTGTCAGGAACAGCAGTGGCTCCTATCGGGGTTTTTGATTCGGGAGCAGGAGGCTTAACGATCCTTTCAGCCCTACGTCAAGAATTACCTTACGAAAACTATATTTATTTCGGTGATACAGCGCATTGTCCCTACGGGGTACGAAGCGACGCCGAAATCACTGAGCTATCAATTCAAGTATGTCGTTTCTTGATCGAGCAGGGAGTCAAACTCATCGTAGTAGCCTGTAACACCGCCTCACAAGCGGCACTCAATAACTTACGCGCCACTTTTACATCCGTACGATTTGTAGGAGTGGTACCAGCGGTGAAACCAGCCGCACGTGCCACAAAAAAAGGGCGTATAGGTATTGCCGCTACCAACCAGGCCGCCAAAGCTATTTACCTTCAACAACTTATTGATGAATTTGCAGGTGGAATACAAGCATACGCTGTTGGCTGTCCTGAACTTGTGACCCTTGTTGAACAGGGAGAACTTGATGGCCCTGGCGTAGAAGAAACGGTAAAGCAGGCATTGCAACCGATAATAAGAGAAGATGTTGATGTAATCGTGTTAGGTTGCACACATTTTCCTGCGCTGCGATCTGTTATTGAACGTGTTACTGCTCACCAGATACTCATTATTGATAGTGGAACGGCGGTTGCGCGCCGCACACATGATGTGCTGGATGCCGAGGGATTGATTCAACCCAACAATTCCAATTACGCACATATAGGAAATCTCCAGGTGTGGTGTAGCGGTGACGCCGATGTTTTTAGTAATGTTACCAATAAACTATTAGGCTCTTCCATTAGCGCTCATCAAGCTAGATTATAACCAAGGAGATACATGCAGGAACAACTGACTGACGGTGCCGATGAACATACAATCATAGAGGCGCCAGGAGAGAAGACAAAACGTATACGTATTGCCCGTCACGTGTCCAATATCCTGGCACCAGCAACAATTTCTTTACCTTTTGTATTGCTGGTAGCTTTCTACCAGGCTCAGAACCAACTAACAGCATTTGTCTACGCCTGTATTACCCTGTTTTTCCTCAGTTTTGGACCTCTGGTCTATATTTTGATCTGCGTGCGACTGGGCAAACTATCTGATATTGATGTTAGCCGCCGATCCCAGCGAGCAGGCCCATTTCTCTTTGGAATTATTTCGGTCATGATTGGATGGCTTGTCCTGGCGCTTACTAATGGACCGAGGAACCTACAAACGGTGCTGATCATTGCAGCATTTAGCGGCATCATTATAATGGTGATAACGTTCTGGTGGAAGATCAGTATGCACGCTTCATCATTGGGTGGCGCGGCAACAATGCTCACTGTGCTTTATGGGGCGGTGATGCTGCCTCTATTCGTATTACTCGTGTTAGTGAGCTGGTCGCGGGTAGCTTTGCGCCGTCATACGGTAACGCAAGTAATAGCAGGATCACTTGCGGGTATTGTATTATCGCTGGTGATTTTGAAGTTAAGAGGAGTGAATTAGACTGTTAACACCAGATTATTTATGCTATGCCCTCTGTCGTACCAATTGATTACTTCTGTCCGCTACCAGCAACGCCTGCACGCTCTGGCAGTTGTGCTGCATCTGCTGAACGACGTTGGGCACGAATGGCGGGCGCCTGGGCATGGCGGGTTGTGGCAACGGTTGCACGTGCGATTACCCAGATGAAGCCACCGAGCAAGATTAAGTTTACTATACCCAAAACGATCAGAAAGACCAGGTTAGGCAGCCCAAAGCTATTGAGAATGAGATAGATCAGAGCTGTAATCAGAATATTACCCAGGGTAACTGGAATGAGTATCAACCAGGTAAACTGCATGAGCTGGTCTGCTCGGAGGCGCGGTAGGGTGCTGCGGACCCAGATAAAGACGAAACAGAGCAGGTATACTTTGATAACGAAGTAGACAAGGCCCAGTATATTGCCTAGGAGTTGCCAGCCAAAAGCCATGCCAGGAGTGGTTAAAAAACCGACAGCAGGACCTGACCATCCACCTAGGAAGAGTGTAGCAGCAATTGCCGAGACGATGGTCATGTTGCCATATTCACCAAGAAAGAAGAAAGCCCAGCGCATACCACTGTACTCGGTGAGGTAGCCAGCAACAAGCTCGGACTCCGCTTCGGGCAAATCGAATGGAGCACGGTTGGACTCGGCAAGGCCACAAATGTAGTAAATGAGGACCATTAAGGGTTGGACCAGGAAGAACCAGGCCCACGGAGTAAACCCCTGGAAGATGAAATCCCAGAAAGGGATGCCTTTTCCAGGCCAATAACTGCTACTTTGATAATTGATTATCTGTTGGGTAGAGATGGAGCCGATGCCAGAATTAGCTAGAACACTTGTTAGCATCACGACGCCAACCAGGGCAAGAACGAGCGGTAACTCATAAGAAATCATCTGCGCAGCAGAGCGCAGGCCGCCTATAAGCGAGTATTTATTATTTGAACTCCAGCCGGACATTACAATACCGACGATATCAATTGAACTCATTGCTACATAGTAAACGATGCCAGTAGCGAGAGCTGTTCCTGGTAGCTGTAAGTAGGGAGAGAAAGGTATCACAGCAAAAGCAGCAATGACGGGAGCCAGGAATACCGAGGGTGCTAGCAAGAAAAGGGATTTATCTACTAAAGCTGCATGTATATCTTCTTTCATGAGCAGTTTGCCAACATCGGCAACTGACTGCAACAAGCCCCAGGGACCAGTGTGGATCGGTCCGAGGCGGTCCTGCATCCAACCCATAACCTTGCGCTCTGCCAGGGTTAAGATGATCGCGCTTGTCAGGACGAAGCCAAAGAAGGAAAGGAAGGCAATGATGAACTGTAAAAAGGACCATGAGAAGATGCCGTTAAATAACTGGCTCCCTATATTATCGGCTAATATTACTTTGTACATACGATAACTCCAATAGCTATTTATCGGGTCCGTGTGGGTTATTTAGCGATCAACTTCCCCAAGCACGAGATCAGTGCTGCCCAGAATAGCAATGACATCACTGATCTTATGTCCACGTAATATTTCGGGAACGATTTGTAAGTTCACAAAAGATGGGCCGCGTATCTTAGCTCGCCATGGATACTCGCTGCCATCACTGATAAAGTAGATACCCAGCTCTCCTTTACTTCCCTCGATGGCAAAGTAGGTTTCACCGCGAGGTGGGCGCAGCGCAATGGGTGTGCGAGTACTAATAGGCCCTCCCGGCAGTTTATCGATAGCCACACGGCAGAGGCGAATGCTCTCCCATATTTCCTGCATGCGCACTCTATAACGCGCAAAGCAGTCACCCTCCTGACGCACCTGCACCTTTATAGGGACTTCACGGTAGGCCATGTAAGGACGATTGGCGCGCAGGTCCCAGTTGATGCCACTGGCACGGGCCATCGGGCCAGTAAGTCCGTAGGCAATGGCTTGTTGCGGATCGATATAGCCGACACCCTGGGTACGTTCGTCAAAAATTTCATTTCCGGTGAGGAGGGTCTCCAACTCAGCCATATTCTTTTCTTCTTGATCGAGAAAAGCCTCGCACTCTTTCAGCCAGCCATTAGGAAAATCATGCAATACTCCGCCAACGCGCAAGTAATTTACGTTAAAGCGGCTTCCACCCAGGGCTTCGAACAGAGAGAGAATTCCCTCTCGATCACGAAAGCACCACAAGACCGGAGTAAATGCTCCAAGATCTAGCCCGTATGTGCCAACTGCTACAAGGTGGCTGGCGATACGCTGCATCTCACCGACAAGTAGCCGGATAAATTGCGCTCTTCGAGGTGGCTCTAAGCCCATCAACTGTTCGACTGCACCAGCATAAGCGATTTCGTTGAGCATGGGAGAGAGATAATCCGCATTATCCATATAGCGAATGCCGCCCATAACCGGTCGATTCTCCAGAATTTTCTCGATACCGCGATGGAGATAACCAATGACCGGCGTGCAGTCTACCACAGTTTCTCCTTCAAGTGTCATGACCAGGCGTAAGACGCCGTGGGTACTGGGATGCTGGGGACCCATATTGAGCTGCATCTCCTGAGTCTTGATGCCTTCTGAACCTTCTACAATCTCAGTCCCAGTGATTGCTTCTCTATCTTGATTTGTAACCATG
>Ga0137390_10002110_pt1 | contig 15594 bp, 14 predicted proteins | sample 15con2h24AmetaG_FD_104937 | JGI IMG/M metagenome (GOLD analysis project Ga0137390, IMG submission 104937) | Vadose zone soil microbial communities from Angelo Coast Range Reserve, California, USA - 15con2h2.4A metaG | ecosystem: Environmental > Terrestrial > Soil > Vadose zone > Saprolite... | reverse complement strand
GTTCTCCCGATGAGAATGGAGGAAAACGAGCCTGATTGAGCTTCCGACCGACGCATCCCAACCCTTTCCGCAGCTTTCCAAAGTGCCCTCTCCAACTTGACCTCTGTCCGTCTTTGACATACGCTTTGCGACCGTCAATCCCGGCCCTGGGCTCAAGGTCAAATCCAATTCCGACAATCTTGATTTGAGGAGACTTTATGCAGAGGATCGTTACCGTGGTCTGTCTGATTCTGGGTTTTCTTCTGCTGGCCGTGCTGGTCGCAATTCCTGCTCACAACGTCACTCCGGCGCTGGCGCAGGAGGCACCCAAGACGGCCTCGCCTGCCGAAGGCTACAACATCCACGTCCTTGCTCCTCATCTTGTCGACGGCAAACAGATGGGCCCATACCACCACTATTGCAAGGTCATGGCACCTGATCCGCAGATTGTTTGCCTGATTTACGAATCCACAGAACCGAATGCCGTGTTGTCACAGGTGGAATGGATTTATGCCAAAAAAATGACTCGCGCCGCTGTGCCGCTGAAAGAGTGGAATAAGAACTGGCACGATCATGCGGTCGAGATCGCGGGTGGACGAGTCCAGGTGCTCGACCTGCCGCCAGACAAGGCCAAGGAAGTAGCGGACACCGTCGCCACCACGGATGGGATGATCTACCACTTCTACTTCGATGGAAAACTGCCTAACGGAAAGACCAGCATCGCACAGGCCGTCGGACACAAACCTTTGACCGAGTCGGAATATAAGGCGTCGGCGAAGTAGCGGTGGAAAGCAGTCAGCAGTCAGCATTCAGCCGGGATAGGTTTGCGCATGATGCTGCAAGAAACACGAATGGCTGATTGCTGAATGCTGAGTGCTGCGAATATCTACACTCGCAACTCCACCACTGTCGCCCCCGCTCCACCTTCATTCTGCGGAGGCTCGGTCACCGACGCGACCTGTGGATGCTGCTGCAGGTATTGCCGCAAGGCCTTGCGCAGGATTCCCATGCCGCTGCCATGAACTACGCGCACGCGGGGGAGTCCTGCCAGAAATGCGCGATCGATGAACTTTTCGACTTCGCCGGTGGCGTCGTCCACAGTTCGGCCGATCACGTTGATCTCGGACGCGGCGTTTGCACTTTCTTTTTCCAGGGATACCGAAAACCCGCGTGCCCGCGCAGCCGTAACCGGTGAATCTCCGGCCCGAACCACGACTTCGGCAATATCATCGCGCGCGATCTTCATTTTCATGGCGCCGATTTCAACTTCGAAATGATTGTCGTCAATGCGACGCATGATCCGCGCCGGACGTCCTACCGACTTGAGCTTGACCATGTCTCCCTCGCCAACATGCTTGACCTCTTGAGGGCGGGCCTGGGGATCGTCTTTATCCGCACCGGTTGTGTGCGCGACTATGGTTGAATCAAATTGTTCGCGGAATTCGCGGCGCACTTTCGAGATGCGGCGCTCGGCGTCCTTGGAAAGTTTTTGCGCCGCCGCCCGGTCCTGAATCGCATTGACTGCCTCGCGCGCGTGATACTCAAAATCCCGCAGCACGCTTTCCAACTTCTTTTCCATTTCTTTGATCTTCGCCTGCTGCTCTCGCTTGCCCTCGGTAGCGAGACGAGATTTCTCGCGTTCAAGTTCTTGCTCGCTGGTCCGCAGACGAAGCCGTTCGGCTTCTGTCTCGCGTAGTTCCGCGTGCAGGCGATCCAGGAACTGTCCGACATCTCGCGCCTGCGTGCCCAATCGTGAACGCGCCGACTCGATGATGGATGGATTCAGCCCCAGTCGCTGCGCAATGTTGATGCCCGCAGACGCGCCAGGGACGCCGACTTTCAGCTGATAGGTTGGCTGCAATGTGGCTTCGTCGAATCCGACCGAGGCGTTTACGACGCCTCCGGTGTTCGCGCCGTACACTTTGAGCGACGTGTGATGTGTGGAGATAATTGTGATGCAGCAAAGGCGGCGAAAATGGTCGGCAATCGCCACCGCTAGCGCGGCGCCTTCTTCAGGATCGGTGGCTGAGCCCAATTCGTCGAGCAGAACGAGCGAGTTCGGAGTGGCGGTGCGTGAAATGAAATCGATGTTGGTGACGTGCGCAGAAAATGTCGAAAGATTTTGCTCGATGGATTGATAGTCGCCGATGTCGGCGAGCACCGCATCGAACACCGGCAAATCCGCGCGATCCGCAGGGACGGGAATGCCGGACTGCGCCATCAACGCAAGTAATCCAACAGTTTTGAGAACAACCGTCTTTCCCCCTGTGTTCGGGCCCGTAATGACAAGCTCGCGGCGCTCGCCTTCGAGTTCGATACTGGTGGGGATGACGCTTCCACCTTTCGCTTTCAGATTGCGCTCCAGCAATGGATGCCGGGCGTTATGCAGAATCAAGCGGGATGGGGACGCGTCCTCACACAAAGCCGGAACGCAGTTGTAGTCCTCGGCAAACCGGGCTTTGGCAAACTGCAATTCTAGTTCGCTCAGGACTTCGACTGCTGCCAAGATCGAGTCGGCGTTCTCGCCAATGCGGCGGGTCATCTCCAGCAGGATGCGGCGGATCTCGGCCTGCTCCTCGTCCAGCAACCGCACCAGTTCGTTGTTCTGCTCGATCGTCTCGAGGGGCTCAACAAATACCGTCTGCCCGCTGGAGCTCGCGCCATGAACCACGCCCTGCACTCTTCGCTTCTGTTCAACTTTCACCGGTATGACAAAACGTTCGCCGCGGATGGTGACCAACTCCTCCTGCACCGTCCCGCCTTCCGCGAGTTTGCGAAGGTATCCACGGAGTGATTCCTGGATCTGTCGTTTCTGTCTTTCAATTTCGCGGCGTATGCGGGCGAGTTCCGGCGAAGCTTTGTCGTCGAGGGTCCCATCAGGTTGGATCTTGTTGCGAAAAGCTCGCAGGAATTCCGTGAAGTCGATGATCCCGAGCGAAAGCTGTAACACCGATTTCCATTCGCTCTTCATCGTGGCCGGCGGGCTCAAAGCGATTTCACGCCACTCCGCGGCCCGATCGACCACCAGCACCACATCGCGGATTTCGGTGGTCTCAAGCGTGGCTCCGGCAATCCTGGATTTTTCCACCAGTTGGCTGATGTCCACCAGACCGGAAAATTCGAAGCGCCCGCCGACCCGCCGAAACTCGCGAACCTCGCTAGTAAGCTGCTGCTGATTTTTAATCCACCCCTGATCCCGCGAAGCCGCCAGCTGTGCGATTCGAGCCTGCCCAAGCGGAGACGAGGCATAGCCGCGCAACAGATCGCGCAATGATTCGAATTCCAGCACTCGCGCGCTGGTATGGACGAGCGGCTGCGGCAGCATCAGATTCATGTTACAAGAAGCCACGAAGTCAGCCCCAGCAGGGACTGGTTTCACCCTGGTCCTTTGCGGCTGGTCGCCCCTTCGGGGCTTTGCCTTCGTTCACCACACCACCCACGGCTGGCGCCGTGGGCTGTATTCTTGCGCCGCTTCGCGTCTATTCGCTGATCATTAACCGTAGCTGAAAAGCCGTCAGGAGCCAGGGTTTTCAATCGACAATCGAAAATCCCCCTTGCCCCCTCTGCTAGAATCAGCCTATGCCGTTCCCGGTCACACGCCTTCGCCGTCTGCGCCGCAACGAGCCTTTGCGCTCCATGGTGCGCGAGACGCGGCTTACTCCCGAGGCGTTTGTGTATCCCATATTCGTCTGTCCTGGACAAGGCGTGCGCAAGGAAGTGCGGTCGATGCCGGGAGTTTTCAACCTTTCAGTGGACGAGGCGGTAAAGGAAGCGCGCGAAACTTATTCGCTCGGCGTTCCCGCCGTCATTCTGTTCGGACTTCCGGAAAAAAAAGATGAAGTTGCGACCGGCGCGTGGGCAGACGACGGTATTGTGCAGCAGACTACTCGGGCGATTAAGCGTGAAGTCCCCAATCTAATTATTCTGGGCGACGTTTGCCTGTGCGAATACATGTCGCACGGCCACTGCGGAGTCGTCCGCCCCGCGAGTGGAGCTCAATCGTTGGGCGCTGCCGTCGCCGCGCCGGGCGCCGCGGTCACGGATTATGAGATCGTGAACGACGCCACCCTTGAATTGCTGGCGCGCACATCGGTCTCACTGGCACGCGCCGGAGTCGACATCATCGCTCCTTCCGACATGATGGACGGCCGGGTTGCCGCCATCCGCAAGGCTCTCGACGAGGCCCGGCTGACCAACACCCCTATTCTTTCCTACGCCGCCAAATTCGCTTCCGGCTTCTACGGACCTTTCCGCGAAGCTGCCGACTCCGCGCCGCAGTTCGGTGATCGCCGGTCTTATCAGATGGACCCCGCAAACCTCCGGGAAGCCATGCGCGAGATTGAACTCGACATCGAAGAAGGCGCCGACATGATCATGATCAAACCGGCCATGCCTTATCTGGACGTAATCGCCGCCGCCCGGGACCGCGTCGACGTGCCTCTGGCGGCCTATCAAGTCTCAGGCGAATACGCCATGATTGAAGCTGCTGCGCGCAACAACTGGATTGACCGCGATCGGGTCATGATGGAATCATTGCTCTCGATCCGTCGCGCTGGCGCCAGCATTATTCTTACTTATTACGCGAAAGACGCTGCACGACTGCTGAGTTAGACGAATCTTGCGTCGAATGTCGTGCCAACGTCCCCGTAAAAGGCACCCCGAACGGTTAGGCGGGCGTAGATTTGCTGAGGTACCTGAGCAGAACTACGCCCCCGATGACATCGAGGATGATTCCTAGCGGATGGTAATAGTCGAAGCAAAAATTCAAAAGGATCGCCAGCCCAACTATCACCCAGAATACGGGCGAACGTCGTCCGAATCGATCAAAAGAAGGAGTCTCCACTGGTTACGGGCAGGTAGCCCAGGTAGCCCACCTTTCGCGCGGAGTATATCCAACCACTAATAGGGAGGGCCCCCCGCCCCGCGGCTACAGACGAAGGGAAAAACGAGCCAGCCTGGTGCCTTCGGGTACCAAAACGTCAATCACTAGGCTGTCGTTCAGGGGCACATCTTTGGAGGTGAGTTCTAGTTCGTATTTCCACCACTCGGTATCACTTGAATGCCCGTCCCCCTCTTTGTTTTGGTCTCGTCGAGTAGTGCACGTGTCCACAGCTGCCTCTATCTCGACTGTCAATTTCTCAGGGAAGGTTTCGATCTTCTTCGATTTCTTCCGAAATTCTCTGCCACCGGCGATCTCAAGGGTTTGCAGACCGTGAAAAAACTCTCCCGATTCTACTGTTGCGACGAAGGCCACAGGTATCGCCCGACCGAAAGCCGTCTATTCCTACCAATACTTTGCGGTTGTACTTCGGCGAGCCATGCAGAATGTCGCAAAGCATCACAGCCGTTAGCAATAAGCGACCGCTAAACCAGACCACAGACCTCAGAGTCGGATGAGTCATCTTCGACCTGGATTAGCTGGAATAATATTCACAACGAAAATGTGATCAGTGGGCGGGGTGGCCTACCTGTTAGGTAGTATATCCAACCACAACTGAGGGCGCCCCACCTATCTCGTGGCCTTTCACAGAGACCGCAGGAAGTTCAACAAGTCCTGCTGGTCCTGTACCGAGAGCCTCCAGTAGTTGTCGATCACGGCGTTAGCCTCGGAGCCTGGGTACCGGGTATTCCGGGTGCTCGAGTGAGAAAGGATGGCCTTGACCAAGTCGGAAGTTCGGCCATCGTGCATGAAGAAGATTCGCTGGCCCAATCCCCAGAGCGGCGCGGTGCGGAACTCGTCGCCTCCGGCAGCTCCCTGGCTGACATTGTCCGCGAGACTCGGCCCCATGTGGTGCAGGACCAGGTCGGAAAAGAGGTTTGCCTGGATGTTGCTGAGCGCTGCCACGGAGGATTGTCCAGTAGTCAGAGATGGTGTGTGGCATAGCGCACATCCAATGGAGTGAAATATTTGAAGTCCTCGTTGCGTGGAGGTCGTGGCCGGAGCCGGCTGAGGCTGATCGAGGAACCGCATGAAGATCGCAAACTTAGTGACGTCGCTGGGAATCTCGGGCCCATCCTGATCAAAGTGGGTGAGGTCTTCAGGAGTCCCATTAAACTGGCAACCTACGCTTTGATCGCGCTCGCTCTGAAATAGCTCGTTGGTTACTCCCATTTCAACGTTGTAGGCCTCGCCGGAAAATATTTCGAGGGATTTGTTCTGTGCTTTCCAACCGAATCTGGTAATGGTCCCATCGTTGCCATTCGTGTTGGGACGACCAGAGATTCCCAAATTCCGCTTTCCAGCGCTCTTGGAGCTTAGGTTGCTCCGGATGGTAGAGTCCGGAATCAATTCAATGAGGCCAGCGCCAAAAACCGGGGTCGGAATCCGGAAGATCAGGTTTCCATTCTTTGCGGCTTGTAAGAAGTCGGGCTGCGCCAGGTTGCATCCGGCGGCGTCGCTGCGGCCCGCGATGGTGAACAGATCATGAACACCGCCATCACGCTGACGTAAATCTGGAGTAAGAGGAAAACGAGCTTCCCGGACCGGACCATTGGGCGTAATGAAGAATGGCACTTGGTTGGTTGCACCTTCGGCTGAAGCAGCGCCAATCTGGGGATTAGTGAACGGACTCGTGCCCCCGGTTGAAGGCTGAACGTGACATTGAGCACAACTTTCGCCGTTGAATGTCGGTCCCAGGCCACTTCCAGTGCCGGGTATGCTACCCAGGACCGACTGGACCTGCATAAAGTCGTCCTGACCGGTGGTGAAGAATGCCAGTTGATTCGTGGTTAGGCCGGCAATTGGTGCACCCGCTCCGGGATTGCCAGCCCGCACACCCGGATCGATCGCAATCGCGCGTGTTCCGCCCTGCAGCACGGTCATCATGATGAAGAACAGCAGTATCGAGGCGAAGAGAATGATCTGTCGCAGAGATTTCCTATCAGCTGCACTGGGCGCTCTCATGGGAATGCCTCCTAATTAATGGAGGTCGGAGGAGTAGCAGGTGTGATCCCGGCCTCAATGAAAACTGGCAAAGCGGCGTGCAGTTAAATCATTTTCATCGCCGGAACCGAATGCAGACAGATGTCGAAGGGACAAGGCAATCGATGAAAGAGGCCAGTCACCAGAATGTTGGAGTTACTCAGATTACCGTCCGAACCGCGGCAGGAATCGCCTCCATGCCGCACGATGACGTCACGTTTCCTGCGTCACGGGGAGAATGCCTGCACACCGCCAAGAGATCGTTTGATGATTGGGGGTCCTTCGACTCCGCATGAACTCCGCTTTTCGCGGACCTCATGCTCCGCTCAGGATGACAAGGTGGCTGGGATGGATCAGATTCACACACTAGCCTCCACCTTCCAGTTTTCCCATTCCCTCCGGCTGGTCTAGAATCAACCGTTTGCCCAGCGTCATCTGATCATATTGAGGAGCACACATTGCCTGAGACCATTTATGACATTGCCATCATCGGCAGCGGTCCGGCGGGATACACCGCGGCCATCCGCGCCGGCCAGTATGGCTTGAAGACTGCCCTCATCGAAAAAGACGGATTTCTGGGCGGCACGTGCCTGCACGTGGGCTGCATCCCGACCAAGGCTCTCTTATTCAATGCCGAAATCTGGGACCACCTTAAGGACGCAAAAGAGTTTGGCATCGAGGGAGTGGACGCGCGCAAATTGAATTGGGGCGCCATTCAGGAGCGGAAGTCGAAAATCGTGAGCAAGCACGCCAAAGGTCTCGAGTTCCTGATGCGCAAAAATAAAGTCGAGACCATTAAAGGTTACGGAAAGCTCACCGGCCCCGCTCAAAGCGGCGTGTTCACAATCGAGCTTGCGGAGAGCGATCGCAAAACACTTAAGGCTAAGAACATTATTCTCGCCACCGGCTCGGAAGCGCGAATGATTCCAGGGCTTGAACCCAGCGATCGTGTCCTTACTAATATCGAGATCCTCAAGCTGGGCGAGATTCCCAAGTCACTGGTGGTTGTGGGCGCGGGCGCTGTCGGCGTGGAGTTTGCGTCGATATTCCGCTCGTTCGACGCCGAGGTCACGATCCTGGAGATGCTGCCACGCCTGGTTCCGGTGGAAGACGAAGATATTTCCAAAGAACTGGCGCGTGCGTATCGCAAGCGCGGCACTAACTTTTTCACTGGAGCCAAAGTTGAGAAGATCGACAAAACGAAATCCGGAATCGCCGTCACTTTCAGCGCGGACGGCAAGCAGCAGAAGATTGAAGCGGAAAAAATCCTGATCGCCGTCGGCCGCAAGCCGCGTACCGACAACGTTGGACTGGAAAAAACGCGGATTCAGGCCGATCGCGGCTTCATCAAAACCAGCGAATGGATGGAAACCGCCGAGCCAGGCATTTACGCCATCGGCGACATTGTTCTGGGCACGCCGCAACTGGCGCACGTCGGCGCCATGGAAGGAATTGTCGCCGTGGCCAAGATTGCCGGCAAACCGGACAAGCCCATCGATCTGTTAAAGATTCCTAACTGCACTTACTGTCATCCCGAAATTGGCAGCGTCGGCCTGAGTGAAGCCAAGGCCAAAGAGGCAGGTCACAATGTAAAAGTCGGCAAGTTTCCTTTCACCGCCAACTCCCGCGCTTCGATTGTGGGTGAGCATGAAGGCTTCGTGAAAATCGTGTCAGACGCGGAATATGGCGAGATTCTCGGCGTCCACATCATCGGCCCGCAAGCCACGGAGCTGATCGCCGAGGCCGTCACTGCGATGGAACTGGAAGCTACAATCGAGGACCTGATGTGGACAATTCACGCCCATCCGACGCTGGCCGAGGCTATGCTGGATGCATCGAATAGCGTTTATGGTCTGGCGATCAATGCGTAGTCAGATATGAATATGATCTCAGTCGTCCAACTCGAGGTCGTGGATTACGCCACCGGTCTGCAATTGCAGCAACGGCTGGTCAACCTGCGTAAAGACGGCCTCATCGGCGACGTACTTCTGCTGCTCGAGCACACGCCGGTGATTACGCTGGGACGAAACGCCAAAGCGAAGAACATTCTCGCCTCTTCGGAAATACTTTCCCAGCGGAGCGTTGAAGTTTTCGAATGCGACCGCGGCGGTGATGTGACCTTCCATGGACCTGGCCAGCTTCTTGCGTATCCTATCTTTGATCTCCGTGGTTTTTGTGCGGACGGCAAGCCAAGGCATCTCGGCGCAGTTGAATATGTGCGGCGGCTCGAAGAAGTCCTCATCCGAACTTGTGCCGATTTTGGCATCGCGGCAAAGCGCATCGCAGGACTTACCGGAGTCTGGACCGAAAGCAATGTCCACGTAGGGACCGGCGACCTCGCCCGTCCAGGCGAGTCGAAGACTCGTCAGCCTTCCACCAAGCATGAAGCTAAAATCGCCGCTATCGGCGTCCACATCTCGCGTGGAGTCACTTCCCACGGCTTCGCCCTGAACGTGAATACCGACCTGGATTATTTTGATTTGATAATTCCCTGCGGAATTGAAGCGAAACCGGTGACTTCAATCGAGAAAGAACTCGGCAAGCAGATTCCATTGCAGGAAGTCGCGCATTCCATTTCCCGCAACTTCGGTGTGGTGCTCAATAGCCAAATCCTCTGGCTGGAAACTCTGGACGCTCTGCTGCTCCCGACCCAAGGTGTGCCGGTAAAAGCTCCATCCGAATTACGGAAGCTGCGCAAAGAGGAAGAGACTTTCTGGGCATGAAGAAGAAGTCAAAACATCCTCGCAGCAGTTCCAACGGCCGCGGCCAACGTCTCCCCAATTCGCCGATTGCCACTCAACGCACCTATACCATCGCCGATTATCGCTTGGAAAAACCGGCGTTCACGATATGTCAAACTTGTAAAGATGACGTGACCTGCTACGAGATCAAGGGTGATCTCAGCGCTCCAGTTCCACCCATCCGCGAATCGAAATACCTCGATAAGAAAAAAAGCCTCGAGATCTACCGCTGGATGCTCCTCAACCGCAAGATGGAGACGGCTCTTGAGAACCTCTACAAACAAGGCAAGGTAGTCGGCGGCATTTATTTTGGACTCGGCCAGGAAGCCTGCTCCTGCGCCTCGGCCTGCGCGCTTGGTCCCGACGATTGGATGGGACCCATGATCAGAAATCAGGGTTCACTTCTGGTTCGCGGCTTTTCCGCTCGCGACATCATGATGCAGTACATGGCCAAGGCTGGCTCTCCCACTAAAGGCCGTGATGCGTCCTCACATTTCGGTGACATCGAAAAACGCAATGTGGTCGCGCCCATCTCGACTCTCGGCGATCTGATTCCCGTGCTCGCCGGTGTCGCTCTCGGCGCCCGTCTTCAGGGACGTAACATCGCAGTCATGACCTACATCGGCGACGGTGGACAATCTACCGGCGTCACCTACGAAGGCTTGAACTTCGCAACCGTGCAGAACCTCGGCCTGGTGCTCTTCGTCGAAAATAATCTCTGGGGATACTCCACGCCCGCTGATATGCAGTTCCGCGTGAAAGATCTCGCCGAGCGCGCTATCGCGTACGGAATCCCCGGCATAATCGTCGATGGCACCGACGCCTGTCAGGTGTACGACGCCGCCCATGAGGCCTGCGAGCGTGCCCGCCGCGGCGAAGGCCCCACCCTAATCGAAGCGAAAATGATGCGCATGAAAGGCCACGCCATCCACGATGCCGCCGACTATGTCCCCAAGCCGTTGTTCGAATATTGGCGCAAACGCGATCCGATTACCCGTTTCGAGAATTATCTGGTGAAAGCGAAAAAATGGATGACACCTGTAGAGAACGAAAAGTTAATCGCCGACGTAGACCGTGAACTCGAAGCCGACCGCAATTTCGCCGTGGCCTCACCGATGCCTGAGCCGGAATCCGCCGCTGGTGGAGTGTATTGCGAACAAGGATGTCACGAGATTAAGGCGAAGTACGGGACCCCGAAGACGACAATATCAACAGTTGCTCGTCCTAAGAAAGCCGAGCCAGCAGTGCATCTGAAATAATGGGTGTCGCTACCAGGGATCCTGATCGCCGTTTTCTGAAACCGACTATCTGTAACCCTCTCGCCGATGTCCGATCCGCACAATCACAACCACCACTAGATGGCGGTCAATACGATAAATGACCCGGTAATCACCGATACGGATTCTCCAGTGATCAGCTTCACCATGAAACTTTCGAACTGCAAGTGGAAAATGGTTTTCAGCTAGTTGGTCGATCTTTACAGCAATCCGCCGCCGTATTCGTCGGTCGAGTGCTTGAAACTCTCGTAGCGCTGACGCCGAAAACTCAATTGAGTAACGCATCTGCCGCGCTGCGGGTTACAATCCGAGATCCTTCTTAATCTTTGACCACGGAATTGTTGGTTCTTTCAATCTCCTCCGTACTTCCTCGAGGTCTGCACGGTCTTCGATTTGTTCCAATAGCTCCAGATCTTCAATCGGAACGACTGCCGCCACCGGTTTCTTACCGCGGTGTACTATGATTCTTTCGCCACCATAAGCAGCGCGGTTGACAACGTCGGAAAAGTTCTGCCGGGCTGCACTGGCGGTAAGTTTGGCTGGCATATGGGGCTCCCTTAGAAATCGGGTCAAATGTACAATTAGTATATTAGCTTATTTTGTACAAATTGTATACTAGCGCTCGGCGGGCCGTGCGCGGGCAGCAAATATATGCAACTCACCTATCTCGAAGCCGTCCGTCAGGGGATTAGTGAAGAAATGGAACGAGACCCTACCGTCTTCTGCCTGGGCGAGGATATCGGCATTTACGGCGGCGCGTTCAAAGTGACTGATGGGTTCATCGACCGCTTTGGCCCTGAACGCGTCATAGATACACCGATCGCAGAATCGGCAATAGTCGGAGCTGCATTTGGCGCAGCGCTAACGGGTATGCGTCCTGTTGCGGAATTTCAGTTCATGGACTTCATTGGTTGTGCCTTCAACCAAATCGTGAATATGGTGGCCAAGGCTCACTACCGCTGGGGCGCGCCGGCGCCTCTCGTGATTCGCGGCCCCAGCGGTGGCAATGTCCATGGCGGTCCCTTTCATTCTCAAAATCCCGAAATGTACTTCGTGCATACTCCTGGTCTGAAAGTGGTCTGTCCCGCGACTGCTTATGACGCGAAAGGTCTCATCAAGGCTTCCATCCGCGACAACAACCCCGTAATTTTCTTCGAGCACAAATACCTGTACCGCCGCATCAAAGATGAAGTGCCCTCCGAAGATTACATTGTCCCTCTGGGCAAGGCGCGCGTCGCCAGGGGGGGCAGCGACTTGAGCATTATTACTTATGCCGCGATGGTGCATGTCGGGATGGAAGCCGCTGAGATCCTTGCCAAGGACAGGATTGACGTCGAAATCGTGGACTTGCGCACCGTTTCACCGCTCGACCGCGAAGCAATCGCCAACACGGTTCGCAAAACCAACAAAGTCATTCTGCTGCACGAGGACGTGCGCACCGGCGGCCTCGCTGGTGAAATCGCAGCTATCATTAATGAAGAAGTGTTCGACGACCTCGACGGTCCCATCGTCCGCATCACCGCGCAAGACTCCCCGGTTCCGTTCTCTCCACCGCAAGAGGAATATTTCCTACCCCAGGTGAGTGATGTAGTTCGAGAGGCGCGTCGACTGAAGAAATATTGACACGTATAGTGGAAGCCTTCGCACAGGAGGGGAAATGCGCAATTTTATTCTGGGAGTGATTTTCACTCTGCTCGTCCTTGCTCTGGCTGGGTATGCCCTGGCAGTGCTCGGCTTTTTTCCCACCAGTGCTGACGCTACTCCACCCGCATTCGAGCGCCGTATCGCTGTGACTGCTGTGGATGCATCAATGGAGCGTCATGCACCCCGGGTCAACAATCCTGTTCCGCCCCTGGATGAGAATCTGATCGAGGGGATGAAAGTTTACGCCATGAATTGCGCGCTCTGTCATGGCACCTTGGACAACAAGCCCAGTCCGCTGGAGAAATCGTTCTATCCCGCGCCTCCACAGTTAATTCTTGATCCCCTCGATGATCCCGAGTGGCACACCTATTACGCTATCCGCACCGGGATTCGCTACAGCGGCATGCCTGCATGGAGTAAAGCCCTCAGCGAAGAAGAAATGTGGAAGGCCACAGCTTTTCTCTCCCGCATTCAGAAACTCCCTCCGGCCGTCCAGGATTATTGGAAGAAATCTTTTGGAGTTGCGCCGCCCGCTCCGGCTTCTGAAAAAGACACTGGGCATCATCACGATTAGACTCAGACTGCAAATGGGCTTCCTTATATATAATGTAGGTTTGCGCCTGGCCTAACTTCCTCACCGGGACCGCGCGAAAGGAAATTATGCCGACCGATATCGTCATGCCCCAGATGGGCGAATCGATCTTTGAGGGAACCATCACCAAATGGCTGAAGAAGCCAGGCGACAAGGTGCAGCGTGACGAGCCGCTATTTGAAATCTCTACCGACAAGGTGGATGCTGAAATTCCGGCTCCTGCCTCCGGCGTCTTGCAGGATATCAAGGTCGCGGAAGGAAATACCGTTCAGGTAAATACTGTGGTCGGAACTATTGCTGCTGACGGCGAAGCTGCCGTGGCGACACCCGCTCCTGCGAAGGCAGCTCCCGCATCTCAGCCCGCCCCCGCATCCCCCGACAGGAAAGAAGCAGGTACCGCCACGCCTCAGCCGTCCGCAGCCGCCCAGAAGGAAGTAATTCAATTTCCGCAGGAAGAAGATCACGCCCGGTCCTCGCCACTGGTGCGCAAAATTGCCCGCGAAAACAATGTCGATCTCTCACAGGTAGCCGGAAGCGGGCTAGGTGGACGCATTACCAAGCAGGACATCACGGCTTTTCTGGAGAACAGCCAATCATCCTCCACTCCTGCTCGATCCGGCGGCGCTACTGCGCCCGCAGTCGCCACTCCTGCTCCCAAGACTTCCCCCCCTCCGGCGGCCTTTCCGGGAGAACTGGTGCCTCTCTCCCAGATGCGCAAGATCATCGCCCAACGCATGATCGAGTCGCGTCGCACTAGCGCTCACGTCCACTCGATGTTCGAAGTAGACCTGAGGCGCATCGTCAATCTGCGCGACAAGACGAAATCAGCTTTCGAGCAACGCCACGGCGTGCGTCTGACTTTCATGCCGTTTTTCGTCCGCGCCGCCATCATTGCGCTGCAACAGTTCGCCATTGTCAACGCTTCTATGGAAGCCGAAAACATCCGCTACCATCGCCACGTGAATATGGGCATCGCTGTTGCGCTCGACTGGGGATTGATCGTGCCTGTGCTGAAAAACGCTGACGAGCTTAACTTTCTTGGCCTGCAACGCGGGATCACCGATCTCGGAGAACGCGCCCGCTCCAAAAAACTCAAGCCCGAAGAAGTGGAAGGATCCACGTTTACCATCACTAACCCTGGACAATTTGGCGCGGTCTTCGGGCTGCCCATCATCAACCAGCCCAACTCCGCCATTATGGGCGTGGGCGGGATCACGAAGGCTCCGGTTGTTGTCACCGACAGCGACGGCAATGATTCCATCGCGATCCGCTCACTGGTGCACCTGACGCTCGGCTACGATCACCGTCTCATCGACGGCGCCGTCGCCGATCAGTTCATGGCTTTGGTCAAAAAGACACTGGAGAATTGGAGCGAAGAGGTCGGATGATTACTGAGCCTTTGCCCAAATAGATGAGTTCAGACATTGCACCGTACCGTCGATAATTTTTCCCAACCCATCTTTGAATTTGGCTTCGTCCACGATCTGACGGCTGGTGACGGCATCTGTCAGAGACAGAGCAGCACTCACGAACGAGAGCGCCGCGTCTTTCTTCTCCGCTCCCGAACGATTTCCAAACAAGCCCTCAATGCCCTGCACCAATGCCGGAACAAATGAAATCCCTTGGAACAGTTTAGATAGAAAAGTTCATTGCTGTTTCTCCTTTATTAAGTTTTTGTGATTGGATGATCCGATTCTGGTAACTAAAATCGGAGAACTAAGAACCAGGAACTGTCGTTGAGAACCGGGCCGTTACTTGATTCCGAAATGGTCGCGCATCGCAATGGCAAGACTAATCACGACCGCGATTACGGCATTCAATAGCCGGTCATAGACGCCTCGTTGAATATCCGTTTTTTTCAGCGAATTAATTCGATCCTCAGCCCGAAACACAACATCGCTCACGACTGTGGTCGCCGGTCCCTGTCCATGGGATCCCCACCAGCAGCAAGAAAAAAAGCCACCCCAGTTGGCGGCGGCGCGCGTCGAACATAATTCCCTCCATGTTTAAAACCAGTCAGGCGTAGATATTCGCCTGACCAAGGGAGTTAAACCCAAGCCTGCTTCCATGTTGTTGTTCTGGGTCTTGAGCCTTGAAAAAATCTGAGAACTGGGAACAGCGAACCGAGAACTAATTTGCTATCTTCCCGCCTTCACTTGCTGCTGCAAGAACTTCTCCACGCTGCCCACGTACACATTGGCAAAATCTACGACCGGACGTCGTGCTTCAATCAACTGCATCGCTTCAGCCATTTTCCAGCTCAAGGAACACAAAATCGCCAGGGTCATCATAGGCGCGCGATGTACTCCAGCCGCGCAATGAACCAATAGCTTGGTGTCCTTCCCATCCAACGCACTCAACGCAAACTCCACGCCGCGCTGGAAAACTTCAGGCGGTTTGGGTTGGAAGTCGTCATCAATCGGATTCCAAAGCACCTTG
>Ga0137390_10002108_pt1 | contig 15602 bp, 16 predicted proteins | sample 15con2h24AmetaG_FD_104937 | JGI IMG/M metagenome (GOLD analysis project Ga0137390, IMG submission 104937) | Vadose zone soil microbial communities from Angelo Coast Range Reserve, California, USA - 15con2h2.4A metaG | ecosystem: Environmental > Terrestrial > Soil > Vadose zone > Saprolite... | reverse complement strand
TGACGGCGGAGAACACTGCGATCGTCCTCGATTCGACCGCCGACTTCCCCGAGGCTCCCGAGCGTTTTCCGAACTGGCGCGTCGTGCCGCTGTACGTGCTCTTCGGCGACGAGAGCTATCGCGACTACGTCGACCTGACGCCGGAGGCGTTCTACGCCCGGCTGCGCACCGCAGAGCAGTTGCCGACGACCTCGCAGCCGACTCCGGGCGATTTCCTCACGACGTACGAAGAATTGAGCGGCTACGAGGGCATCTATTCCCTCCACCTCTCGGCCGCGCTCTCCGGGACGTACCAGAGTGCGAGAACGGCAGCACAGGAGCTCGGCGACAAGGTCCGAGTCGTCGACTCGGAAAGCGCGTCCGCGGGGATCGCAATGCTCGGCCTCGCGATCCAGCGCCGGCTCGACGAGGGGACGACCGACGACGAGATCGACAAGCTCATCCGGCGGTTCAGGGAGGACGCCGGCCTGATCTTCACCGTCGACACGCTCGAGTTTCTTCGCCGCGGCGGCCGGATCGGGCGGGCGAGTGCGTGGGCCGGACAGCTCTTGCACGTCAAGCCGATCCTCACGATCGAGCGCGAGGTGATCCCGCTGAAGCGTGTGCGCGGAAATCAGAAGGCGATGCAGGAGTTCGTGTCGGCGTTCACCTCGGCGACCGAGGACACACCGACGTTGAAGGTCGGGATTGCGCACGCGGACGCGCCCGAGCGCGCGGAGCAGCTGAAGAAGATGGTGCACTCCGAGCGTCCCCACGCGGAGGTCGAAATCGTGACGACCCTCGGGGCAGTGGTCGGGACGCACGCAGGCCCCGGCACCGTCGGCTTCTTCTGGTTCGATGACAGGGAGTGACGACCGTCGTAGTAAGGCTGCCGGTGGGTTTTGCGGGTGCAGATGCGGACGAATGGCCGCGGCCGCGCTCATTCCCCCGGGCTGAGGAGCTCGAACGCTCGGTCGACGTCCTCCCGGGCGTCGGGCCCGCGGTGAAGAAGAGGCTCGCGCGGCTTGGACTCGAGACCATCGGCGACCTCCTCACCCACCGGCCGTTTCGCTACGAAGAGCCGGTGCCGGAGGTGCGCATCGCGGACCTCCGTGCAGACGAGGACGTTGCCATCGCCGGAGAAGTGCTGTCGACGTCGACGCGCCGGCGCGGGAGGCTGCAGATGCTGACGGCGCGCATCAGCGACGACTCCGCGACCGTCTCCGCCACGTGGTTCAACCAGCCGTGGCTCGAGCGCCAGCTGCAGCCGGGAACCGCGGTGCGCCTGCGCGGGCGCCAGGGACGCTACGGCTTCGACGTGCGCAGCTTCGACATCGGTGACGGAGAGGCGACCGCCGACTTCGCGCCGGTCTACCCGGCCAGCGAGGAGATCACGGCCAAGAAGCTCCGCGAGCTCGTCGGTGCCGCGCTCCCCCGTGCTCTTGCCGACCCCTTGCCGGCCGAGCTCAAAGAGCACGAGGCGCTCCCGGACCGGGTGGACGCGCTGTGGGCGATCCACCGGCCCCGCTCGCTCGCCGAGGCGGAGTCGGGGCGGCGGCGGCTCGCGTTCGACGAGCTGCTCCTGCTGCAGATCTGGCTCGCGCGCCGGCGCCGGGAGCGCGAGTCCGAGGTCGCCCCGGCCCTCGGCCCGCCCGGCGAGCTCGTCGGGCGCTATCGCGGTGTGCTGCCGTTCCAGCTGACCGAGCACCAGGAGCGCGCGATCGCGGAGCTCGACGCCGACCTCGAGCGCAGCGTGCCGATGCAGCGCCTCCTGCAGGGTGAGGTCGGATCGGGCAAGACCGTCGTGGCGCTCTACGGGTTGCTGCGCGCCGTCGAAGCAGGCAAGCAGGGCGCGCTGATGGCCCCGACGGAGACGCTCGCGGAGCAGCACTTCCTCACGCTGGAGGAGCCCTGCAGCCTGCTCGGCGTCACGTGCGCGTTGCTCACGAGCTCCTCCGCGAGGCGCGAACGCGACCTCGCTCCGCACGCCGACGTCGTCGTCGGGACGCACGCGCTGATCCAGGAGGGCGTCGAGTTTCGCGACCTCGCCGTCGCTGTCGTCGACGAGCAACACCGCTTCGGCGTCGAGCAGCGCAAGGCGCTCACGGAAGGAAGGTCGCCGCACGTGCTGCACATGACTGCGACGCCGATCCCACGCACGCTTGCCCTCACCGTCTACGGCGACCTCGCGGTGTCGGAGATCGTGCGTCCACCGGCCGACCGGAAACCGGTCAAGACCGCCTGGGTGGCGGAGGACCGGAGCGCCGCCGCCTATTCGCGTCTGCGAAAGCACCTGGATGCCGGCCGTCAGGCGTATGTCGTCTGCCCCTTGATCGAGGAGTCGGAGACGACGCAGGCGCGCGCGGCGGAAGCCGAAGCCGAGCGCCTGCAGCAGGCCGAGCTGCGCGGATACAGGGTCGGGCTCCTCCACGGGCGACTCCGTCCAGCCGAGCGCCGTGAGCTGATGGCGCGCTTCAAGGCACGGGACCTCGACGTGCTCGTGGCGACGACGGTGATCGAAGTCGGCGTCGACGTTCCGAACGCGACCATCATGATCATCCAGGAGGCCGACCGGTTCGGGCTTGCTCAGTTGCACCAGCTGCGTGGCCGCGTCGGCCGGGGCTCGGAGCAGTCCTACTGCCTCTTGATCTCGCGCGCGCGCGAGGATCTGACCGAGCCGGCCGTCGAGCGGCTCGAGGCGCTGGTGCGCACGAACGACGGCTTCGAGCTGGCGGAGGTCGACCTCGACATCCGCGGCAGCGGCCAGCTGCTCGGAACGCGCCAGTCTGGCCTGACCGACCTCCGCTTCGCGCATCTGCGCAAGGACCGTTCGCTGTTGGAGCGCGCACGCGCAGTCGCCGCTGATCTCGTCGACACCGAGGGCCCGTTGTCGGACGAGGTCGAGCAGGCGTTCGCCGGCCGGGACCTTTCCGCCGCCTGAAGCCGTATCCCGGCCATGGACCGGCGCGAGTTCCTCGTCGGCGCGGTGACGCTCCCTGTCGCCCTGCGTTTCGCGCCCGGCGCGTTCGCCGGGGGCACGCCGGTCGCGCTCGTCACCGCGGACACGCAATCTCGTGTTGCCGTCGTCGAGCTCGCCGGCGGCAAGATCCTTGGCTCGATTCGAACGCTCGCAGGTCCCCGGAGCATCGAGACCGTGGCCAACGCCGGAGTCGTTTGTCACACCGCGCACGGCGCCGTCTCGATCGTCGACGGGCCGACACTCGTCGTGCGACATGTGGTGCGCGGGTTCGACGAGCCGCGCTACACCGCGGCGGCGGCGGACGGCCGGCACGCCTTCGTCACCGACTCCGGCCGGCACGAGGTCATCACGGTCGACGTCACCCGCGGTCGCATCATCGGCCGTGTCGCAGTCGGGGGCCCCGCGCGTCACGTCTCCATCGACGCCGGAGGCAGCATCGTCTGGGTCTCCCTCGGCTCGAAGGCGGAACGCGTCGCGGTCGTGGATGTGTCACGTCCCGCGGCGCCGCGGCTCGTGCGCACCTTCAGCCCGCCGTTCCTTGCGCATGACGTCGGCATGGCTCCCGGAGGCCGTCAGGTCTGGATCAGCTCCGGCGACCGGGGCGCGCTCGCGGTCTACGACCGGCGAACGGGAAGCGTCCTGCGCCGCCTGCCGGCCGACGCGCCGCCCCAACACGTGACGTTCTCGGGCTCCCACGCGTACGTGACCAGCGGGGAGGATGGCACGGTGCGCGTCTTGTCCCTGAGGGACGGCGCCGTGGTGCGCACGACGAGAGTTCCGGTGGGCTCGTACAACGTGCAGGAGGCAGACGGCTGGATCGTGACGCCGTCGCTCGACCGCGGCACTTTCTGCATTCTCGACCGGCAGGGCCGTCTGGCCCGCCGCGTGCAGGTGTCGCCGTCCTCGCACGACGCCTGCTTCGTGATCACACTCTGATTCGCGCCTAAGGTTCGCTCGTGAAGGCGGTCCTCTTGGTCCTGCTGGCGGGCGCATTCGCGACGAGCCCGTCGCACCAGTCCTGGACGCTCGCTCACGCCCGGCTCGTGCTGGCGAGCAAGACCTTCGCGGTGACCGACACGACCCAGGCGGACCGGCCGCAGTACGAGCTCCAGTTCTCGCCTCGCTCCGCAACGTCGCTCCGCGCCGGGTTCGTCTTCTCCGGCCTCGCGTATGACGCGTTCACCGACCGAGACGTAAGCGTGCGCTTCAAGTTCACGCGACCCGGTCTCATCACGGATTTCAGCGGGCCTGCAGCGGACACTTCGCAGCCCTCCTTCCCGATCCACGCCGCCTTCTACTACGCGTGGTATCCCGAAGCCTGGCTGCGCGACCCAGTCTTCCCTTACAGCCGCTTCCATCCGTCGCTCGACTACTACAGCGCCTACGACGCGCGCGTGGTGCGCAAGCACACCGACGCGATGCTCTACGCAAACTTCGACGCCGGGATCTACTCGTGGTGGAGCCCGGACGGCTACCCGCAGACCGACGAGCGCTTCCCGCGCTACCTGGCGGCGGCGCGAACGACGCCTTTCCGCTGGGCGATCTACTACGAGCGCGAGGGGTACGAAAAACCGAGCGTCGAGAAGATTCGCTCCGATCTCGAGTACATCCGCGACCGCTACGCAGCGAAGCCCGCGTACCTGAAAGTCGACGGCCGCTTTGTCGTCTACGTCTACGGGAACTCCGCGGACAACTGCGATACAGCCACGCGCTGGCGGGAGGCGAACACGGTCGGCGCGTACATCGTGCTGAAGGGGTTCGCCGGCTTTCGGACGTGCAGCGCGCAGCCGGATGCCTGGCACCAGTACTCGGCGGCGCTCGCGGAGTACGACTTCTCTCCCGACGCTTTCATGATCGCGCCCGGCTTCGACGAGCGGAGCGAACCGTCGCCTCGGCTCAGTCGCGATGTCACCCGCTGGCGCACCGACATCGCGGCGATGGTCGCCTCCAACGCGCGCTGGCAGCTCGTGCTCACGTTCAACGAATGGCCCGAGGGCACCGCGGTCGAGAGCGCCCAGGAGTGGGCGACGCCGTCCGGCTACGGCGCCTATCTCGATGCGCTGCACGAGCTCCTTCCTTGACATGTGACCATTAGGTCACCTATCCTTCGGCCATGAACGACGATCCGGTCTTCAAGGCGCTCGCCGACCCGACCCGCCGCCTCCTCCTCGACCGGCTCTTCGAGCGTGACGGCCGCTCGCTCACGGAGCTCGAGTCAGACCTGGCGATGACGAGATTCGGCGTCATGAAGCACCTGCGAGTGCTGGAGGACGCCGGGCTCGTCGTGACGAGGCGGTCCGGGCGGGAGAAGCTGCACTACCTGAATCCGGTGCCGATTCGCCTGATCCACGACCGTTGGATCGACAAGTACACCGAGCGTCGGGTCTCGGCGCTCGCCGACCTCAAACACGAACTGGAGGACACAGCATGAGCACGATGACTCAGACGACCGTGCAGGTGTACGCGCTGTTCATCAAGGCAAGCCCGGAGCAGATCTGGGAGGCGATCACAAAGCCGGAGTTCACTAGCCGCTACTTCTACGGCAGCCTCGTCGACTCGACCTTCGAGGCAGGTACGCAGTACCGAAGTTGGTCTCCGGACCGGGAGAAGCTCTGGGTCGACGGCGAGGTTCTGGACTCGGATCCGCCACGACGGCTCAGCTACACGTGGCGCGCGCTCTACGATGAGGAGACTGCAGCTGAGGAGCCGAGCCGCGTGAGCTGGGAGATCGAGCCTCAGGAAGGCGGGGTCTCGAAGCTGACGGTCGTGCATGACCAGCTCGAGCGCGCACCGAAGACGGCCGAGAACGTCGCTGGTGGCTGGATGTACATCCTCAGCGGCATGAAGACGCTGCTCGAGACGGGCGAGCCGCTCAGCTCGTAAGCAATGCGACGGGCGGGGCGGCGAGACGCCGTCCCGCCCTACACTCGCGCGGGTGCGGATCATCGCCGGCACGCGCAGGGGCCACACGATCCACGCCCCGAAGGGGCTCGACACGCGTCCCACCTCGGACCGCGTGCGCGAGAACATCTTCAACATCGTCGCGCCCTGGGTCGAGGGCGCGCGCGTGCTCGACCTCTACGCCGGCTCGGGCGCGATGGGGCTCGAGGCGCTGTCGCGCGGCGCCGAAGCAGCCGTGTTCGTGGAGTCCGACCCCGAGGCCGTGCGGGCGATCGAACGCAACCTCGACAAACTCGGTCTCACCGGTGCGAGGGTCGTGCGCCACGACGCGGTCACGGGGCTGGGGCAGGAGGCCGGGTCGGGCAGAAAGTACGATCTCGTGCTCGCCGATCCGCCGTATGAGATGACCGACTATCGCTCCCTGTCCCGCTACCTCCCCGGCGTGCTCGCCGACGACGGGCTGCTCGTGTTCGAGACGGCGGCTAAGACCGAGCCCGAGCTTCCGGGGCTCGAGGTGCGGACGTCGCGCAAGTACGGCTCGACACGGGTGACGGTATTCGAGCACCCGTGATCACCGCGATCGCACCCGGCTCGTACGACCCTGTTACGAACGGCCACATCGACGTGATCGGGCGCGCCGCCGGGATCTTCGACCGCGTGGTCGTCGGCGTGGTCGGGAACCCGACCCACAAGACGCCGACGTTCACACTCGACGAGCGGGTCGCCTTCCTCCGTGACGCCCTGACGGATCTGCCGAATGTCGAAGTCGACGTCTTCTCGGAGCTCGTCGTCGACTTCGCCCGCAAGTGGAACGCGAAGGTGATCGTGAAGGGCCTCCGGGTGATCTCGGACTTCGAATGGGAGTTCCAGATGAACCAGCTGAACCGCACGCTGGCCCCCGACGTCGAGACTGTCTATGTGATGGCCAGTCCGGCCGTGAGCTTCGTCTCCTCGAGCGGCGTGAAGGAGATCGCCGCCTTCGGCGGGAAAGTGGACGAGCTCGTCCCGGAGGCCGTGGCTAGGCGGTTTGCAGAGCTCTTTCCCGCTGGTCGGCCGGGAACCCCGGAGAATCCGCAAGAATAGGAGCCCATGGACGTCTTGGTACTCATCGACAAGCTCGACGACCTCGTTCACAACGCGAAGGCCGTCCCCCTCACGGATCAGGTCCGGATCGACCGTGAGGAGATCTACGACATCCTCGACCAGATGCGGGCGACGATTCCGGAGGAGATCAAGCAGGCTCGCTGGATCGTGAAGGAGCGGCAGGAGATGCTCGCCGAGGCCAAGCGCGAGACCGATCGGCTGCTCGGCGAAGCGCGGGAGCAGGCGGTGCGCGAGGCGTCGCAGACGGAGATCGTCAAGATCGCGGAGCGTCAGGCGCAGGACATCGTCGATGAGGCGCGCAGACAGGCGAGGGAGACGAGGCTCGAGATGGAGGACTGGGCCGACTCGATCCTGTCGACGCTCGAGGTCAACCTCGAGAAGTTCCTCAGCGCCGTCAAGCGCGGGCGCGAACGGCTGCACGAGCGTTCGCAAGAGAGCGTCGTCGCCGGTGTTGCGGCCGGCAGCGTCGACGACTCTCAGTCGTACAGCTAGGCCTCCGACCTACGCCAGGACCGGGTCGTGCTCCAGCTCGGTGCAAATCGCCTGGGCGGTCTCCACGAATGCACGCGCGGCGGGAGTCCGGTAGCGGTCCCGGTGCCAGACGAAGGCGATGACCCGTGGCTGGACCTTCGGCAGCGCGATCAGCTCCGTGGTCTCGTCCTCAGCGTCCATCGTGAGGCGCGGGACCAGCGCAGTACCGACGCCTGATGCAACCAGTGCCTGAACCGTCTGGTTGTGATCGGAACGGAACACGAAGCGCAGAGGGCGCCGTGCAACGCTCTCGAGTTGCGCCAGCGACCTGCAGTGCTTGTGCCCGATCAGGTCGAACTCGGCCATCTCTCGCCAGGTCGGTGCCGTATCGCGCTGCGCGAGCGGCGAGCCGACCGGCACGACGAGCACGTACGGGTCGCGCAGCAACTCCACCGACTCGAATGGGCCCTCGGTGAGCGGCATGTCGGCGAAGGTCAGGTCGAGGTCTCCACGTTCGACGAGGCTGAGCAGCTCGTGGTCGTCGGCAGATTCGGTCAGCGTGACGCTCACCTGCGGCCAGCCCGCGACGAAACGGTGCATCACCTCCGGGAGAATCCGCTGCCCCACGCTCTGGAAGACACCGACGCGAAGCGTTCCCGCCTGGCCCTCCCCGAGCGCGTTGAGATCGGCCTGCGCGGCCGCGATCCGCGCCGCGATGGCACCGGCGTGGGTGAGCAAGAGGGTGCCTGCCTCGGTGAGGGAGACCGGCTTCGGGCCGCCCGGCCGCTCGATCAGCCGGTGGCCGACGATCCGCTCGAGCGTGGCGATCTGCTGGCTGACCGCCGACTGGGTGTAGCCGAGAGCCGCCGCGGCCTTGCCGAACGAGCCCTCGCGCGCGACCGCTTCCAGAGCCAGGAAGTGCCGCAGCTCGACCCCTAGCCAGCCATCAGCTCCCATAATCGAAGTGCATTGTAAACGGATTTGTCCTAATGGCACTCCCGTCCAGATCATGGAGTCATGACGGGAATCATCCGCGCCATAGATTCACGCAATCCGAGCGACGGCCGCTCCGTCTAACGCTTCGTGACTGCAGCGTTCGCCCGGCGGTCACCAGCCGCGGTGGCCATTGCCCTGGCCACCATCTACCTCGTCTGGGGCTCCACCTACCTGGCGATCCGGGTCACCGACCGGACGATGCCGCCGCTGCTGATGTCCTCGGCCCGGTTCCTGATCGCGGGAGCCGCCCTCTATGCGTTCGCTTCGCGCGGCCGTATACGGCCGACACTTCGTGAGTGGCGGGCCGCCGCCATCGTCGGTGCTGCGTTGCTGGTGGCCGGCAACGGGGGGGTCGCGTGGGCGGAGACACGGCTCGCGTCGAGTCTGGCTGCACTCCTCGTGGCGATGGTCCCGCTCTGGGTCGCACTGATGGATCGTGCGTTCCTCGGCCGCCGGCTGTCGTCGTCCGCGGTCGCCGGCCTCGTCGTCGGCTTCGCCGGCGTGGCGCTCCTGGTTCGTCCCGGGGGCGGCGGCGATGTTCTGGCGATGCTCCTCCTCGTCGGCACCACGGCCGCGTGGGCGGGCGGCTCGTTGTATGCGCGCGGGGCCGCCCTGCCGGAGACTCCGCTGCTGTCGGCCTCGATGCAGATGCTGGCCGCCGGCGCGTTTCTCGCTGTCGCGGGCCTCGCCACAGGGGAGACCGGAGACATCAACTCCCAGTCGTTCTCGACGAAGCCGGTGATCGCGTTCGTCTATCTCGCGGTCGTCGGCTCCCTGATCGCCTTCTCCACCTACGCCTGGCTGTTGAGGAACGTACGGATCTCGCTCGTCGCGACTTATGCCTTCGTCAATCCAGTCGTTGCCGTCGCTCTGGGAACGATCTTCCTCAACGAGAAGATCAGCTGGTCGACCATCGTTGCGGGTGCGGCGATCGTCGTCGCAGTCGTGCTGATCGTGACGGCGCGCCCGCCGAAGCAGCCGGAGATCGTCGAGGTCTCCGAGCCGCTCGAGGCGGCGGCCTAGGCGCCCCCCGGGGTGTCCGAAACCGGGTAGGCGAGCGGTACCCTGGGACTCCATGAGGAGTCTCAATCTCAGGCAGATCAAGCTCCGTGCGGGCGAGGAGTATAGGGACGAGATCGAGCTCGAGCTGGAGCCGTTCGAGCTCGGCGGCGAGCGCTATCTCCCCGTGCCCGACAAGGTGCCCGCCGAGCTCGCGATCACGAAGGCGAGCACCGGCACGGTCCTCGACCTCGGGTTCACCGCGCGCCTCCACGGTCCCTGTTATCGCTGCCTGGGCGACGCGGTGCTGGAGGTGTCGATCTCGGCACGCGAGTACCAGGCGAACAATCCCGAGGGCGACGACGAGCTCCGCACGCCGTACCTGAACGAGGACAACCTCGACCTGACGGCGTGGTCCCGCGACGCGGTCGCACTGGCCCTGCCGGACAAGATCCTCTGCCGCGCGGATTGCGCGGGACTCTGCCCGGTGTGCGGGAAGAGCTTGAACGACGACCCCCACGAGCACGAGGATCAGCAGTCCGATTCCCGTTGGTCGGCGCTCGAGAGCCTGCGCGAGCAGCTGTAGGCCCGACCGGCCACGGCCTTGGCCACGAAACGGTGCCGAATCCGTACCGAATCGCGCAAAACCGTCCTTTGCGGACCTGTTCTGCGCCTCTTCTGGGGTCAGACCCGAAGGAGAGACGTCACTGTCACGAAAAGCGTGACTTCTCTGTCTCGGCAGGCGCTGCCGACGGCGCTCTGTTCCCCCGACCCGCTCCACTGCGTCGCTTCGCGGACAGGACGCTTGCGCCTCTGGCTAGACTGCGCCGTCCCGTGGCTGTCCCCAAGAAAAAGACCTCCAAGGCCCGCCGCGACAAGCGCCGCGCACAGCACAAGATCGAATCGCCGCGGCTGAACGTCTGTCCGCAGTGTGGCCGGCCCAAGCGACCGCACCGGGTCTGCCCGACCTGCCACACGTACCGCGGCCGCGACGTCGAGCCGCTCCGCACTCCCGCGCCGTAGGGCGGTCGTATTGAGTTCGATCGTGTCGACCGGTCGTTTCCGACGGACGACGCGCAGAGCGCGCCGTCCTGAAGTCGGCGCCGCCGAGTCGGCACCTTAGCCCATGATCCGGGTGGCGGTGGACGCCATGGGGGGCGATCGTGGGCCCGAAGAGATCGTCGCCGGTGCCGTCGACGCCGCCTCGGACACGGTCCGGCCCGTCATCGTCGGTGCGGCAGGCCTCGACACTCGCGGCCTCGAGCTGATCGAGGCAGCGGACGTGATCGCGATGGACGAGAAGCCCACAGATGCGGTCCGCGGCAAGCCGAACAGCTCTCTCGTCGTCGCCTGCCGCGCCGTCGGAGAGGGAAAGGCCGACGCCGTCGTCTCGGCGGGCAACACCGGCGCGATGCTCGCGGCCTGCCTGCTGGAGATCCGCCGGCTCCCGGGCGTCCGCCGCCCCGCGATCGCCGTGACCATCCCGGCCCGCCGCGGTCCTTCTGTTCTGCTCGACTCCGGTGCGAACGCAGACGCACGTCCCGAGGACATCGTCCAGTTCGCGCACATGGGCGCCGTCTTCGCAGAAGAGATCCTCGACATCGCCAATCCCGAGATCAGATTGCTCTCGATCGGCGAGGAAGCGGAAAAGGGGAATCAGCTCACACTCGAGGCGCACCGACTTCTCGCCGCCTCCGACGACCTCAACTTCAAAGGGAACGCCGAGGGACGGGACCTACTCAACGGGGCGGCCGACGTCGTCGTCGCGGACGGCTTCACCGGAAACGTCGCTCTCAAGGTGACCGAGGGCACGATCTTGAGCCTGCTCGAGGGCCTTCGCGAGGAGATCACCGCGACCGTGGCGGGGAAGCTCGGTGGCCTCCTGATCAGGCAGGCCGGGCGCCGGCTGCGCGAGCGGCTCGACCCGGACACCTACGGCGGCGCGTACCTGCTCGGCCTCCGTGGTCTGGCCGTAATCGCACACGGGAACTCCTCCCGGCGCGCCATCGCGAACGCGATCCGCCTCGCCGCTCGCGGCGTCGAGAACGATGTCGTGGGCAAGCTGACGCAGAATCTGGGCGAGAGCGTGTTAGCATCTCGGCCCTCTACGACCCCGACCCCCAACGTGAGGTGACATGGCAGCGTCGCGCCAGGAAGTCTTCGAGCGAGTCAAGGAAGTTCTGACCGATCAGCTCGGCGTCGAGGAAGGCGACATCACGGAAGAAGCCTCCTTCCAGGAGGATCTCGACGCGGACTCGCTCGACCTCGTCGAGCTGATCATGGAGCTCGAGGATCAGTTCGGAATCAAGATCTCCGACGAGGACGCCCAGAAGATCCAGACCGTGGGCCAGGCCGTCGACTACGTCTCGTCGCACCAGTAGCACCGCGACGGGGGACGTTGCCCCGCTCCGAAAGCTGATCGAGGGGCTGCCGGCGCCTCGAGCCGAGCAGGTCTATACGCACGCGTCCTGGGCGAACGAGCGGGCCGACTCCTACGAGCGGCTCGAGTTCCTCGGCGACAGCGTGTTGGAGCTTGCGATGGCGCGCGAGCTCTACGAGCGCTATCCGGACTTCTCCGAGGGCAGGCTTGCCAAGATCCGCTCTCACGTCGTCTCGCGGGCGAGCTGCGCGGTCGTCTCGCGCCAGCTCGAACTGGGCAAGGAGCTGGCCCAGCGCGGCTCCGACATTCCCGCCGACGAGCTCGAGCGTCTGTCGCGGAACCGCAACGTCCTCGCCGCCCTGCTCGAGGCGGCGCTGGCCGCGCTGTTTCTCGAACACGGCTTCGAGAAGATCGAGCAGCCGATCGTCCAGGCGTTCGTGGGCCGCATCGACTATGCGTTGAACAGCCATGTCGACTACAAGACCGAGCTCCAGGAGGCGCTCGCCCGGCGCGGCCAGTCGGTGAATTACTCCGTGCTCGAGGTCGAGGGGCCGCCGCACGACCGCCGCTTCACGTCCGCCGCGGTCATCGAAGGCGAGCAGTTCGGCGTCGGCCACGGCGAATCGAAGAAGGCGGCCGAGCAAGAGGCTGCCAAGGAGGCCTTGACGAAGCTCGGCGTTGAGGTCTCCGCCGCTTAACCCGGGCGAAAGCTGCGCTTTCGCCCGGCGATTAGCTACGGCGCTTCGCGCTGAACGTGCGCGGGCCGAGCCCGCGCACTCCTTTGGTGTGTGCGCATGGCGGTTGTTCTCTTCCGTGCGGACACGGGCGCTGACGCGGCCGCGCCCGCATCAGTTCGCCTCCGGCTAAGCCCGGCTCCGCCTGGTCTTAGCCTCCGGCCAACGTGTTAGGGGTCGGACCCCAGCGACGTAAACTCTCGCTCGACCCGAAGGGAGGATCATGGCTAAAGCAGTTGACTGCCCCTGCGGCGTGACGGTGCGCGGGGAGACCGACGACGAGCTCGTCATGAACGTCGAGGCGCATGTCCAGAGCGATCACCCGGACATGGTCGGGACGATGACTCGCGACAAGATCATGGAGATGGCCCACGACGCCTGATCCGGACTGACCCTGCCCGGCGGCGTCCGCGCCGCCGGGTAGTTTCCCTCCTGCGTGAACCTACGCGCCATCAAGCTGCGCGGCTTCAAGTCGTTCCCTGAAGCGGTCGAGATTCGACTCGAGCCGGGCGTCGCCGTGGTCGTCGGGCCGAACGGGTCCGGGAAGTCGAACGTCTCCGACGCGATCGTCTGGGCGGCCGGGTCGATGGCTCCGTCCGAGCTCCGGGCCGAGAAGCCGGACGATGTTCTGTTTGCGGGCGGCGGCGGGCGTTCGCCCGAGGACTTCTGCGAGGTCGAGCTGCTCTTCGACAATCCCGAGGGCGACGGGCCGCTGCCGTACTCCGAGCTGTCCGTCGCGCGGCGGCTGCACCGCGGCGGCGAGGGGCAGTACCTGCTCAACCGCACGGCAGTGCGGCGCATCGATCTCGTCGAGCTGCTCGCCGACCTCGGGCTCGGCGGCGGAATGCACTCGATCATCGGCCAGGGCCGAGTGGAGGAGATTCTCGGCTCGAAGCCGGAGGAGCGGCGCGAACTGCTGGAGGAAGCCGCCGGGCTCGGCCGCTTCAAACGCCGCAAGCATCGAGCCGAGCTCAAGCTCGCGCGCGTTGCGATCCAGGTCGAGCGCGCGCGTGACGTCGAGGCCGAGGTCAAGAAGCGGTTGCGCCCCCTGGCGCTCCAGGCCACCGCGGCCGAGCGGGCTCAGAGGCTGCTCGGTGAGCTCGCGTCGCTGCGGGCGCGAGTCGCAGAGCTCGACCTGGCCGCTTTGCACGAGCGGCTCGAGGACGGTGAAGGGCGGCGCACGGCGGCCGTACTTGCCCGCAAGCACGCAGACGAGCGGCTCGACTCGCTGCTAGAGGAACGCCGCCGCGCGGAAGAGGAGCTTGCAGACGCGGCCGGCCGGCGCGAGGAGGCGACGGCGATGCTCTACCGCCTCCGCAGCGCGCGCGAACGACTCGAGCTTCGCCGTGAGAGCGCGGAGTCGCTGCTCGAACGGTTGCGTGCAGAGCTCTCGCAGCCGCGGCGCGTCCTCGACAGCCGCGTGCGCGCGGAGCGCGAAGCGCTCAAGGAGCAGGCAAGGGTCGCACGCGAACGTCTGCAGACACTCGAGCGCGCCCTCGCCGAACGGGAAGGCCTCCCGCCTGCCGCACGTGCGCTCGCGGAGCAGGGCCAGCGCCTTGCGCTCTCGCTCCTCGACGTTGCGCCGGGACGCGAACGGGCGGTCGCAGCGGCGCTCGGTCATCGCGCGCCTGCGCTCATGGCCGCCGACGCACGGGCGGCGCTCGCTCTGGCGGAGCGCGCAAGGGCCGGCGGGCTCGGCAGCGTTGTCGTCCTCACGCGCGACCCGCGCGAGCTCGTCCGCGAGCTGCCGGTCGTGGCGAAGGAGGAGCTGCTCCACTCGCGGGTTCCGGCCGTCACTCCCGAAGGCTTCGGCTACGACCCGGAGCGCGGCGAGATCTGGTTCGCCGGCGAGACGGCCGAAGCGGTCTGGCTCGAGCTCGAGGCACGGCGCCGTGCGCTGGCCGCCGAGGTGGACGAGCTCGAGGCGCGAGTCGCCGCTCCGATTCCAGCGGACGCATACTCGGCGAGGCGCGATCCACTGACCGTGACGCTGGCGCGACTCGCGGCGCAACTCGTGGAGACGCTCGACGGAATCGGCGACGATCGCTTCGAGGCGCCACTGCGGGCTCGCGCCGACGCCGGCACGTCCCGTACGGGAGCGCTCGCTGCAGAGCTGCGCCGGCTGGGCGCCGAAGAAGTGGATGCACGGCGTGCCGCGGCCGAGGCCGGCGAGCGCTTGAGCGCAGTCGATGTCGAGCGCGCCCGAATCGAAGCCGAGGCCGACGAGGCGCGCCGCCGCCTCGAGGCCGCCGACGCCGAGCCGGCGGAAGGAGCTGACCGCGACGAGCTCGCCGAACGCATCGAGCGGCTCGAGCGGCGTCGCGAGTCGCTCGGCCAGGTGAACCCGCTCGCGAAGGAGGAGTACGACCAGGAGAAGGAGCGTCTCGTCGAGCTGTCGACGCAGCGCGCCGATCTGGAGGAGAGCCTGAAGGAGCTCGAGACGCTGCGCGACGATCTCACTCGAACGGTCGAGCAACGGTTCGCAGAGACGTTCGCGTCCGTGCAGGAGAACTTCGCCGAAGTCGCCGCAACGCTCTTTCCCGGCGGCGAAGGGCGACTGCGCCTGACCGATCCGGATGACGAAGACGAGCATCCCGGCATCGAGGTCGAGCTGCGACCGGCCGGGAAGAAGGTGACGCGCCTGTCACTGCTCTCGGGTGGCGAGAAGGCTCTCGGGGCGATCTCGTTTCTCTTCGCGCTCTTCCTCGCGCGGCCGTGCCCGTTCTACCTGCTCGACGAGGTCGAGGCCGCGCTGGACGACACGAACATCGGCCGCTTCGTCGAGTTGCTCCGCCGCTACTCCGATCGCGCACAGTTCATCGTCATCACGCACCAGAAGAGGACGATGGAGGCCGCGGATATCCTCTACGGCGTGACGATGGGCGCCGACGGGGTCTCGCAGATCGTTTCCCGGCGCCTGCCACGCGAGCAGGCGGCCGCGATTGCCTCGTAGCTGGGCCCAGCTACTCGGAGAGGAAAACGCGCAGGCCGAGCCCGAGGCCGCACGTGCAGGACTGTTCTCTCGGCTTCGTGATTCGCTCTCGAAGAGCCGCACGGC
>Ga0137390_10002103_pt1 | contig 15615 bp, 14 predicted proteins | sample 15con2h24AmetaG_FD_104937 | JGI IMG/M metagenome (GOLD analysis project Ga0137390, IMG submission 104937) | Vadose zone soil microbial communities from Angelo Coast Range Reserve, California, USA - 15con2h2.4A metaG | ecosystem: Environmental > Terrestrial > Soil > Vadose zone > Saprolite... | reverse complement strand
TCCGAAAAGTTTGGGTTCGCATCAAACCTTAACTGTTTTGCGCCGAATAGAGGGGCGATTTTGGTCGCCAGTGTCCGGGGAACCAGTTGGAAATCCGGCATGTTGGCACAAGGCAAGTGGAAGGCGGCGACAGTTTGGCTCACTCCTCGGGTGGTTCTGCCCGAGCCTGTCACATAAGAAAAGTCGAAGATGACGGTTTCGTAGCGAGCCGAACACCCCTTTAGCACGTTGCTGTACTTCGCCAATGAGCCCTTACCTGCAAGCAGGCGTATCTCCGGAAATCGGACCTCGTCGTCCGGGGCGCTGCTGAATCCGAGCGCAATTCCGGCAGAGATGATTGCGCTGTGGCGCCTCCGCATGTAAAGCCTGCCAGCGTACATCGCGCCGGAAATGGTCCCGACCATGGCGACTAGGCCGAACACGCCCAGCCATCGTCCTGGATTGTCGATGATCATACGGAATAGACCAAGCCACTATATCTGGACAGGTCTTATGTCCCCTCATTACGCGGGTAATATGCTCCCAGAACCAAGGCAGGAAATCAGGCAAATGTGTGGTAGTGGATGCAAACAGATTACACATTGACCGAGGCATGGTTCAAAAGTGCCAATGGGTAGGCTTGTAACTTCCTGAGGCCCTTATTCGATTTTGTTGGTCGGGGAGAGAGGATTTGAACCTCCGACCCCCTGGTCCCGAATTCAGGGTGCCGGAATCAATTTCGTTGCTACTCAATCATTTAGGTGGTGCTTCAACCGTCTGATTCTTGCTCAATCATGCCATTCTGGGATGAATGTAAGTCCTCGAATGGCAGTCCCACACGGCCCAGCCGCTACCGGTCAAGGTCTGTTCAACGGTACGGTTTGAAATTCACTGGGCAGTCAGCTTTGCTTTCCGGCGATCCTCTCGCGGAGCGGCTTAACAGGAATTTGCGGACTTGATTTCAAGGTAATCGAGCCGTATATTCGCGCTCAAAGTGCCTCATAGCCCCAAAAATGATTCTGAGCGACGCCGTTATCCGAGAGTGAAGGCCAAGGTACCGGTTGAGCTGCACTGCCCTGGCACCGCACCGATGCGGACATCGACTGACGAGCTCAGTCTCTGTGGGTGCTATATCGAAACTATGTTCACGATGGAGATCGGCACGAATCTTAATTTGGTGTTTTCGCTCGAAGGAGGACCGGTCAGTGCTAAAGGTATCGTAGCGACAAAATATCCTCAGGTTGGGAACGGGATTGATTTCACCGAGATGGATCCCGAGGATCGGCTGAAGCTAAGCGAATCTATTTTGGACTGGGAACAACACCAGAAATGAAACTCCGCCAGAGATTTGCTGGCGTTGGTGGTGAAGTATCTCGGAAGACAAGTGCAATTATTGCTGCCGCACGACCGCTGATTGTCGCGCAGCTTGATCTCGCCAGGGGCAAGGACCTCAACCAGAGTTCAAACTCCCCGACGTTGAACGCGGACAAGGGGTTAACACCGCCGACCGCACTGGCCAAGAAATATAGCTGGCAACTTGACTGCCCTTCTTACAATAAGAGCACGCCTTTGGGAGCCGTTTCGAAGACGCGTAAGTTCAAGGCATTGCCATGGAGCCTAGACTCTCTTCGCTCATCCAAGCCGCTGAGCGCGGCGACCAATCCGCTGCCGACGCCCTGTTCAGCGCACTGTATTCCGAGCTGCACCGCATGGCAAGGCGGGAACTCTCGCGGCAAGGAGTCCCTGTGAGCCTGGGGGCAACTACTCTGCTGCACCAGGCCTATATTGAAATGGCGGCGAAGGACGGGAACTCCTTTCCGGATCGCTCAAGGTTTATGGGGTACGCTTCGCGAGTAATGCGTGGCCTGATTATCGATCACGCACGCAACCGCAGCGCCCTGAAACGCGGTGGTCAGTTTCACATTACCTCATCGGGAACCGAAGTGGAAGAACGGGCCGACGACCGCGAACTGGTTCGGATTGGCGAAGCATTGGATGAACTCGCAAAGGCCGAGCCGGCGCTTGCGGAAATCGTAGACATGAAATTTTTTTGTGGGTTCACGTTCGAAGAGATTGCCGCCCTGAAAGGCATCTCCGAACGAACCGCGCAACGCCAATGGGAGAAGGCTCGCATTTATCTTCATCGCACAATCTCCGCGGATCTGGAGACCTGAAAGAGCCATGTCCTCGCTGACTCCGGAGCGCTGGCAAGAAGTAAGTCCTTACCTGGACCATGCGCTGTCACTCACTGAGGACGAGCGCCGAGCTTGGCTGCAGTCATTTCGAGCGGAGAAGCCCGAGCTTGCGGAATTTGTGGAGAAACTCCTCGAAGAGCACCGCGCAGTCGCAGAGAACCACTTTCTCGAGCACGGCCCCGCCGCGCTTAAAAGCGAGTCCTCGTTCGCAGGGCAGAGAATCGGCGCATACCGGATTGTTGCACCTATCGGCCAGGGTGGCATGGGCAGCGTGTGGCTGGCGGAGCGCAGCGATGGCCGTTTCGAGCGGCGTGTCGCAATAAAGTTCCTGCATTTTTCGTTAGCCGCTGGCGGTACGGAGCGGTTCAAGCGCGAAGGCAGAATTCTCGGCCAGCTTGCGCATCCTCATATCGCCGAACTGATTGACGCCGGCGTGACTCCGAATGGGGAGCCTTACCTCGTCCTCGAGCATGTCGAGGGCGAGCACATCGATGAATACTGCGACAGGGGCGGCCTCGATGTGGAGGCACGCATCCGTCTTTTTCTCGATGTGCTAAGCGCTGTGGCACACGCCCACGCTAACCTGATCGTTCATCGCGACCTCAAGCCCTCCAATGTTCTTGTCCGGAATGACGGCGAGGTGAAGCTGCTCGATTTCGGGATTGCCAAACTACTCAGCGAGGATGCAGATTCTGGCGGCGCGACATTGCTCACCCTGGAAGGCAGTGGGGCATTGACTCCGCAGTTTGCCGCACCAGAACAAGTCACTGGCCTCGCCATCACGACCGCAACCGATGTTTATGAGTTAGGAGTCTTGCTGTATCTGTTGTTGACCGGGCAACATCCTGCTGGGCCCGGATCGCTATCTTCGGCCGAATTGATTAAGGCGATCGTGGATACCGAAACGCCGCGAGCCTCGGACACGATTGCTTCGGCAGATGGCGCGATCAGAGCTCAGAAACGTCGAGCCACTCCTGAAAAGATCCGCCGCCAGCTCCGAGGCGACCTGGACACAATTCTCGGCAAAGCGCTGAAAAAAGCTCCCCAGGAGCGCTACGGATCTGTTGTTGCTCTCGCCGATGATCTCCAGCGCTATCTCAAGCATGAGCCGATCCGCGCCCGACCCGACAGCTTCACATACCGCGCAGGCAAATTTGTACATCGCAATAAAGTGGCGGTTGCCCTTACGGCGCTGGCGTTCATCGGAATTGCGTCTGCAATCATTGCCATCCGGCGTGAGGCACGACGCACCGAATATCGCTTTCAAGAAGTGCGAAAACTTGCCCATACGGTACTATTCGACCTGAATCCGCAGATCGAGTCTCTCGCAGGTGCGACCCCAGCGCGGGAATTGCTTGTAAAAACTTCTCTGAAATATCTCGACAGTCTTGCGAGCGAATCCAGTAATGATCCGGGCCTGCAACTTGAGTTGGCGACAGCCTACGAAAAAATCGGCGACGTGCAAGGCAATTCCAGGTATTCGAATTTGGGGCACCCCGAAGCCGCAGTAGAAAGCTATCGTAAGGCAGTGGCGATTGCCCGCAAATTACGGACCTCTCCTCAGGAGTTGGAAATTATTGCCGGAGCATACACAAGAATTGGGACTGTACAGGCGACGCAACTTGGTGCGCGTGCGGAGGGGCGCGAGAATCTCCAGGCAGCAACCAAGATAGCCGACTCTATACCCAAGGTCACAGGAAATCCGGACTACCAACTGCGCGTGGAGGCGTATGGCCTTTTGGGAGACGTAGATGAAATCAATGATCCCCTGCGCGCAGCTGCCCCGATCCAGCGCGCGCTGGAAATTGCGCGGGAATGGACTAACGCTGATCCTGGTCCCGACGCCAGAATTTACCTCGCGGTCCTCACAAAGGATTGGGCAGACGTTCAGTGGGGAACCGGCGATCTGAATGCCGCACGTATCACGCTGCTAGACAGTCTGGCTATTTTCAAAGAACTCCTTAGTGCCGATCCGGACAATGCAGAATGGCGCACGCAGGAACTTGTTGATTGGGAGCGAATGGGGCTGGTGAGTGGCCATCCCGATTTCTTTAACCTCGGGGACCGCCAGGCTGCTGCCGCATGGTTCCGCAAGTTCGTACAGCGGGCCGAGCAAAACCTTGCGGCCGATCCCAAGGATGTAAGGGCGGAGTTTGAGCTGAGCGAAGGCCTCGGTGACCTGGCTGCAGTCTATCGCGACTCGAACCCCCTACGCTCCGAGAAGCTTTATCGACGTTCGCTTGCCCTGAGCACCTCGGCCGTGACCTCTGATCCGAAGGATTCGGACATTCTGTACTGGCAAGCGTTTGAGAGGATCGGGTTTGAGAGTCTTCTGGCGAGGACTCGCAAACTCGCGGCGGCAACGGATCAATTGCAACAGGCGATGGCAGTACTCGAGAGCCTTAGCCACCGGGACTCCGTCGAAATCTCCGCCCACCAGCTTCTGGCTCTGGCTTTGCATAGAAGGGCTTCGCAACTGGCGCAACTTGGGAACACGGGTGCGGCAGACCAGGACCTTCAGCGATCAGAAGATATTCTCGTCAAGCTCTACAAAGAAAATCCAAACAACCTTACGATTCTTCGTGACCTCGCGGATTGTTACCGCGAGAAGGGAAACCTCGCCGTGCATCGCTCGCGCTGGCAGAACGCAAACCACGAGTATCAGAAAAGTTTCGATCTCTGGCAGCATTGGACTCAGGTCGGCAAGTCTTCAATCTACGATCAACGGCAGCGCGAGCAGGCCGCTAGCCTGGTACGCTTGGCGGGAAAGCATCTTCCGAAGAATTCACTCCCGTAATTTGATGAGTGATCGAATAGATAGCTGATTTATTTGCAAAATCAGCCCTAAAAAAGAATCATCTTGGATTTTGTTGTCGTCTTTTGCCCGCCGATTTCGATATTTCAAGTAGAAGCCCAGGAATACTCCCCTCGGGAATTCCCGTTGACCAGGAGCTAACTATGCGCGCCTCCCAGTTGGTAAGTTCTGTACTCGCAGTCTCAATAATTGTGTTTACTTCAGTTTCTGTGTTCGGCGGCAAGCTCGTTCCCAACCCGCTGTTCACGCCCGATCCCAGTGGCGTGTTGAGCACCTACAGCACGGCTGGCGGAATTGATATCAATAATCCATTTTTCCAGAGCTTGGGCACGAACGGTCGCAGTTGCAATACCTGTCACATCTCGAGCTCGGCGTGGGCGATCACACCTGCTGACGTGCAGGCAAAGTTCAACGCCACCCTGGGGACAGAACCCATTTTTCGTCCGGTCGACGGTTCGAACTGCCCGAGCGCAGACGTTTCCACTGTCGGCGCGCGCCGCCAAGCTTACAGTCAATTGTTGACTAAGGGTTTGATTCGGGTGTCGGTCCCGGTTCCGGCAAATGCTGAATTTCGAATCATCGGCATTCAGGATCCGTACAACTGTGCCGAAACCACTGCCACGAATCCTGCCCTATACCGGCGTCCCCTACCCGCCACCAATCTCAGCTTCCTTAGCACGATCATGTGGGATGGCAGAGAAACTATATTCGGCGCTGTTCCGAAAAAGTCCATTAACTTGCCACAGAGCCTGACCAACCAGGCCATCGATGCCACACTCGGTCACGCCCAGGGAGCAGCTGCGCCCACGCCAGAGCAGTTGTCACAAATCGTCGCTTTCGAAACGGGCCTCTATACTGCGCAGGCCAACGATCAGCATGTCGGCGACCTGAATGCGAAAGGCGCAACCGCTGGCCCAGAGTATCTCTCGAAGCAGAAGTTTTATGTCGGAATCAACGATTCGCTCGGCGAAGATCCCAACGGAGACACCTTCACGCCAGATGTTTTCAATCTCTTTAACTCTTGGAAGAATTTGACCGGCTCGCCCTACCGCCAGTCAGTCGCCCGCGGCGAGGAGCTTTTCAACAACATGCCCATCCCGATCACAGGCGTCGGCGGCTTGAATGACGCACTGGGGCAGCCGGTCATTATGGGAACCTGCACCACCTGCCACGACTCGCCGAACGCCGGCAATCATTCCTTCTCGGTGCCGCTGGCAATCGGCACTACTGCCTATCCGGCCATGTCCGCCCTCGATATTTCCGGGTTGCCGGTTTATACCGTGCAGTGCATCGCCAGCGGCGCAACCGTGCAAGTGACCGACCTTGGCCGTGCACTGATATCCGGCAAGTGCGCCGATGTTGGAAAGTTGAAAGGCCCAGTGCTGCGCGGGCTCGCCGCCCGCGCTCCCTATTTTCACAACGGCGGAGCTGCAACTCTGAACGATGCCGTCGAGTTCTATAACCAGCGCTTCAACCTGAGCCTGACGTCTCAGCAAAAAAAGGACTTGGTGGTTTTTCTGCGGTCGCTGTGACCGAAAATCAAAAAAAGGCGCGATTGCTCGCGCCTTCTTTCGCTCGCTTCGGAAACGAACTTTATCAACCCGCCGTTCGGTTCTTCTTCGGGAAATCACCACCCCGGCAGCTACGCGATCTCCCGTCTCCGTATGCGGCAGGCGGACACCCCGGGGCACTGCGGCCCGGATTCGCGTGTTGCGAACGTTTCTCGCGGATTGTAACGCTACGAGATTGGAAACCTGCTTGTCTTTTCCGACAATGCGTTGGAGTACTGCCAGGGGTCAAACTTAAGTTGTGACGCGGCAAACGCCTCTGGTTTGTGTTGCAACCGTTGAGACACTCAATGGATGGGTGGTCGGCAACCCTTCCCTTGGGCACGCTTATGGGATCTTGTCGTCGAGCCTCAGTTCACACCCATGACCAAAACAACCTCGAACCCAGCGTGTCTCCTGAAAAATTGACAGCGTGATGCATTGAGGTCTTGCCATCTGCCGGCCTCTTTCCTTACGTAAGGGCAATTCGATCCTCACCGAAGCAAGTTTTCGCCAACTTGCTCGCCGCACGTATACACGTGTTGGCCGACGAAGTGTTTGCCCAATCCGCGACGTCGCCCTGGATGCAGGCTGTGCAGGCGTTGCAAACGGCCTTCACTGGGCCAATTGCCACCGGGCTTGCGTTGGTTGCGATTGTCGTGGGCGGACTGATGTTCGCCCCGCGAGGGCGCAGCCAAACGCACCGTGTCGGGGTGAACTTCGGCGTAGGTATGGCTTCCAAAGACACAGGCCGCAAACTGGCCCACTTTGACCGCGAACTAAACGCAGGCCGAACGCCGATACCGCCCCACCTGCATCGTGAGGAGCTTAACTAGTGTCCCGCTACGATCGCGACGAGAGTCCTGACGAAATCCGTGACTCGGGCGCTCACCGGCCGACAGAATCCCTCAGACTGGAAACTTCGGACGCCAAAGGCCGAGATCTCCGAATCGGGGGGCCTACATTCCAAATCACACGCAATCGGTAACCAGGCGTCAATAGCGCTCACAATCCGGCCAGTGAGTGCAAACGGGATTTCTCAACAGTTACTCGCCGTGTAATATCTTTCTTCGCCGAAAATGCAATGAGAACTGTGAGATTCGCATCAATCATCATCGTCCTTTGTGCCGTGGTCGCCGTGGCGCAGAAGCCTAAGACTGTCGATGAAGCAGTCCAAGTACTTAAAACTAGGTGGCTGAAGCCGAAGGATCTCGACTGGATACTGCGCAATCCTAAAGAAGAAGTTGTGTGGAGTTTGTACCGGCCATTCGGCACCGGCGTCCGTAATGAGTTCGGGCTGTGGGGCGACAATTAGGCTTTGCGCGAGTCCAGCGCTGACAAAGACCCGGAGGGGTGCTCAGTTGTGATTTTCAATCGCTTGTGGGAATCCGTACGGGCTGGTGCTGATGCCCCTCTGGTTAAACAACTGGACTGCCAATTCCAACTCGTGCAAGCCATTCACATCAACGAAACAGGGTTTCATAAGCTCACAACCGGCGAGTTGGTGAAAGCAATACAATCTCAGATCGACGATCAATTGTCGAAGTTGGCGGCAACGGGCACACCTCTGTGTCAAACGTCGCTAACACTTGAAGTGATCGGCAAGCCCGACATGCATTGCTTCGTGGACGCACCGCACGGCAAACGAATTGCCGATCAGGTGAAAGACATCACCTTAGACAAGACGCTGAGCGGACTGGTTTCGACAGTTGACACGACATGGCGGATTTCGGCAACGACGTTCTGGCGGTTACTGCTTCTTCTTAAGAGCCGAATGACTTTCAAATAGTACCGACGCTGCCGTTTGGTGCTGTACCCACGCGACGACGAGGTTAATGAAGCCGGGTGCCGCCTTCCACCAGAAGAAAGGTTCGCTGGGCTCAGGCTGCACCGTTAGGTTGTGCTGTGCATTGGGCACAATGACCGCAGTATAGGGAGTTTTGACGCTATCAAGAGAAGCTTCGATTTTTGCCAAACCCTCATCCACAGGCTCAAGTTGATCACGCTCGCCATAGACCAACAACACGGGGGCACGCACTTGCCTCCAGAACACGAGGGTGTCGAGATTACCGATCTTCGGATACCACTTCCACAAGTACGAGTTCTCCGGTGGTATGCCAAGCCATTGGTACCATTCTTGATCCCGGAACGGCGCGCCTGCTGTCTCAAGCTCGTGGTAAGGTTTTGTGCCGCAAGCGACATCGAGCATTAGCTTGTACAAATCCATGGCACTTTTTATCTGACTATCCGTAAACCCGGCTTTTTGAATTTGGTGACTTACTCGGTAGACGTCCTGATCCCGTACAAGACCAGCGACGGTGTCTTCAGCAACTACAAAAGCGACCTTGGAGGCAGCGTGAACCGCAACAATCGCGGCGATAATTCCACCTTCGCTATGTCCATGGAGTCCGATGCGTCTGGGATCAATATCGGGTCGAGAAGCGAGAAGGTCGATTCCTGCCAGGGCATCATTGGCGAGATCATCATAGGAGGATGCTTTCCAGTCGCCCGTGGAATCCCCTGATCCTCGTTTGTCATAGACGAGGGCCGCGATGCCCGAACGAGCGAACTGGTCAGCAATAAAGCGGTTGGTACCCCAGCGACTTTCGCCACCACTTCCCTGAAGCATTATGACAGCGGCGTGTTGCCCCGGCGAGCGAGGCATGCAGAGCGTACCTGAAAGAGCGACAGCGCCGTTGTGAAAAATGACATCGACTGAATCGTAAGGCAGAGGTTCTGGAACACTGCGATGCAGAGTGAACTTGCCGCTGGCACCATCGTCGGCAAATGTACCCACAATGTGATCTGAGACTAATTTGCCGTCAAAAACAAGCGAGTCGCCTAGCGCGAAATGCACTCCATTGGCGCTACTCGTGACCACATTGAGCGGATAGTCCATAGCTTGTTGAGTCACGGACGTGAACGTGCCCTTGGGTTGCGCCCCCGATGTGCTGAAGTCAAAGCTGACTTCAAGGAAAGCGCCGTCACGAGCCATGGTGCCTTCCCAGTGTCCAGCAAGTTGCGCTGACGACGCGAATGTCACGGGCATCAGACACAGGCTCCCTACATATACTGCGAGAACACGGAGCACAGATCGCGCAGTTCGCATCTTGAAATCCTTTCACGCGGAGACATTAGAAAGAACCATCTGGCTTGAACGCAGAATGCCCCAGTGGTGCCATTCTAGGCCCTTCGGTGACCGATTCTGCCAATGGTTCGAAACGGGTTTCGCGGGCGGTTGGCAAATGCCGCCCGACCCGAGAGGAGGTTCACAACTGTTGAAATATCCCGATATCACTCAAAACCGACGGGCCAGACGGTCAATGACTTTCAACTCGCCTAAAAACCAGCGTGCCCACTTACGCATTTAAGTGGACACTTCTTTCGAGTACTTTAAAGTCCACTGACGCGGTACAGGACGACCCCATGCGACGGAACAACAGCACTGATGGTGCTGGTTGTTTTCTTCGTCTCGCCGGTCCACAGGTCGTGTAAGGAATAGCCGGTTTTGTTTTCGGGGAGGGCTACGGTGGATGCTGGAACGGAGACTTCCTCTGCCTTCCCGCCGGTGTTGAACAAACCGATGATCGCGTCTCCGTTCGGCTCCCGCTTGGCGAACACCTGCTGGTTGCTGGTATTGAGCACCCTTTTCGCGGCGATCGAATCCTGGTCGACAGCAAGGACTACGGAGTTCTCCAGGTATTTCTGCAGATCCATTGGGTCGAGGTGAGTAAGATCGACGCCGAGGATGAGGGGTGCCGCTCCAAGCGCCCACAGGCTGATCTGAGTCTGGCGCTCGACCGGAGTTAGCCCGTCGTTGCTGCCATTTCCTACCTCGAGGGAGTCATAGTCGTTGAAAGCGCCTGGACCAGCGTAAGGCTGCCACTCCGCCACGTAGTTGAAGCGTTTGGCAACGTCGGCCCAGCTGGTCAGCGGGTAGCTGCTACCGCCCTTTTCGCAGCGATAGCATTCGACGTCGGGCGCGAATTCCCATTGATTCGCATACTTCATCAATGTTGGGGCGATAGCGATTGTAAAGTCCCCCTGCGTGACGTCCAAGACCATGGGCCGCCCGCTTTGCCGTATAGCATTCGACCATGCCTTAACGTCAGCGACGTTGCTGTCTTTCATGCCGTCAATTTTGATGTAATCGATACCCCACGCCGCGAGCATATCTGCCCATGAATTCGTATACTCCCGCGCGCCAGGCTTGTGGTAGTCAATGCGGATCGTGCCCTTGCAGTTGTAGTTGTTCTCCGCTACAGACGGGTCCGCAATCTGGGCGGCCGTGTACGATGTGCCCTTAATCGGCGTGTTCCGGCTGACTGCCTGCTTCGAAATACCCGGCGTAACATAGATTCCGAACTTCATCCCGAGACTGTGGATGTAGTCAGCCACTACCTTGATGCCATCGGTGTCTCCCTGAGCCGGGAATTTCGATGAGTCTGTGATCCAGCGGCCATAAGAGTCGATGTTCGGACCTTGCGGTCCCGGACACTGATACCAAAAGTCGTCAAGGTTTACGTATTCGTACCCGATTTTCTGCAATCCGGAATTATGCAGGGCGAGCGCCTGCGCTTTCATTTGGTCTGCCGTGGGATGCTTGCGGAGGAAGCTCCAGCTACTCCAGCCGAGAACCGGCGTGCGCTCGAGGCCATTATCCTCTGCGATGGCGTTGTGCAGGGTCCCGCCCGCCAACAGTGCGATCAACAGTGCTGACCTTAAGCTGTGTGTCCACTCCCTCAAAACAATCATCCGTTTTCTCTATCATAAGCGGCGGGACAAAAACAACTACGTGTGTGCAAGCGGTGCACATATATATTCGTGATTGCTCCTTCGGCTGTGGAGCACACTGGTCAATTGACGTTAAATCCCCATCTCGCTCAAAATCCCAAAATCCGGCCAGTCGGTTAAATGAGAACTATGCGCCGGACGCCAAGGCAGCCAAAGAGATTACACTAGCTGTGTGGAGGCACCGCCTATGAAGATGGCGTACTGGTCCAAGTGCACGATTGGCGAGGATACAGGCCCTTCGCACCTGATCACAAGCCGTCAGCGGGTGGCGCGAGCAGTCGTCGGTGTCGGATGCCTTGCGTTAGCATGGTTTTTTCTTCTCATCCCGGCTCCTGCGATCGCGTGGCCGCTGGCGATCGCCGCTGCGTGGTTTGGAGCCTCGCATGTCGTTGCCGGTTGGATTAGCTATCCCGATTGCCCTGAGCTGGGTGCGATTGCGAGTATGGTAAGTCGGCGCTATATCCAGACGCGATGCGGTTCATGGGAGCGGCTTGATCATTGGCTGGAGCCGCGAATCTGACGGTTCATCTTAGAGATTTGTTCCAGTCTGAACCGCTGTGGACTTAAAAACCCAACACAGCGACTTTGCTGTCCGTAACTCCCCTTCAAGGAACCCTCGTGCTTTGATTGGCCTGCGGATAATAAAACGAGTGTATTTCTTTCAGTTCACCGTCGCAGATATGCACGCGGTCGAAGACCTGATCCACGCCAAACATTGTCTCCATTTCAAAGACTGTTGCAACAAACTCTCCCTCGACAATGTGCTGCTTGATCTGGACGCCTTTGACGGCTGGCAAAACACTCGTCAAGAATCCGACCACAGCGCTCCGCCCGATCAGCTTTCCTACGCGTGGCCCCTCAAAGGTGATATTCGCGGCGAAGGGTACTTTGGATATATCCTTGCCCGCCAAACCTCTCAGATACGCCTCAACAATTGCGACTTTTTCCTCTCTTGACACGTTTTCTCCCGAGTTCGTTGAGATGCCAAGAACGGCCTACCGACGCCACTTTGGCTAGCGGAATTAGACCACAACTCACTGCTGGACACAGATTGACCAACCTCAGACATGGAAGATCGCAGTGAGAACGAAATCGTCGCTTACTCGGAAACTGCCGACTCGGCATGGCTATTGTTGAAATCCCAATTGCCCGTTTTGACCTCCAGAAAGGCGAACAGACGGCGCAAGCTTATGACATCGCCTGATAACGACAGTTGAGACCTTCCCCGATTCGGTCGTACACTCCGCATTATGACGAGACTGATTGGTGTTGTTGCGTTTCTTTCCCTAATCTGCTCGGCAACCCCAATGGAACCGCCACCCACCGGCAAGTTGATCAGTGTGGGTACCCGCAAACTCCACATCCACTGCACAGGCACTGGCACTCCCACGGTAGTTGTGGAAAACGGTGGCGCTGCTTTTTCGTTCGACTGGGAACTCATACAACCAGAGGTTGCGCGGTTCACGCGAATTTGCACCTACGATCGCGCCGGATACGCATGGAGTGATCCGGGACCGGAATTCGACACTTTTGATCAAGCTTCCCACGACCTTCATGTGTTGCTGACGAATGCAAGGGTCCATGGTCCCTACGTACTGGTTGGGCATTCCCTTGGTGGGATGCTAGTTCGCTTTTTCCAGGCGAAATATCCACGTGATGTGGTGGGAGTCGTATTGGTAGACAGTTCGCATGAAGAAAGCTTGCAACACGTTGGAATGAAGGTTGCCCGAATTCCAGAACTCACGGCAAAGCAGTTTCAGAACCTGATTGATGAAGCGAAGGTAAATCGACCCAAGAATCCAGAGCCTGACCTTGTGCCGACGACGATCTTTCCGCCCTACGATAAATTACCGACGCAATTTCAGAATCTGCACTTGTGGGCGCTCAAGAAGGTTCTTCCCCTGGTAAGAACCTGGGGCCTGAATCTTCAGTTCGATTTGAGCCGCCTTCACGAGATGCGTGCCGCAACGCCGCATCCTCTGGGTAATATGCCCTTGGCTGTCCTCACGGCCACTGCTTTTGATGTCGTGCAAGCACCAGGCATGACGCCCGAACAGGCGCGCCAAGACCAAGACCATTTGCGACTGCAAAGTGACCTAGCGCAGCTCTCAACAAACAGCAGGCAAATCATGGTTTCGTCCAGCGGACATGAAATTTACCTATACCAGCCGCAGGTTGTTGTCCGCTCAATAGCTGCAGTCGTAAATTCGGTCAAAAAGCATTCGCGTTTGCCGCCCATCGAGTAACTCTGTTCAGCGGCATCGGCCTGGTCTGCTCCGTGTTCTCGTACGTCCGGCTGGCGGTCAATGATAACGCCTGATTTCAACAGCCACATTGCGAGTTTCCTGTTACGTAGTTGACGTAAGATCAAAGTCCCACCCATTGCGGCCAAAACCTATCTTCGATACCAACGTCTTCGGTGACGTCCAGCGATCACGGATATCCCAGAAGGACTGGCAATGCCTTCTCCGCCGTCGCCCCAGTCACGGCTGGCCCCTAAGCAGCGTCACAGCTCTTGAGCTTCTTGCGGGCATCGACGCGACTCCGCCCGAGGACTTCCTCGATGCAAAAGCGCGAATCGCAAGCGCATACTACCTCTCCAAGGGCCACATCCTAGAAGACCCGCGACACTTGCTCTGCAAAGAGGTCCTTCATATCCCGTTTCCACCGGATCAGTTGCCTCCATCTTCCTCGGTGATCTCACAGTACATGGACGTTATCCGGCGCGCCAATTACTTAGAGCAGCTTCTCAAGACGGGTTTGCCATACAAGGGAGGAAGGGCCAGACTTGACGCGACTTCCATCCTAGCTGACATCATGGTTTGGCCTAAGCTGGGCTGGGCGGCAGCAATGGAACGGATGGCAGACGAAGCGTATCCGGCTTGGCGTGAACTGTTTCAGCAAACACAGAGGCGGCTACCCCGTGAGATGATGAAGGAACTTGGGCCAGCCTGGCGGGCAAGACAGCGCCCTATTTTCATCAAGGCCCTCCTCGACTGGCTGGGCGCGAGCACTGGCCCCGAGGTAGTGGCTGACATCTCCGCAAGACTCGACGCGGTGCTTGAATTCACGGTCTTCGTGGCACGCGAGTTTCTTGTGCAGCCCAGCTACTCACTGGAAAACAACCAGTCCGACATTTTTGACATGTTCCAACTCCAATACTTGGCCTTCGACAGGTTCGTAATTGTGAGCAACGATTCAGACCTCACGAATAGAACTCGGCAATCTTCGCAGGCCCATCGAATCATGTCTTTTGATCATTTCCTCCAAACTCTCTGATCCAGAGACGCTACAAACGACTCGGGATTCAACTATCGCCGCCACTCTCGAAACATCCCGATTTCACTCAAAATCCCGATCGCAGGGTCTAAACGCGGAGCCTCTGTTTACAATCATGTGCGCTATGAATGCGACTCCGAAAGTAGCCCAATGGGGCGAACCTCCAGCCATGGACGCCGGTGCCCCCATGCCAGCCGTTTACAGCGACGAAACCGGCCTGACGTGTGCGTATGTTATTGGGGCGACCCACTCCGAATCGGGATCCACGGCAGTTCTGCACTTTGAGGGCGTTTTATATTACGCAATGGGCTACCCCAATGACGAGGCTTTGAATGCGCATCCACTCTACGCAAACGGGCTAGGATTTTACGGTTTCCATGTAGTTGAGAACTCTCCGATGATTGCTGATCTCGATCGCCGGAATCAGGTACACGAACGACACGTTGCGGGAGCCTACATGAAGCGATTCCGCCACTGGATAATTGCGTTTCACGACGAGACTCTCGAAGTTGTCGCGAGAAATGCTCGCTTCGTGCGCACCAGCGAGAAGGAACCCAGACTAGCGGTTCTGGAGCACGCTTAGCAGCTATTTGAGGACAGTCGTTGGCGAAAAATCCCGATATCGCTCAATGACCTCCCCGGTTCTGGTTAGGGGAACCCACAAGAAGCCATGAAGCAGCCTGCTCTAGCTGGGAGCTCTTCTTGACCTTGGGTTTTGGTCCTCGATTGAGCAGCTGAAGGGATACGCAGCCTGAAGATGGTCCTGAAAACGCCGCTGGTCTTCGGTTTTCAAACCGACGAATTCGATTCCCATGCCAACTCTCGGATCGCAGGTGCGCACTAAGGCGCGTGTCGTAACCCTTTCCGTCCCAATCCAAAGCTCGGCGCCTAGCCCGGTTCCGCTGGGAAAAGGCGAAAGCATCTCGACATAACAACCGCTGCCGCTGACATCGGTCGCAGTGACGCGCACCAGGGTTCGGTCGTCGTGGAGAGCAATGGGGAAGGC
>Ga0137390_10002102_pt1 | contig 15617 bp, 13 predicted proteins | sample 15con2h24AmetaG_FD_104937 | JGI IMG/M metagenome (GOLD analysis project Ga0137390, IMG submission 104937) | Vadose zone soil microbial communities from Angelo Coast Range Reserve, California, USA - 15con2h2.4A metaG | ecosystem: Environmental > Terrestrial > Soil > Vadose zone > Saprolite... | reverse complement strand
TATGATCCACCTTCTGAACTAGCATAGATATGATTTGTTCCTGGGCAACACCCAACATCCACATGTAAGCAATATTGCTGGAGCCGATTTTGTGATTGTGCGTGCTCGTGTAATGACCCAAAATGATGTCTGTGTGTGGATAAAGTTTGATTGCAACCTGGCAACGGCAGCCAGTTTTTTTCGAGTTGATCCTGCGATTCCAGGCCAGATTCTTTTTTTTGTAATGTTTCTGGCCCCTGGACAGTTGGTGCAAGCAGATGTAAAGCTGGTACTGGGTCCAGAGAGGTCCCCTGTGCTTAACTGTGGAAGTGATGAGCTCGATTGAGTAACAGAGCTCTTCTTCCCAGCACCACGCGTTGAAAGCAGTGAGATTGGCCCATTCCAACGTGAAAACACCGTGCTCCTGGTCATAATTGAAGCTTCCCCTCCTTGTCAAAGTGGCTAGAGTCTCTGTGGTCTCCGGAGGGTCGTCGCTTGGGCGTTCAGCACGTGGAGATTGTTCCAGGGCGGCAGGGGCATTGCTCCGGGTTAATCCCAGATCTAGACAGAGTTCAGCAGGTGGCGTGCTCGGCCTGGCCATCATTGAAGCATCAGGCGGGGCAATAGACAGGCAGAAACGTGGTAATGTCGTCATTGCATGGGTAGGCAAGTGTAGTGAGTGTAGTGAGCTTCGGAAACACACACGCACGACGCGTGACGTGCTGTTGTGTTCCCTCCCTCGCGTTGTGGCCACAACCACAATCTCCTTGAATTATTTAGTTATTTATTTTCTTTATTTTGGTCTTTACTGAATCTATGGAACGCGGTACGAAACTATGGAACACAATTACTTAACACAAAGGTTTAAAGACCGCTTCGATGACTAAGTTTTTTCCATTTTGGGATTGCTGACCTAACGTGTTCCGGTACGCGGTACTCAGAAAACTTCGGATGAGAAAATAGCAACAACACGTGACCGCGTATTCCGCAAACATGCGCAAACTTTGCCGCAGACCCGCCACGCTGGCAGCAGTTGGGTGTTCCCATTCCCTCTTTCCGAGCCCTCCTCAGTAAGCTATATACATTACAGACTTAATTTACAGTTCTTTTCATGGAAAGGATGCCGATTTAATCTGCGCGCGGGCAGGGCCGTACTGTCCAGTTTCGCAGTGCGCGATGCACAAACCATGTCTGACTTGTGCTCGGGGTGCACGGTAACCTTTTCAAGCCAATCATCGCTTCCATCTTGTCAATGATCTATGCTTCGAACTTAGTGGGTCTTTTGGCTTCCATACGTAGCAGCGAATCCAGCCTAAAGCCAGGAAGGAAGGATATGACAGCGTCCGGTGATCCACAATCTCAGAGACACTGACATTAAAAAGAAGAGAGAGAACAAGGAAACAGCAGAATGAGTCTTGTTGGTGAAATGCGTAAAGGGGGGTAACGTGAATCCAAATCTACCAACAAATGAACCTCCTGGTCGTCCGTTACGCAAGACGTTCACATTTCGTGACTTTGAAGGTTTACCATTACGATTAGCCCTGCTCGCTGACACTTGCCCCACATTGCCCGTTGATGTTCGCTTGCCTCCAGTGGCAACAAAAAAAGGTATTTTACAATGATGCAGGGTCACTGCATGAAATAGAATGGACGCATATCTCAGCGGCTTTTTGGAATTCAAATGAAACCGACGGACGATTTAGGACCCACTCTGTACCGCACACATTCCACCGTCAGCGTCAACTATTTCAGCGTCGCGAAGACATATCCACTCCAGGCATCCTTGCGTCACCAGAATTATGCGAGCACGCACATAATTTCAATTGAACATATATTCCCTGTGTCGATCGACGGTATCTCGTCTTCGTGACAGGGAGTTGGGGTTGGTAGATGCAGCCCCGGGCACGTATGCCAACACCTTGTGTGTTTTCGTAGATTCTTGCCCTAGCTCCCCCGATGTCCCCCCTAACTTCAGGACATCAAGGTGATGCATTTCACGCTTTGTAGAAAGCAAAGCCACATAATCATACATTTGTCCAGAAACTAGTGCACGATGCGATAAGCACAGACTCCAGGGGCAGTGGTCTATGAAAAACTTCAGACGTTAGCCCACTCAACGTTGCTTCCATATGTCACTCGAACATCCACACGAGAGTAAACGTACCTGGATCGAAAGGAATGCATGTGTCTCAAAACGTCGGACATACCGACGCTGCGAGGCCGGGGCTGAGATGAATGGGGATGTGGTGACAAGCAGGGACCTTCCATGGGAAAGCGCAGGGCGAATTAGGTCAAGAATTAAAGTAGCCATGTGTCCAACTGAAGACCGTATCCACATGTCGCAGTCGCTGACTCAGCTCGATTACGGCTTTCAGTTTCTCCGGCCGGACACCATCATTCTTGACCTTTCTTTGATAATACGACTGCGCACTTCAACCCGGGGGCTTGAAGACCCGAAGGACACGTGGTAGGAAGACAACTTGAAGCAACTGACCATGTAAGGCAGTCCCTGGAATAGATACCGTGACAGAATATCCGCGAATTGAATCTTGTGGGTTATCCCAGGCCCAGCTCATAGAGCGTGGCCCGGTCAAAAGCCCTTCAAGTCAAAAGGCTCTTTGACGGTTTTCCTAGATGAGACCCGGCTCATCTAGTCATCCTACGCCGAGTGAACCCACGTTACCCACCGATTCCAAGCAAGTTCTCCGAGCCCGAGGCACAGCCCAGTCACGAACCCATCACTTTCGGCCCGGGCGACGTAGCTTGATCCGAACATCGAGCAGCTTTGAACAAATGCTGTACGGCTGTCACCGTGTCGTGGAGCTAACTTGATAATCACACTCGCACTGTCGATCCTGATCTTAGCTTGGCTTATGCAATGTCGTTCCCACCTGCGGCCGGGATACAATAATTCAAATGTCCGCAACGTTCCTGGTGCATGTGCCCCATTTGTTTTTAAATCATAAATTTGCCGTGCTAACGAGCCCACTCCAGCACTGGCAGATTCCCCACAAATGACCGCCACGGTAATAGAGGCAGACGTCCTTTCGCTTGATCCTTCCTTAGTCCTAGGCAAGTTTTCTGTACACTTCCTCTTTCCGAGATGTTCTCATTGATGCCATTGCGTTACCGTGACCGAATAGGACCACTTCTACTGAAATACCTTTGTAGGCGTCGGGGCGATAGTCGTCCAAGAACCGTTGCTGAATCATTAGACAGTGACTTTTTACTTTGCCGGGGCCGTATGCCAACAATTCTACACATATTGGACCATCGGTGAGTCTCATTTCCAATCCAAGATATGATAGGTGCATTAACCTGTAGCAGGCTTCAGGGACTCGAAGCGCGTCAGGTGAGCATTACTGCCTCAGACTCATAGGGTTTGTATTTACGCTCGCCCTAGAGTCTTTGTGGTTAAACAGTTCGCCATTATTATGTTCCAAAGTGTCATGTATGCCTGCCCGCTTCCGTCGTCGAACCTCCCTAAATTTACTGATATGGATGTCAGAATTTCGCAGATAGCTTGGGATCTCATGTAAGTTCCCAATCCCTCGGTCTGCAAATGCGTGGTCGGTAACTCGAATGTCGTTATAGCATTAATGACTATGGGCAATCCCTAAGTACCAACCGTATGCCCTGCCATGCGGATGTGTACACAGCTGCTTACTCTATTCTAGGGTGGACATGGCGCTGCCCGGTCAGTTCCCTGTGTCAATGCATTCTTATTTGGTCCGCGAACATATTCCTCGCCATTCGGTTAGTTACCATCTGTCGCAGATCAATATTGATCAATGCCCGACTAATTTGGTTTCTTTTTCCAGCATCTATGCGCTGACAAAAAGCCGCCTCCAGTGCGGACTAGTGATAGCGCTTTCCACCTCTGCGTTCGTGCTAGGTATCGTTACCACCGTAACGGTTTGGGGGAAAGCTTTGAAATCGTAAGGATATCCAAGCATTAATCACCAATCACCTGGTTGATGCCAAAAAATGCCAGAAACACCTTTCTCATCGCTCAGTTATTCACCATCTCGCAGACCTCCACATCCGTTGCCTGGCATGGATTGCAAGCTATCTGCGAGAGCCTCATCACGAGTACACCATCTTTCCCCTTACTCGGTAATCGAGACTTACTATGTCCGTACAGTCCTTCTTTCCCGGGCGCTTTTAAAGTCCCGGAGTGGTTTCAAGAGGAGTGACTTTGTCCTGAAATGTATCGTCCGCAGAGTTATCCAAGTTGGACTCCTTGGCACCCTTTGTGCCCTCGCCGGATTGGCGACTTGGTTTTTTCAGCGAAAAACGACTATCTATGAAATGTTTGACATGACAGTAGGCTCAATATACACACATGTGGGTTTTTATTCATCTCGCAACCTACCTGGTATTGACGGCAGTCGCGTTTAGGTTATATTCGACACACTCCTGTCTCGCGTTCGACTGCGGGAACACTTGGCGGAGGGCGGTCCCGTTGACCTGATGACGTCTCTGCAGGTGCAGGACTTGGTTCACCTATACGTCCGCCCCGTACTAAATGACAGAACTCCAACTTACAGCTACACCCTGATACATTACAAGAACAGGGAGCATCGCACGTGACTAAAGTACCAGACGGGGTTCAAGTTGCCTCTGACAGTTCGATTGGGAACCTGACCTTAGTGACATCGGATAAACCAGGTTCGCGAGGAAGCCTTAAGGAAGGTGTCGTGGAATCAGATGGGCACAGGTAAACACATCGCTAGTGGTGTAATTAACATTGACTCGTCCTTGACCTCATCTGAGTCAACCCCCAGCTACGGTCACCGTACTGCACGCGTAAGGAGCGAGTAGCTTGGCAAGTAGTGCCACCTCTACCCAAATTAGTTACACTATCACAGAGATAATGTATTTATACCTGCAACTCTCACATGGGGATACGAACAGCCCGAGTCGCTGGTGGATTTGACTCATCGGCCTCACCAATGACTTCGTTGCGAGTCCCATAGTTAGTATCGTTCCCGCAGACCATCTTGACACTCTGTTGTGCGCGCATAGTGCATAGTCCTACCTGCCAGTTAACCGATGATCATGCTGATCAGGATCGTTCGTGTGGTCATCATGATTCTGTGGGTGGATCAATGCCTTACCTACCGGATTCACTGTGTGTTCAAAGTGATTGCCGCGCCCGCCGGCAACCTCCGGGCCCGCTTCCCCCTCGCGTGCGCCTCTCCCTTTCACAGGCCTCACCGGCCTCACCCTTTCATCGCGCTCACGCCCATCCTTTCATTCTTCATCCACGCCCTTGCCTGCCAGGTTCCTTCACGCCCGCAATTCCAACAATTCTCTCTTCTTAATCTGCCAGAATTCCTCGCTCTGATGCCTCCTCCCGTACCCCCACCAAACCCCCACGCAACACTCTCCGTTGTCCCAAAAGGCCCGCGCCGCGCCTCCGTACGACACGCTTGCCAATGCTCGCTCATTCCCCTGGTTTTGTCTTATCATACCTGTATCCCCTGTACTCCGTGTCTTTGGCTCCCGTGATGCGTCTCGTGCCCGTCTACCTTTCATCCTATGCCACGGCGTGTACTCTACGCCTCCCCTTTCTCTCATTCCTCTCTCCGCTGGTTTTCCGGTCATGGCATGCCCGGCAACCTTACTCTTAGACTCCACGTTCCTGTACAACCACTCGTAGTTACAACGCCATCGACTCGGAATGGATCCATATATAATTGAAGTCTTTTAGGCTGGCTGTGGTGATGCAGACTCACCCTGGCCCATCCCTCGAAATTCTCTTCTCGAACCCCAATTGTCTAAACCTGTCTCCTCCCCGCCTCGTCTCAGGCCGGCATGCCTCGCAACTCACGCGCGGACCCCCCAATCCCGCTTTTCAACCGGATTGACCCACCAATGTATTAACACTAGTACCTGTCATACTATTTATGGAATGGGATGACACAATCTCCAGAACTCAATCATGCTTAGCCATTGTTGACTATGTGTGGTTGGCTATTGACACCAATCGTTCTTAAATGATCATTAATCATTTCAGATGAAGCGCCCGGGAAATAATGTTGAGAGAGGGAAACATTGGGGAAATATACATCAGCCCTTTCTCGTTGTCTGTATAAATCACTATTAATATTACTGATGACTTGGAGTTCCAAGCTGCGCGAACTAACTTCAACTAAGGGAACTCGGCGCCAGTGGCCAGTGATGCCGACGAGTTGAATCCGCTGGCAACTCGGATAGTTCGCATGGGGCCCATGTGAAAGCCGCAAGTATCAATACATTATCTCTGTGGTAGTGTTACTAATTTGGGTAGACGCAGTACGATACAGTGCCACTCGATGGTTGTGTTCCCAAAGCGTGCAGTGCTGTGGTTGGGTGTGTAGTTGGGTGTGGGCTTGGATGAGGTGAGGGACAATTTCACTGCATTAGTAACTTGATGTTTACCTTTCCGGCGTGTGCACTTTCGATTTCCTGTCATCTTCATTAAGCGCTCCTCGCGGACCTGGTTTCTCCGATGGTGCCATGGCGAGGTTCCTGGTCAAAATAACAGAAACTACCCCATCTGTCACTCTCGCTGTCCTTCAAATATATCTGGGTGTTGGTGTGAGTTGGGGTTCACGTGGCTGTGCTCACTGGCAGCCAACCGTTCACGCAGTCGGACGCGGGACAGGAGTGTGTCAAATACAACCTAAACATGATTGCTGTTAATATGACTCGGAGTTGACTTGCGAGATGAATAACGCACATGTGTGTATATTGAGCCCACTGTCATGTCAAAAACTATATAGATGGTCGTATTATGCAAGAAAAACCAAGATACCAATCCGACGAGGGCGCAAATGGTGCCAAGGAGTCCAATTTGGATGACGCTGCGGACGATACGTTTCAAGACACTGTCAGTCCTCTGGAGACCACTCCGGGACTTTATAAGTGCCCGGGTAAGAAGGACTATCCAGAACACAGTCAGTTTCAACTTGAATTATACGGAGATGGAGGAGAGGCGATGTACTCATGATGAGGCTCTCGCAGATAGCTTGCAATCCATGCCAGGAAACGGACGGGGCGTCCTGCGACGTGGCAAATATTTGAGCGCCGAGAAAGTTATTTCTGGCTTGTTTTAGTATCAATCAGCGGTTTAATGTTCGGATACCTTACGAGTTCTGGTTCGCAACTTGACTCCAAATCGTCGCAGTGGTAACGATACCTAGTATCAATGCAGACGTGGAAAGCACTATTACTAGTCCACACTGGAGCCGGCTTTCTGTCAGCGCATAGATGCTTGAAAAAATAAACCAAATCAGTTGGGCATTGATTCGTGACAGGTAGTAACCAACCGCATGGCGAGGAATGTGTTCGCGGACCAAATAAGAACGCATTGACACAGGGAACTGACAGAGCACTTCCACGTCCACCCTGGAATAGGGTAAATGACCCGGGCTGTACTCACTGTAACACACATCCGATGGAAGAACAGACCGTTGGAAAGTAGAGGCTGCCCGTAACCATCGACCCTATTATCACGTTACCAACCACTCATTTACAGAAGGATTGGGAGCATACATGTGATACCAAGCCTCTAACGAATGTCTGACATCCGTATCAGTAATTTTAGGAGGATCGATGACGGAAACGGCAAGGCATACATACACGACACTTTGAAACATAAGAATGGTGAATTGTGCAACCACAAAGACTCTACCACGATCATCGTGGCACGACGATCGTAAAAATAAACATCATGGGCCCAGGACGCTAATGCTCACCTGACGCGTTTTGAATCCTTGAAGACTGCTACTGGGTAAGGTATCTATCATATCTTTGATTGGTAATGAGACCCACCGCTGGTCCAATACGTGTAGAATTGCTGGCAAACGGCCCCCAAAAAGTAGAAATCCACTATCTAATGATTCGGTCTTGGGTGCGTGCAACCCAACTGAATGCTTACAAAGGTATCCCACTAGAAGTGGTCCTATTCAGAGGACAATGATATCGATCAGAACATCTCAGAAAGAGGAAATGTACAGACAACTTGCCTAGGATTAAGGAAGGATCGAGCGAAGGGCTGTCTACCTCTTTCATGGTGGGGAATGTGATGGAAAGGACCCGTGACGCGGAGCATGCCAGTGGCAAGTTATGGTTTAAAAACAGTAGCCCAGGAACGCCTTCGAACACGTCGGCCCGTCGTCGGGAGCATTGGATGGAGATGGAACTGAATACACTCAGGTGAGATTGATACTAGTAGCTGTCCTTATCAAGTCGGTTTCAAGGCTCCGTGACAGATGGACAGCAAAGAAGAATCCAGATTGATAGGCACGGAACAAATCCGGATAAACTGTCACCTGAAGGCCGCCGGCGCTCCAAGCGCCTACAATGAAGGCAAAACCCCGTCCTCCTGAAATCCGGATCTGACCCTATTAATCCTTGTGCTGCGGATAACTGCGTTAGATAGTAGTGGCGGCAATTGAACGTCCCGGATGGCTACTTTTACGGTTTTACCAATGATCAATTCCCTGCGCACTTTCCGGGAAGGTCCCTGTTAGCCAGTGTTAGGCTGTTACCACATCCCCATTCATATTGACCTGGGTACCATCCACTGGCCATCTTTTGCCCCGCAGCGAGGGTCTCTCTAACTTTCGAAACTGCTGTTTAAGTTGTGCGTACAGAATGTACCGCTGGCTCGGAGGCATTGATAGACCGTCCAGTATGTGAAGAATTGCTGGCAAACGGCCCCCGAAAAGTAGAAATCCACTGTCTAATGATTCAGCAACGTTTCTTGGATGCGTGCCGCCCACTGGCAACGCTTACCAAGGTGTCCCACTAGAAGTGGTCCTGTTCAGTAGTGTAATATGTGATGACATCAACGGGAACATCTCAGAAAGAGGAAGTGTACAGAAAACTTGCCTAGGGTTAAGGAAGAATCAAGTGAAAGGGCACCCACCTCGTTTACGGTCATTGATGCATTGATGGCCCATGATGGGGAATGTAATGGAGAGGGCCCAGTAGCATGGCAAAGTTTATGATTTAAAAACAATTGCCGTCATGCTCCAGGGACGAAGCGACAAGGCTCCATGACAGATGGGCAACATCAGTACTAGGTCAAAACTGCTCGAATGTTCTGATCAAGCTGCTATCAAGCTGCATCTCCCGGCGGGCCGACTCGGAGAACACCGAAAAGTGATCCTATCAACGAACTGCTCAGTCAAGTGCTCGGTATCGGTGGAAATAACGGATTCACTCGGCGTAGGACTCGGATGAGCTGGGTTAGGGCCTGGGGATAACTCGCAAGGTCCAATTCCGAGTAGCGCATATCCATCTATTCCAAGCACCACCATTAAAGGTCAGTTGCCTCATCATGCATAATCTTTCTACCACGTCTCCGAGTCAATATGTACGGTACTTCAGAAGCCTCAGACCTTCAGACCTTCAAGCTTCAGGGTTGAGGTGCACGGTCGTGCTGTCAAAGATCCAGATTGATAGGCCCAGAGGAAATACGAGTCCGGATAGTCGGTGTTATCCAAGTGCCTACAATGAAGGCATAAACTCCTCCGTCCAAAATCCTAATCGAGCTCAGGCTGGCCATTCATTCTTGTGATGCACGTCGGACAGTGGCGCAGCGCCCCGCATGGCTACTTTTACCCTTGACCACGCGCTTTCTACGAAGGCCCCTGTTACCACATCCCCATTCATAGCCCGGGCCCACCCATTTGTTGTCCCGCAGTGCAGGTCTGTCTAACATTCGAAACTACTGTAGTATGTATAGAATGCGTTGCTGAGGCGTTGATACCCTCAGAGTAGGCAACAAGATTCGCCTCGCCCGCTTTTGGACGAGGTCGTCGACGGCAATGGCAGCCGCACGTAGCAAATCTGGTTGGGCCGATGCTGTTTCGCGATCGTCCCTCCATGAGCACCGCCCTGCTTGGTCTCGCGCACTGCCAGCATCAATAGGGATCGTCAATGGTAACCCTGGGGTATTTCAAGGCTACCCTTACCCTTACCCTGCAAAAACCCCTAACAGTTCATCTTCCAGGTGCGCCGCATCAACGAACTTGACTCTTTCTCGGTATCAGTGAATATGATGGATTCACCTGGCGTAGGATGAGCCGCGTCAGGGATAACTCGTAAGGTTCAATTCCGTGTCGCGGATATCCAGATCTATATGTACACCAAGCACCACTTATTAATGGCCAGTTGCTTCATATTATCTTTCTACCCCGTCTCCTTGCACGTCTCAATATGTACGAACCGTTCGGCCATTCAGAAGCTTCAGAGCTTCAAGTTCCAGGGTTGAGGGGCACGGCCGTACTGTCAAGAAAGGTCGTTGCAACCAGGTGAGTGTAACACAACTCAGAACGAAAATTCTGTGCGATAAGGAACCCAGGGTAGACAATGTAATGGGAGAAAGTAACTAGACAAGATGAAACACGAAACATCACGCAGACCCTCACTCTTTCCCCCTGTAATGCTGCAGTGCGTGCAGGAATAGTGCAGATGCTCATCAATCTGCTCAAGCTGAAGGATGTCAAACAAGCTGCCTACAAGAGTGCAGCCCACAAGGACTGAAGTGGGAGACACCCTCTAAACACACCAAGTAGGCATTGTGGCACACTGTTACCGCCAAGATGGCAACCTGACTATGATGACTCTGTGAGCTACTTGATGTGCAAGTAGAATCGTGTTATGATGAAGCAGGAGATGAAGGGGAAACTCCTAGAGGTATTTGCCTCAAGTGATGCACATGAAAGACCCTGAGGAGTGAGAGTACAATGTGCTAGATTGCATAAGAGACTCTACTTAGTGAGATACGATGTACTACAGCACTACTTATAGCTATCCTCCAAGTGAGGGCAGGTAAGATGTGTAGACAATAGAGACAATAAGCCTGTACCAATGGGGGTAGTGAGACAATAAGACGATGTGAGACAATAGGAGACTATTACTATAGCTTAACAATAAAGCTGGAGTACCTATAAGCTGAGACAATAACAAATGCCTATTAAAGGCAATGATCACAGGGGTGATACAGGGGACACACAGACACAGACAGCTCCTCCTCTGACCCAAATTGAGGCATACAGAGCAGGGGAAGATGGGATATAAGAGAGTCAATAATGGAAATGTATATGTAATGAGCCACTTCTTGGTGATACCAGCAATACCATTCACTAGACCAGTATGGCAGTTTAACTGCATGCTTAGGCGGTGACATTACCCTCTCATCAGACTGGGACCCCTGGCCCAGTGCTGTGTGGGCATCCTCCTGTGTGTTGGCCCAGCTGCTCACCACGGCATTGGGGGAAGTCGGATCGACCTTGCAGGTTCTGCAGCTGGTGTGGGACTCTACTTGCCTTGATGCAGAACCTGCATCTGTTGAGGGCCTCATTGTCCAAGGAGAGGTGTGCTCGGAGTATGGCTATTTGTTCCTCAAGTTCACAGCATTCTTTGTTGATGTGATAGTATTGCATGATTTTGGTGTGAGCTGCCCAGTCGTCCAACTTGTATACAGCTTGGGCAAGTGTGTTGAACTTGTCCCCTGGGGATGTGAGGAGATTGCTAAACTAGAGCGATATAGGGTCAGCCACAGGTAGTGAGCAATTGGGTTTGAGAATAAGTTGAGCCACATAGACTGGCTTGTCTCCCTCCCATCCTGCTATCATTTCCACCTCTCCTATTCCTAACCTTCTAATGAACCACAGGACAACTTGTTCCCCCATGCTGAGGGGTACTGTGCTTGATATGTGGCCCAGGTTTGGCTTGAATCCTGTGGGTATGTCGACTGTTCCCAGTCATCCTTGGAGCCTGGTGATCTCCAGGTTATAAGCTGTGATTTGGCTTTATAGTTGTTGCTCATAGGTTTGGGATTGGTCAAGTTCCTGGCTGGTGGCCAAGGTGTGGCAGTGTATGGTGGTGATGAGTCCGAAGGCGACTGCATGGATGGTGTTGTTGATATTGGGGTGCATTTGTAGTAGCACTTTAGCGGTGCGTGGGGAGATTGGGGGGAATTCTTGCTCAGCTTCTTGGGTGGCAACAGTGAGGTGAAAGGATGGGGGTTCATCTTCAGTGTCAATGACTGTGTGTGGTAAGTTGGCCATGGCAGCTTTGGTGAAGGTGGGTAGGTGTTCTTCAGGGATGGTGATGAGTCCTGGGAGGTTTTTGTCTCTGCTTGAGATGGATGATTGGTGAGAGGAGGCTGGAGACTTGTTGGATAGGTTGACAGACATTTAGCGGTGTGTGGGGCAGTAGTATTTGTGGCAGTTGTAGGAATGTTGGGTGTGGTGTTTGTACGTGAAGTGCCTTTGCTGGCCTGATTGAAAGATGGTGAACTTGTGGGTTGTGTATAGGTAAGAGCAGAGGAGGGATGTGAGGTCAAGGTGGGGAATAGTAGGCTTCTTGGGTTTAGGATAGAATTTGGGGCATTGGTGATCCAGTTTGACTGATGAGGTATGGTTTGCATTAAGCTAGCTTTTATAGCTTCGAGGGGGTGTTGTTGGTGGTATTGTTTTATTAATAAGGGGGCCTGAATGTTCTCCACTGGTTCCCACATGTTATCACTCTTAGGGTATCCCATCCATTTTACAAGATATTATAATTGTCTTTTCCTCCCTTGATGTTGGTGGCTGCGAATGGTCTCAACCTTGTATTGTTCATCATTATCAATAAGATCAGGTGGTGGTCTTGAGAAGTTTTCTCTGTGTTCTGTTGTTTTGATGTAAGGGGTCAGTAGGGACATGTGGAACACCAGGTGTATTGTCTATTAGAATGGAAGTTCTAGTTTGTATGTGATGGGGGATAGTACCTTCACTATCTTGAAGGGTCCATGATGTTGAGGGGCTAGTTTTATCATTTTGTACAGGAGGGCTAGATTCTTGGCTTCTAGCCAAACCTTCTGACCAACACTCCTCTTAGCTTCTGTAGGTCTCAACTTCTTTGCAGTGTTATTGAGTGCCTAGGTGGCAAGTATTTGCTGTTGCCTTAATTGTTTGACCCTCCTTTCTGTGAGTGGGTTTTGGGTACCTTCCCCTTGCAATGGCATAGCTGAGGGTTCTCTTCCAATCAGAAGTTCATTTGGGGAAAAGCCCATTGTTCCATTCTTCATGTTATTGTGTACTAGGGTGGCAATTGGCAGCACTGTTGCCCAGTCTTCCTGATTGGCCACAATAAGATGGAGGTATTGTTCTACAGTGCTGGACAACCAAAGTTGACAATTTCCATAGTGTCTGAACTAGATTTTTTTAGGACAAATGGACAATGGATTTGTTCTCAGATGGGCTGAAAATGTCCAAATCTAGGCTCACTGGACTTTTCCCATAACTTTTAGGTTGGAACGATTTTTTGGGGCAAAATTTAAATTTTTATATACCACTTGTAGGGTTAATCTCAGTTCACAACAGCTTCAATCAACATCATGGCTGCTTGGCCAACCCATTGGTGTGACTTTTGTTTACACACTGCCCACTTGGCTGCCTTCCCTGTCAAGCTGTGCCAATATGTGTCCATGAAATGCCAAGACCAATTAAAAAATCTTTGGATCACCTCTATGGGGCACGCATCAAGGCTTTTGTGTGCACATTTTTTTGCCTCCTTGAACTTAGTTTTGTAAACTTGCCTGTACCTGTATTTGCACCAACCCCAGTACTGTAATTAGATTTAATAAATATTATTAGAAGAAAAAAAATTATATACACAAACCATCTCGATGGGATTGAGTTCGCAATGAAATTTCAGAAGGAACATGCAGATATGCCCCTTCACTTTAACCTTGTGCTCAAGGAGGGAGTCCTGAAATTGAAAATTGTCCTGCTTGCTGAGAAGCTGTGCCATGCAGCAAGATTCACTCTCAAAAGGGCAGACAGGCCTGCATTTGGCCCGCATCCCCCACACGTTGAATCCACATTCCTCCAGGGTTTGTTGGAGGCCTTTTGCCTCACCATTCTCGGTCATTATCTTCTGTGCTTTGCTGTGGAACTTGGGGCATGGGTTATTCATTGGAATTATTGTGTCTTTCTGTTGTCTTTGACCACCCCCATTAGATTTGTTCATCTCAAAGGCATGAAGTGTATTGTGCCCAAGTGAGGCGTGTGTGGACGACTGATTGAACACAAACAATGCAATGCAGTTGGGATGTGCCTCTTCAAATATCTCAATCGCTTTGTCAACTTGCACGAGGAGTTGTGTATGGTCCCACCATGTGTTGGTGCCCATCCCCAGATAAATAATGCATCGCATGTCCTTCATCACATCACCCTCTTCATTGTGGATGATAAGATGTCCATTTTCCTCTTCAACAAAATCTGAGACATGAATCAGTTGCCCGTGCCCCTTCCTCAGGAGCTTCTGCTGGTCACATTTGGCCCTGTTTGAGAGCGTCAAGAGAGCACCCCCAGGAATGAAAATTGCGGTGCACACCATATATTATGCATATACTCATTTACATGAAAGCAGCTTTTGTCTTGGAACACCACAATAACCCTGTTCTCATCTGGCCCCAGCTCCGGATCAACACGCACAAGCTCAGACCTGTTCGCGATCCAATGGACCATCTGCTTCTCCAACTGTGCCATCAAGGGGAGGAAGGTGTTCACCCAGTAATCGATTACATCTGGTCTTTTATGGCCATCCATATAGACACCTTTTTTCAACGTTGTGCGCCACCATCCCAACTTGATGAGCCATCGCCTAGCTGTCTGTTCCGACAAGTTTTTCGTGGGTGGATACCCAAGTGTCAGAAGGATTCGGGTGTTAAGGGCATGCTAGAACCTCTTGGGGGTGACCTCACCCATGGCCAGGCTCGATAGGTAAGCTCTCGCAGCCACCTGTATTTGCTCATTATTCAACAGAGAATGGCCCCTGTCACTGCCTTATGTTTCAATGGGCAGCTGTTCAAACAGCTGATAGTGGCATGCCAGGAAACGAATCTGGTAGGCAAAGTAGACACCCTCACCTTTATGCCACTGCCACACAATCTCTTTACTCACATTGATATGTTCCAACTGTTTGATGCGGAGTGTCACAAAGTTTCTCAAGATAGTGAGTTGGTTCGCCCAGGTGCATGTTTTGTTTTTTTCTCTGTATGCCTTTAGTAGATCGTCTTTGATTTGCTCGCACAGCTCTTTCCACCCATGGATTTCTTCCTTTTGAAAGCATGAAGTTACCTCTGTGTCCCAAAGAGTTCGAGGGGGATATCAGAACTGGGCTTAGATGCAAAGATCCAAACCCAGGCAGAGTGACCAAGGGGCGCGCAAGTCGCCGGGATGACGGCCCGAGCTGAGGCGTGGAGAGGGTGAAGTTGTGGTGCCAAGAAGAGAGATCTTCGACACAGGAGGGGATCATAGACCTGCGTTGAGATGTTCGGCGAGAGAAGGTGCTTGTTGGTGAAGAGCGCTGGCATCTAGACTAAGATGTAAGGCGTTGGGGTCCCTGGCAAGAAGAGGGGTTGTGAAGATGTCGACGACTGAGGTGGAATGTTTGTTGAAAGGAGACGGCGCCGGTGGAAGGTGTTGGCAATCGAGAGGCAAGCCGTCAGCGTTGCAAGTGAGAAGAGTGGTCGTGAAGATGTTGACAACTGAAGTTGGATGCTTTGACGAAAGAGGAGGTGATGGTGTAGACACAAAGTCCTGCTGAGCGAGGCGGGTCCAAAGGCAAAGACAAGTGAGAGGTAC
>Ga0137390_10002101_pt1 | contig 15617 bp, 16 predicted proteins | sample 15con2h24AmetaG_FD_104937 | JGI IMG/M metagenome (GOLD analysis project Ga0137390, IMG submission 104937) | Vadose zone soil microbial communities from Angelo Coast Range Reserve, California, USA - 15con2h2.4A metaG | ecosystem: Environmental > Terrestrial > Soil > Vadose zone > Saprolite... | reverse complement strand
CGGTCGGTCGCCAGATGAGGCTGTGATGTCGAACGGGTATCTCGAGGTGATTGCGCTGGTCGAGCGGCTTCACCGCCACTTTCTCGAAGTCGTGAAGCTGGAGCTCGAAGGGCTTGGCGTCCATGACATCAACAACGTGCAAGGCCTGATGCTGTTCAACATCGGCGATGCCGAGATGACCGTCGGCGAGTTGACGTTGCGCGGCTGCTATCTCGGCTCGAACGTCTCCTACAACGTCAAGAAGATGGTCGAGAACGACTATCTCGTGCAGGAGCGCTCGGTGCACGACCGGCGCTCGATCCACGTCCGGCTTACCGACAAGGGACGTGCCCTGCGCGACCAGCTGAGCGTCATGCACCGCCGGCACATCGAGCTGTTGTCGCAGACCGCGGTCACCGATGGGGATTTGGACAGTGTCATCGTGACGCTGCGCCGGCTCGAGCGCTTCTGGGTGCGCGCCGGCGATCTCGTCCAGCGCCCGGGCCGCTTCGCCGCCTGATTTTCCGGCGACGCCCGCTCTTTTTTCAGGTGCGGTTTTTTCAGGTGACGGGACGGCGGTGGGCTGCGAGTCTGTTCGCAGCCATTTGCCGGAGCCGCCGCATGCCCTCGTCATCCCCCGCCCTTGCCGAGCTAGCCCCGGGTCTGAGCGCCGCCGGCAAGCTCGATCGCAGCGACATCGACGCGCTCGCCGGCGCCGGCGTGCGCACGATCATCAACAACCGCCCCGACGGCGAAGACCCCGGCCAGCTCCCCGCCGCCGATGCCCGCCGTATCGCCGAGGGCCACGGCATCGCCTATCACCACATCCCGGTGACCGCGGCAAGCCTGTCGCGCGCCGACGTCGACGCCTTCGCCGCGGTGCTGGCGACGGCGCCGACCCCGATCGTCTTCCATTGCCGCAGCGGCACTCGCTCGGCCCTGTTATGGGCGCTCGCCCGGATGCGCGACGGCGCCGATCCGCTGGCGCTGGTCGGCGAGGCGGCGCGCCACGGCATCGACATCGCCGCGCTCCCGACAATCGCCGCCCGCCTGCGCTAGCAATCGGGCCTCATAGACCATCGCCGGCGCGTTTTGTGCGAGCCGCCTGCCGGCAGGTTTACGATGCCGGTCCCGCCGACGGCGTAGGGGTCTCAAGCCACAACGCGTGCGGCAGTGGCTTGCCTTTGGTTTCCGGTAGAAACGGCGCCGCCACCACCCCGATAATGAAGAACAGTCCGATGATGGTCGCCGCCGGCCCAAACCCGCCAAGGCTCGTAATCAGCGTACCGGCGATCAGCGGCCCGAGGCACGAGATAAAGCGCGGCGCGTTGAAGCAGAAGGCGACCGCGGTACCCCGCATTCGAGTCGGGAAGAGCTCGGGCAGCCACACCGGCGCCCACGCCCAAATCCCCAGGCTGAAGAACCCGAAGATGCCGACGCACACCAATAGGACGCCGAAGTTTTGCGCCCACAAATAGACCACCGGCGTCAGCACCAGGCACATTGCGTACCAAATCATCGCGGTCGGCTTGCGGCCAATCGCATCGGCCAGAAATCCGAGGCTGACAAAGCCGAAAACGCCGCAGACGGCGGTGATCAAGCCGGCCCAACCCGCCCATTCCGGGGCTGAGAGGCCGGCCTTGGCGGCGACCGAGCCGACATAGGTCGGGATGAAAGTCCCGACTCCCCAAAAGGCGAAGGTCACCGACAGCATCATCAGGAAGGCGACGATCAGCGGCCGGCGCACCGAGCGATCGGCGAACAAATCGACCACGGTGAACCGGGTCAGCGCTGCGTCGATGCCCTCTAGCTCGGCGCCGCTCTGCCGCTGCGCATGTGCGGCACGGCGGCGTTCGTTCGCCTCCTCCCAGCGCGGCGATTCGGGGATGTTGCGGCGGATCCATAATGTCACCAGCGCCGGTAAGACGCCGATCAGGTACAAATAGCGCCAGGCGCTCGGGCCAGCGGTGCCGATCGCCCCGCCGACGGTCTCAGAGGTCATCAGCAGCCAGATCCCGGAAGCGAGGATGCTGCCGATGCCGGCGCCGCACTGCAAGAGGCCGCCGCCCTTGCCGCGCGCATGGTCCGGCCACATCTCGGAGACGATCGAGGCGCCGGTCGCCCATTCCGAACCGATCGCCACGCCGACGAGGAAACGCAGCACGGCGAAGGACATCCAATCCCAGGCGAAGGCGCTGAGCCCGGTGGTCACCGAATAGGCAAGGATCGCTATGATCATCGTGCGCTTGCGGCCGATATAATCGGAAATTATCCCGCCGATCACCCCGCCGGTGGCCCAGCCGAAGACGGTTGTTGCCAGGATATAGCCGGCGTAGCGCGGAATGTCGGCGGCTTGGCCGACGTCAAGCAGTTGCTTCAGGGCGAAGCCGACGGTCAGGAACAACGCGTAGATCTCGAAACCGTCGAACAGCCAGCCGAGGTTCGAGGCGAACAACACCTTCCACTGATCGCGGTTGAGCGAACGGTACCAAGGGATCGCCACGATTGCAGTATCCACCTGCGCCACGATTTCCTCCCCTGTTCAACGCGTTTTTGGCATTGCGCCGCCGTAGCGGCGCGCACGCTCTGGTTCGCTGCCGATTATAGCCAGCAGCGTCCGGAGTGAACAAGCCGACCGTGGGTTCTACGGCGTAGTCAATCAGATTGAATCGTCGCTCCCGCGAAAGCGGGCATCCGCTTCGATCCTAGCGGATCGGGCGCTAGGCGTCCGCTTCCTGGCGCAGCCAGTCGCGGAACGCCTTGACCTTGGGCCGTTCGAGCGCGCCCGGCGCGGTTACGATGTAATAGGCGAAGAGGTCGGGCAGCGCCAACGAGAACAGGCGCACGAGGCGCCCCGCGGCGAGGTCGGCCGCGGCGATCGTGCTGTAGGCGAGCACCACGCCGTGACCGGCGATCGCCGCATCGAGCGCCATATACCCGACGCTGAAGCTGAGCCCGGCGGCCGCCGGGATGCCGGCGACGCCGGCCGCCTTCAGCCACATCGCCCAGGTCGGCGCCAGCGGGTCGCGGTCGACCGCCTGATCGTGGATCAGCGCGTGGTGGCGCAGATCCTCGGGCGTGCGCAGCGGCGGCCCGGCTTCAAGGAGGCGCGGGCTGCACGCCGGGAACACCTCGTTCTGCATCAGCAACTCGACGGTGAGCCCGGGATAGCGCCCGGTTCCGTAGCGGATCGCAACGTCGAAATCGCCCCTGGCGAGATCGACGACATCGTCGGTCGCCGAGATCCGCACGTCGATTTCGGGGTAGCGCTCCTGAAAGCGGTGCAGGCGCAAGACGAGCCATTTGGCGGCGATCGATGGCGAAGCGGTGACGGTCAGCGTCCCGGTGTCGTTATGCGCCCGCAGGCGCCGGATCGAGGCATGGATCCCGGCAAATGCGTCCGATAATCCGGGGAGCAGCACGCGGGCCGAGACGGTCAGCTCGATCGAACGGTTGAGCCGGTGGAACAGCCTGACCCCGAGATCCTCTTCGAGGGCGTGGATCTGATGGCTGATCGCGGCCGGGGTGACGTTGAGCTCGGCGGCGGCCTTGCCGAAGCTGCGCATTCGGGCGGTGGCTTCAAACGCGCGCAGCGCGCTCAACGGCGGCAGATGTCCATTCATGAGGATTTCTAATCCCGGGGATGAGAAAGTCTCGTTTGCAGAACGACGCCGTAGGCCCCAATTTTGGCGTCAATACGTTCCGGGTGCAAGACCGTTCCAGCGCCGGAAAGTTTAGGAGAACTCATATGATGGCCATCCATCTACTGCACAACGCCGGCAGAAGCGACCAGCGTCGCGCCGCGCTCGATGCGCTGAGCGACGCGACCGGCTGGGGTTTTGCCACCCTGCGCGAATGGCGCCGGCGCAGCCGCGAACGTGCCGAGCTCGCCACGCTCGACGCCCGCACGCTGGCCGATATCGGCCTCACCCCATCTGATGCCGAATTTCTCGCCAACAAGCCGTTCTGGAAGGAGTAATGACGATGACCACGATCAGCCAAACTACGCACAACAAGCGGCATGCGGGGATTTGGCACCGCGCGACGCACGCTCTCGGCAAGCTGTGGGCAAAGGTGATAGCATTCCCCGAAGCACACTCGGCTGCGGCCCGGCATGAGGTGCCACCGGAAGTTTGGCGGTTCCCGCCGTACTAGCCCTCGCGACCCTTGCAACTCCCCGGAGGATCAACCGATGACAAACATCAACGAGCTACCCTACGTCGAGGCCGAGTTGAACTATCTCGCGCCGATGACCGAGCGCCCGCGCTATTACGCCTATGAGCCGCAACCCGGCGAACCGCACTCGAACCTGACGCCCGAGCCGCACCAGATGCACATCCACAGCCTGCGCCCGATCGCCGACGAGCTCGGGCTCGACGTCCAGGGCTTCGCGCTCCTCGAGCAGCGCAGCGCGGTGCGCGATTTCTGGGATGATGACGAGGTCCGCCGGGTCTATTACCCCGAAGCGGAGCGCTTTCTGAAGGAGGCGACCGGGGCCAGCCGCATCTACATCTTCGACCATCTGCAACGCCGCCGGGTGCCCGGGCAGCAGGACCGCTCGCGCAGCGGGCCGCGCCAGCCGGCGACGCGGGTCCATGTCGACCATACCGCCCGGTCGGGGCCGCAGCGCGTGCGGGACCTGATGGGCGACGAGGCCGAGGAACTGCTGAAGGGCCGCGTGCAGGTGATCAACATGTGGCGCCCGATCCGCGGGCCGCTGCGTGACGCGCCGTTGGCGGTGTGCGATTCCCGCACCGTCGCCGCCAATGATCTGGTGCCGTCGGATCTGGTGTATCGCGAGCGGGTCGGCGAGACCTATTCGGTGCGCTACAACCCGGCGCATCGCTGGTTCTACACGCCGGAAATGCGCCGCGACGAGGTGCTGTTGCTGAAGATCGCCGATACCAAGACCGACATCTCGGCCCGCTTCATGCCGCACACTTCGTTCACCGACCCGACGACGCCGCCCGACGCCTTCCCGCGCGAAAGCATCGAGCTGCGCACGCTGGTGTTCCATCCGGCATAAGCAACCGACTGTCGTCACCCCCGCGCATGCGGGGGTCCAGGGCAAGCGATAGAGTGCGCCGTCTTGGATCCCCGCTTTCGCGGGAATGACGACTGAGAGAGTGAATTTTCGATAGCCGGGCGCGCTCAGTGTGGGCGCGCCCGGTCTCGTTTAACGGCTCCCTCCCCCGCAAGCGGGGGAGGGTTGGGGTGGGGCGCCCGGACGGCGCCCCTTACCTTCGCGTCATTTTGCCGCTGGACCTGCCAAACCCAGGCCATCTTTGCCTCATAATAGAGGGTCATTCGCTTGTCCGGCCGTGGCCGGCGCGATGCACGATTGATCACGAGCGGGAGTAGCGGTTGCCCGACAGCCTAATGCCGATCCGGCCGCTCGGCAGGCCGACGCGACCTCCGGTGCTGCCGGAGCGCTTCCTGCCGCCGCCCGGGTTTGTCTGGGGCAGCTTTACCGCGGCCGACGGCGCGGTGTTGCGCTGGGGTCACCTGCCGGTGCAGGGCGCCCGGGCCGAGTGCGTGATGGTCGGCGGCTTTGGCGAATTCATCGAAAAGCAGTTCGAGACGGTGCGCGATCTGGCCGCGCGCGGGATCGCGGTGTGGTGTCTCGATTGGCGCGGCCAGGGCGGGTCGATTCGCCCGCGCCGCCTGCCGACCCGGCCGCGTGCCCGCAAATTCGAGCGCGACGCCGAGGATCTCGCCGCGTTCGCCGGAGATAGACTCCGCTTCCATCTGCCGCGCCTCCTGGTGGCGCATTCGATGGGTGGCGCGATCGCGCTGATCTGCCTCAAGCGCCATCCGCAGCTGTTCCAGGCGGCGGTCCTGTCGTCGCCGATGGTCGGCCTGCGCACCGGCCGGGTGCCGCCGACGCTGTTCCGCTTGATCACCCGTCCGGCGCGGGCGGCCGGGCTGGGGTTCTGCTTCATCCCGGGGGCCCGCAAATGGCGGCCCGACCCCCTGCCTTCGCCCGAGCGCAGCCGCGTCAGCACTGATGTCGAGCGGTGCCGGCTGCGCCATGCCTGGTTTTCGGCGGAGCCGGGGCTGCGCCTCGACCAGGCGACCTATGGCTGGGTCGATAGCGCCCTCGGGCTTGTCGCGCGGATTTCCAAGCCGGAATTCCTCAGCGCCATCCGCACCCCGATCCTGATTGGCCGTGCCGGGCGCGAGGTGGTCGTCTCACCGATGGCGCAGCGCCGGGCCGCGCGCCTCCTGCCGAACTGCACGCTGATCGAGTTGCCCGAGTCGAAGCACGACCCGTTTCTCGAGCGCGACGCGATCCGCGATTATTGGCTGTCCTGCCTCGACCGGTTCATCGCCGAGCGCCTGGTCAAGACCGCGCATTGAGGCTCGCCGCCGCCCTCGCCCTGGTTTTTGTGGCGGCGACGGTGCAGGCGTCCGCCCAGGGAGCTGACCGCCGGGTGCCGGTCGATCCCAACGACCCCCCGTGGAACGCCATCGCCAAGGTGCAGAGCAATATCGGCGAGCATTGCAGCGGGGCGCTGATCGCGCCTTCCGTGGTGGTGACCGCGGCGCACTGCCTCTACAACCCACGCACCCGCGCCGTGTTGCAGCGGGTGTCGCTGCATGTGCTGTTTGGCTATCAGCGCGCGCAATATCGCTGGCATCGCCAGGTCGCGCGCATCACTGTCGGCCCCGGCTTTGACGGGACGACGGGCCGGCCCCAACCCGGCGATTGGGCGCGGCTTGACCTCACGGAAGCGGTCCCGGTGACGCCGCTGCCGCTCTTCGACGGCAGCGTCGGCTTGGGAGTGGAGGTGGCGCTCGCCGGCTATAATCAGGACCGGGCCCAGCTTCTGATGGCCGATCTCGCTTGCCACGTTCTGCATGTCGCGACGCTGTCCGGTGGCGCGAGGTTCGTCAGCCATGACTGCGCCGCGACACGCGGCACCAGCGGCGCCCCGCTATTGACGAAGCGCGACGGCGGCTGGGCCGTCATCGCCATCAATATCGCCGCCAGCCGGTCCGAGAACCTGGCGCTCTCCGCCCGGTTCGGTAACTGAGGCTGATCAGCCGAACTTGCCGGAGCGCGGGAAGCCTTGCGGGACGCCGTGGCCGGAGCCGCCGCGGGCGCCGCGCCACGGGGTGAGGTCGAGCTCGGTGCGGGTGCGGGTTTCGCCCTGCCGCCAGGAGAGCCCGTCCGCCAGGCGGAACACCTTGGCGTCGACAAGCCCGCCCGAGCGATAGCGCTGCAGGATGACGCCGCGGCCGCGCGCCATCTCCGGGATCTCGGCGAGCTCGACGACCAGCATGCGCCGGTTGGCGCCGACAAAGGCGGCCATGTCGCCGTCCGCCGGCAGGCACAGCGCCGCGCGCGCCCCCGGCGCCGGGATCAGCACCTGCTTGCCGGCGCGGGTTTGCGCCAGCGCCTCTTCCCCGTCAACGATAAAGCCGCGCCCGTCATCGGACGCCACCATAAGCCGCAGCCCCGGCCGGTGCGGGAAAAGCGTCACGACATCATGCTCGTTCGGCAGGTCGATCATCAGCCGCAGCGGCTCGCCCTGGCCACGCCCACCGGGCAGGCGGTCGACCCCTATCGTGTAGAACCGCCCGTTGCTGCCGAAGATGACGAGCCGGTCGGTGGTTTCCGCCATCACGGCAAAGCGCGGCCCGTCGCCTTCCTTGTATTTCTGCTCGGCGGCGCCCGCGTGGCCCTTGACGGCGCGGATCCAGCCCTTTTGCGAGCACAGCACAGTGACCGCCTCGCGCTCGACGAGCGCGGCGGCCGGGATCTCGACCGCCTCCGGTTCGCTGCCGAGCAAGGTGCGGCGGCGGCCGAGCGGCGTGTCGCCGCCGAACTCGGCCCGGGTCGCGGTGACCTCCTTCGCCAATTCCCGCCATTGCCGGCGGTCGCTGGCGAGCAGCGCGTCGAGCCCGGAAGCCTCGGCGGCCAACCCGCTCAGCTCCTTCTGGATCGCGATCTCTTCGAGCCGGCGCAGCGTGCGCAGCCGCATATTGAGGATCGCCTCGACCTGCACGTCGCTCAGGCCCCAGCGCGCCATCATCTCGGCCTTCGGGTCGTCCTCCTCACGGATGATGCGGATCACCTCGTCGAGATTGACGTAGACAATGACAAAGCCGCGAAGCACCTCCATGCGATGCCCGACCGCGGCCAGGCGGTGCCGGCTGCGGCGCAGCAACACCTCGCGGCGGTGGTCGAGGAACGCCTGCAGCGCCTCCTTCAGGTTCATCACCCGCGGCACCCCGGCGGGGTCGATGACATTGAGGTTGAGCGGCACCCGGACTTCGAGCTCGGTCACCCGGAACAGCTGCTCCATCACCACTTCGGCGTCGACATTGCGGGTCTTCGGCTCGAGGACGAGGCGCACCTCTTCGGTCGATTCGTCGCGGATGTCGGCGAGTAGCGGGAGTTTCTTTTCTTCGAGCAACGCCGCGATCTTCTCGATAAGGCGGCCCTTGGGGACCTGATACGGGATCTCCGTGATGACGATCTGATAGAGCCCGTGGGAGAGCGGCTCCTTCTGCCAGCGCGCCCGCAGGCGAAAGCTGCCGCGGCCGGTGGCATAGGAATCGGCGATGCTGCCGGCCGGTTCGACGAGCACCCCGCCGGTCGGAAAATCGGGACCGGCGACGTGGGCGACAAGATCGGCCGAGGGGCAGGCCGGGTTGTCGATCAGATGGAGCAAGGCCGCACACAACTCGCCGACATTGTGCGGCGGGATGCTCGTCGCCATGCCGACGGCGATCCCGGCGGCGCCATTGGCCAGGAGGTTGGGAAACCGTGCCGGGAGGACGATCGGCTCCCTGTCCTCGCCGTCATAGGTCGGGCGGAAATCGACGGAATCCTCGTCGAGCCCGTCGAGCATCGCCTGCGCCACCGCCGAGAGCCGGCTCTCGGTGTAGCGCATCGCCGCGGCGTTATCGCCGTCGATATTGCCGAAATTGCCCTGCCCGTCGACCAGCGGGTAGCGCTGCGAAAAATCCTGGGCGAGGCGGACCAGCGCGTCGTACACCGCCAGCTCGCCATGCGGATGGAACTTGCCGATCACATCGCCGACGACGCGGGCGCATTTCTTGTAGCCGGAGGCGGGGTCGAGGCGCAGCTGGTCCATCGCATGCAGGATGCGGCGATGCACCGGCTTCAGCCCGTCGCGCACATCGGGCAGCGAGCGCGCCATGATCGTCGACATGGCATAGGACAGATAGCGCTCGCCGAGAGCGTCGGCGAAATCGACGTCGCGGGTCCCGCCAAGCGGCGCGGTGTCCGACATTCCTACCAGACCTCGTTATTCTGAAGCGTCGATAATACCAGTGGTAGCGCTCCGCCGCATGCGTTCCGTGAGGCGCTCGCGTGCCTCGGGCAATTTGCCGCCGTGCGGCGCCAGCACATGGTGCAACAGGAAGTATTGCGTCAGGGCGAGCCCGGTGACGATGTCCGCCCGGCTGGCCGGCGCGTCGCGCCACAAAAAACCCGCCAGCGGCAACAGCTTGTCATGGTAGGGCAGACCGGCGGCGCGCGATACCGCCCGGCCCGAGCGCGGCGAGACATAGGCGAGGTCGTCGCTCACCCCGGTTGCCGCGCAACTTCCGAGATCGAGCCCGAACCCCAGCCCGGCAAGGAGGTCGCATTCCCAGGCGACATAGGATTTCGCCCAGTCGGGCGCCGAATCGAGCGTTTCCAGCAACCCGGCGAGCGAGGCGTAGAGGTCGGGGTGCGGCTCACGTTCGGGGAGCGCCGCCAGCAACAGGGCTGTCGCGGCGCCGAGCGCCGCCAGCCGGTCGGAGTCGTCGAGGAAGCGGGCGGCGTGCGCCTCGATCAGCTCGCAATCGAGCGTCCCCAGATGCTGAGGCAAGCGCCCGCGCCAGCTCGCGGCGACGAGGTTCCCCGGCTGCAAGACCGCGCGCCGGCGCGGCGATTGCCCGCCGCGCACCAGCCCGGCATGGCGGCCGTGCTCGCGCGTCAACAATTCGACGATCAGCGCGCTCTCGCCATGGCGCCGCGCCGCCAGCACAAACCCCGTGTCGCGCCATTCCATGATCGCCAGTCCAACCAGCAGACCGTCACCCCCGCGAAGGCGGGGGTCCAGGGCAACCAATGCCGCGCTGCGGCCCTGGATTCCCGCTTTCGCGGGGGTGACGGTGAGGAGACGCCAGCCTACACATTGTAATCGAGCCCGAGCGCGGCGTAGCGCTCAGGATCCTCGATCCAGTTGTCGCGCACCTTGACGAAGAGGAACAGGTGGATGCGGCGCTCCAGCATATGTTCGAGTTCGGCGCGGGCGCGCGCGCCGATCGCCTTGATGCGCTGGCCCTTGTCGCCGAGCACGATCGCGCGCTGCCCCGGCCGGCGGACATAGATCACCTGGTCGATGCGCGCGCTGCCGTCGGCACGCTCCTCCCAAGCCTCGGTCTCGACCGAAGCCGAATAGGGCAGTTCGTCATGCAGCTGCAGGAACACCTGCTCGCGCGTCACTTCGGCCGCCAGCCAGCGTTCCGGCGCGTCGGAGAGCTGGTCCTCGGGAAACAGCCAAGGCCCCTGCGGCGCCACCGATGCGAGATGCTGCTTCAAATCAGCGACCCCATCCCCGGTCAGACCCGAAATCATGAAGACGTGCTCGAAACAGCCGTCGCGAAACAGCGTATCGGCGACTCCCAGGAGGTGGTCGCGCCGCACGAGGTCGATCTTGTTGAGCGCGAGGATGGCGGGGCGCCCGCCCGCCGCGAGGCGCTCGATGATATGCCTGGTGTCGCGATCCGCGGGGTGCGCGGCGTCGACCAAGAGCACGGTCTGATCGGCGTCGGCCCTGCCGGCCCAGGCGGCCGCGACCATCGCGCGGTCGAGCCGGCGGCGCGGCGCGAAGATGCCCGGCGTGTCGACAAAGATCAGCTGCGCCGGACCGAGGATGGTGATGCCGAGCAGCCGGCTGCGCGTCGTCTGCACCTTGGGCGTGACGATCGCCAGCTTCTTGCCGACGAGCTGGTTGAGCAGCGTCGATTTCCCGGCATTGGGCGCGCCGATCAGCGCGACATAGCCGCAGCGGGTATCGCCCCTATCCCGCCCGCTCTCTAACCCTCCCCCGCTCGCGGGGGAGGGAAGGGTGGGGGCTGGTACGGGCGAGGGTTTAGACGGGTTATTCCTTCTCGGCATTGTTCATTCGCTCGAGCAGCGCAGCGGCGGCGCCGGTCTCGGCGGCGCGTTTCGAGGGCGCCGTGGCGCTCGCCTCCTCTTGTCCGGCGACCCGCACGCTCACGGTGAAGCGCGGCGCGTGATCGGGGCCGCTGGTCGTCATCAGCTCGTAGGCGGGCAGGGGCAGCCCGCGCCCCTGCGCCCATTCCTGCAGCGCGGTTTTCGCGTCGCTCGGCGGCGCCGCCATCTCGCCGATCAGCGGTTCCCAGAACCGCTCGATGAACGCGACTGCGGCCGGAAACCCCCCGTCAAGATAGATCGCGGCGATAACCGCTTCCAGCACATCGGCGAGGATGCCGGGGTTGCGCGCGGCGCCGGCCGCTGCCTCGGCCGGCGACAGAATGAGATGGCGGTCGAGACCGATCGCGGCGGCGACTCGCGCCAGAGCGTCGCGGCGCACCAAGTGGGTAAGGCGCCGCGTCAGAGGTCCCTCCTGCTCATGCTCGAAGCTGCGCCACAACAGATCGGCGATGACGAGGCCCAGCACCCGGTCGCCGAGGAATTCGAGCCGTTCATAATCGCCCCGCGGAGCGCCACTCGACGCCCGGCGCGGGCGGCGCCGTCCGGTCAAGCGCCCGTGGCGGCGCGATGACGGCAGCGCACTCGGATGGGTCAGCGCCTCGGCCAACAATTCGGGCCGCGTGAACGCGTGACCGATCAGCTGAGCCAAATCCTCGTTGGCGACCGGGGGCGCAGCGCGGCGGTCAGCCGACGCCATGGAACAGTCGGCGATAGCGAACCGCAAACGGCCATTTCCAGATTTCCCACCAGCGCGCCGAGCCGTCGGTCGAGAAGAAGAGGAATTGCGCCTTGCCGACGAGGTTTTCGGCCGGGACATAGCCAACCGCCGAGAGCACGCGGCTATCCTGCGAATTGTCGCGATTGTCGCCCATCGCGAAATAATGCCCTTGCGGCACCTCGTAGACCGGGGTGTTGTCGAGCGGCCCATTGTTGCCGACCTTGATGATCGGATGGTCGAGCACCGGTTCTCCCAGCCCGCGCGGCAGCGATTCGATGTATTGGTGGAGCACGATCGTCGAGTCACCATCCTGGTAGACGTAATCGTCGGCCGGCCGGCGCGGCACCAGCTGGTCGTTGATGTAGAGATTGCCGTGGCGCACCTGGATCTGGTCGCCCGGCAGGCCGACGATGCGCTTGATGTAATCGGTCGACGGGTCGGTCGGCAGCTTGAACACCGCGACGTCGCCGCGCTCGGGCAGATGCGAGAATGGCAGGGAGATCCGCCCGGAAAATAGCGGCAGGCCGAACGGCAGCGAATACCGGCTGTACCCGTACGAGAATTTCGCGACGAACAGATAATCGCCGACCAGGAGCGTCGGCACCATCGACCCCGACGGTATGTTGAACGGCTCGTAGGCGACGGTGCGGACGGCCAGCGCGATGAGGACCGCGTAAACAACCGTCTTGACGGTTTCGACAACGCCGCCCGCCGCCTTTTTCTTAGCAATCGCTTTGTTGGTTTTCACGTGGCCGGCGCCGCTTCTGCCGGCAAGGCGGTGATGATCACGACCGCCTGGGCAAGCGGCGGCTCGTCGGTGAGGCTGACATCGAGGCGCGCCTGCATCCCGGCCGGGGTGATCGCCTCGAGCCGAGCCAAGGCGCCTCCGGTCAGCCGCATGCCCGGCTGGCCGGAGGGCTGGTTGACGACCCCGAGGTCGCGCCAGAAGACGCCCTTGCGAAAGCCGGTGCCGAGCGCCTTGGCCGCGGCCTCCTTGGCGGCGAAGCGGCGGGCATAGCTCGCCCCGCGGGTCGGGCCGCGGCGATCGCAACGGCGGCGTTCGATCTCGGTGAAGATGCGGTCGAGAAAGCGGTCGCCAAAGCGCTCGATCGCCTGCTCGATCCGGCGGATGTCGATAAGATCGCTGCCGACGCCGAGGATCATCGGACTCGGCGCCTGACTGGAAACCCGTCATTCCCGCGTACGCGGGAATCCAGGGCCCGAGAAACCGTCGCTTGCCCTGGACCCCCACTTTCGCGGGGGTGACGATGATTGGTTGTGATTGCAGGCATTTGGCGCTAGCCGCGCGCGCGCTCGACCGAGTTGATGACCGGCGTGGCGCGCAGGGCCGCGATGATCGTCGACAGGTGCTTTACGTCTTCGACCTGGATGTCGACCATGATTTCGAAGAAATCGGTCGAGCGGTTGGTGATCTTTAGATTGCTGATGTTGCCGCCCTGCTTGCCGATGGTCGTGGTCAGGCTGCCGAGATTGCCGGGCTCGTTGGCGATCGTGACGTTGATCCGGCCGACATGGGCGGCATCGGCCTCCTCGCTGCTCCAGGCGACATCGAGCCAGCGCTCCGGCTCGGCGGCGAAGCTTTCGAGCGTGTCGCAATCGATGGTGTGGATCGTCACCCCCTTGCCGGTCGTGACGATGCCGACGATGCGGTCACCGGGCAGCGGGTGGCAGCAGCCGGCGAAATGCAGGGCCATCCCGGGAATGAGGCCGCGGATAGGCACGGCGGTCCCGTTCGAGCGCCCCTTGCGACGGGCGCGGTTGAGCGGGATCACCTTGTCGCGCGCCTCGGGCGGCAGCGGGAAGGCGGCGTTGACCACTTCGCGCCCGGTGGCGAGCCCTTCACCGACGGCGACGTAAAGATCCTCGACCGTGGCGCAATGGAAGCGGCCGAGCACGGCTTCGAGCGGCCGCTCGGAAAATCCCTGTCCCTGCTGCCGGAACGCCTTCTGCACGATCGCGCGGCCGAGATCGAGATATTGGGCGCGCTGCTGGGTGCGGACGAAGCGGCGGATGCGGGCGCGCGCCTTGCCGGTGACGACAAAGCGCTCCCAAGTCGGCGACGGGGTCTGCGCCTTCGAGGTGACGATCTCGACCTGATCGCCATTGGCGAGTTCGGTGCGCAGCGGCAACAGCCGGCCGTTGATCCTGGCGCCGACGCAGGTATCGCCGATCTGCGAATGGACCGCATAGGCGAAATCGACCGGGGTGGCGCCGCGCGGCAGGGCGATCAAATCGCCCTTCGGGGTGAAGGCGAAGACCTGGTCCTGGAACATCTCGAGCTTGGTGTGCTCGAGGAATTCTTCGGGGTTGGACGCATGGTCGAGGATTTCGAGCAGTTCGCGCAGCCAGCGGTATTGCCGCCCGTCGACGCGGCCCGCCTGCTGCTTGTAGATCCAGTGCGCGGCGACGCCGAGCTCGGCCACCTCATGCATGTCGCGGGTGCGGATCTGGATCTCGATGCGCTGCCGCTCGGGCCCGATCACGCCGGTATGGACCGAGCGGTAATTGTTGGGTTTCGGCGTCGAGACGTAGTCCCTGAAGCGGCCGGGAACGACCGGATAGGCGGAATGGATGAGCCCCAACGCGTGGTAGCAATCGCCGACCCCGTCGACCAGCACGCGGAAGGCCATCACGTCGGCGAGCTGCTCGAACGAAACGTTCTTGCGCTCCATCTTGCGCCAGATCGAATAGGGCGATTTTTCGCGGCCCGAGATGTTCGCCTCAAGCCCGCCCTCTTTCAGCGTCTCACTCAGCTCCTTGACGATGCGCGAGACGATGTCGCCGCCCTTTTCGCGCAGGAACCCGAGGCGCGCGATGATGCTCGCCCGTGCGTCCGGATGCAGTTCGGTAAAGGCGAGATCCTCGAGCTGGTCCTTCATCCGGTGCATCCCGATGCGCTCGGCGAGCGGGACGTAGATGTCCATCGTTTCACGCGCGATGCGCCGCCGCTTGTCGGCATCCTTGATGAACCGCAGCGTCTGCATGTTGTGCAGCCGATCGGCGAGCTTTACTAGAAGGACGCGAATGTCCTCCGACATCGCCAGGACGAGCTTGCGGAAGTTTTCCGCCTGCTGGGTCTGGTCCGACTGCAGCTCGATCCGCGACAATTTGGTGACGCCGTCGACGAGGCGGCCGATATCCGGCCCGAACAGCTTCTCGATGTCTTCGAGCGTCGCGACGGTGTCCTCGACCGTGTCGTGCAAGAGGCCGGTGACGATCGAGGCGGTGTCGAGCTTCATCTGGGCGAGGAGCCCCGCGACCTCGACCGGGTGCGAGAAATACGGATCGCCCGAGGCGCGCAGCTGCGCGCCATGCGCCTTCATCGAATAGACATAGGCGCGGTTGAGCGCGCCCTCGTCCGCTTTCGGATCGTAGGATTTGACCAGCTCGACGAGCTCGAACTGCCGCATCATCGCGCGGCCGCCTCTCTGCTATCCGAGCCGCGCCGCATCAGGGCTCTTCGTCGCCGATTTCGCCTTCGGCGGCAGGCTCCTCGGGCGGTTCCTCGCCCGGCTCGGCCTCGACTTCGTCCTCGATGGCGAGCATGTCTTCGTCGAGCTCGTCCTCGATCGCTTCCTCGTCGATCTCGTCCTCGCCGATAACCGAGCCGGTCGGATCGGCGACGCCGAACAGCGTCTGCTCGAGGTCCGGGGTCTCCTCGGGCTCGTCCATCTCGATATGCTTCTGCATCCCGCG
>Ga0137390_10002094_pt1 | contig 15625 bp, 10 predicted proteins | sample 15con2h24AmetaG_FD_104937 | JGI IMG/M metagenome (GOLD analysis project Ga0137390, IMG submission 104937) | Vadose zone soil microbial communities from Angelo Coast Range Reserve, California, USA - 15con2h2.4A metaG | ecosystem: Environmental > Terrestrial > Soil > Vadose zone > Saprolite... | reverse complement strand
TTTGAATTGAAATTCGCCAGCGGTAACGAACGCAAGACCTCCGGCAGCTACTATACGCCCACCAGCCTGATCGATTGCCTGCTCGATTCTGCCCTTGAGCCCGTCCTGGCAGAAGCCTGTGCGAAGCCTGACCCCGAGAAGGCCATTCTCAACCTCAAAGTCTGCGACCCTGCCTGCGGCAGCGGACATTTCCTGATCGCCGCTGCCCACCGCATCGCCAAGCGACTGGCTGCCGTGCGCACCGGCAATGAGGAACCAGGACCGGAAGACCGCCGCACTGCCCTGCGCGACGTGGTCGGTCACTGCATCTATGGCGTAGATATCAATTCCATGGCGGTAGAACTTTGCAAGGTCAATCTCTGGATGGAGGCCATCGAACCCGGCAAGCCGCTTTCGTTCCTGGATGCACATATCCAGCACGGCAATAGCCTCCTCGGGGCCACACCGGCTCTGCTTGCTCAAGGTATTCCAGACAGCGCCTTTGAAGCTATCGAAGGCGATGATAAAAAGGTATGTACGGAATTTAAGAAGCGCAACCGCCAGCAGCGTGAAGGTAATCGTACGCTCTTTGATCCCGAAGGCCAAATCTGGCCCTGGGACCGCCTGGGCAACTTTGCCGCCAGTATGATGCAACTGGACGAGATACGCGACGATACCGTACAGGATATTTATCGCAAACAAGCATATTATGAACAGCTTGTCCAGTCTAGTGACTATCGCAACGGTCGTCTCTGGGCTGACGCCTGGTGCGCTGCCTTCGTGTGGAAGAAAACGAACGAGTTCGCTTATCCTATCACCGAAGAGGTCTTCCGCAATATCGAGCGCAACCCATTCAACATCGCTCCCTGGATGATTGACGAGATTATAAGGCTGAGAGAGCAGTACCAGTTTTTTCATTGGCACCTGGCTTTCCCAGGAGTATTCAGAGTGCCGACAAAAGGCGAAATACCTGAGAATGAGCAAGCAGGGTGGTCGGGTGGTTTCGATATCGTATTGGGGAATCCACCGTGGGAGAAGATTAAGCTTCAGGAAAAAGAGTGGTTTGCCATGCGCTATCCAGACATTACTAATGCTCCAAATGCTGCAGTTCGCCGTCGCATGATCGCTGCCTTGATCCAGGATGACCCAGATACCTATAAAGCTTTTATGGAAGACCAGCGCCAGGCGACTGGTGAGAGTCATTTCGTGCGTAATAGCGGTCGTTTTCCATTATGTAGTAAGGGCGATATCAACACGTATAGCATCTTTGCTGAAACCATGCGACTGATCATTAGCCCTATCGGGCGCGTTGGCTGCATTGTGCCTTCTGGTCTTGCGACTGACGATACTACAAAAGCTTTCTTCCAAAATATTATGGATTTGAAATCGTTAGTGAGCCTGTTTGACTTTGAGAATCGCGAAAATTTATTTCCGGCCATTGATAGTCGTATGAAGTTCTGTTTGCTAACATTAACTGGCCTAGCACGTCCTGCTACAAAGGGTGCTGAATTTGTGTTCTTCGCACATACAGTTCAAGATTTACAAGAAGATGAGCGTCGTTTTACCCTTACCGGTGGCGACCTGGCATTGATAAATCCCAATACTCGTACCTGTCCTATATTCCGCTCTAAGCGGGATTTGGAACTAACGAAGGCTATATATACCCGTGTACCGGTCCTTCTCAAGGAAGGTCCACCAGGGGAGAATCCCTGGACTATTTCTTTTGCGAGAATGTTTGACATGACGAATGACTCTCATCTCTTCCGTACTCGTGAGCAGTTAGAAGCCGATGGCTGGGTACTTGAAGGGAACGTCTTTCGGCAAGAAAATCAAAGGTGGATGCCAATATTTGAAGGAAAAATGGTTGGTATGTATGATCACAGAGCAGCAAGCATTGAGCTCCACTTGGGAAACGCTCTCAGGCAGCAACAACCAGCGCTTAGTGCTCTTTCAGATCTTCAGAATGCTTCTTTTGTTACTACGCCATATCTTTGGGCACCAGAGTCTGAAGGTCATTTCCGAACTCCTCCAGATTGGAAGCGAGAATGGTTTCCTGTTTTTAAGCGCGTGACTGCCTCTACGAACGAGCGAACAGTCATTGGTTGTGTCATTCCATGGACTACAGTCAGTTATACACTTTACATCGTGACTTGTAGACCGGCGTTTCAAGATATTTTAATATGCCTGATGGCTAATTTATGGAGTTTTGTTGGAGATTACATCGTTCGGCAGAAAACAGCTCAACCCTCATTACCCATGGGGGTTATATATGAATCTGCATTTTTATCTCCTCCAGTCTTTACTGAATATGCTCCATGGACAAGTGAATTATTATCTACCTGGATTGCTAAGCGTATGCTCGAACTCACCTATACAGCGTGGGATCTAGAACCCTTTGCCATAGACCGTAGCTATGATGGCCCACCGTTCTGCTGGAACGAGGAGCGGCGTTTCTTGCTGCGCTGTGAACTTGATGCAGCCTATTTTCACCTGTATGGTATCGAGCGCGGCGACGTGGATTACATTATGGAGACGTTCCCAATTGTGAAGCGCAAGGATGAGCAGCAGTTCGGGGAATTCCGTACGAAGCGCATCATTCTGGAAATCTATGATGAGATGCGGCGGGCAATGGAGACGGGTGTGGCATACAGGACGCGGCTGGAGCCGCCGCCTGCTGATCCCAGTGTGGCACATCCGCCTCGGACGGAGTCGATCTTAGAGGTGGAGAGGCAGTAAGAAATGAGCGATCCTGGCAATAAGCTCTTGTATAAAGAATAAAAGCAAATTACTCACCCCCTCGCTTCTTGCGATGACTGATCTCCAATGGATTGTAAGACACAATAACAAGTGACTGCATATTTCAAGCCCATGATTTAGCATCGTGGGCTTTCACAATTTGTTGAGGCGAACTGAGCAGGCTTCAAGTAGAGGCATATACCTCTTGAGCTTATAATTGACGTTTAAACTAACACGAACCTAGCTGAGCTATCTGATCGATGGCACAGAACCAAGAAAGACGAGTAGAAATGAACAAGAGCAGTCGAACACCCTCAGGCAGAGGCTCTTTTTTTGCTCGTTTTACGAATCGCTGGATGACGTGTCCTGGGCTTGGGATGAAAGCCTTTGGTTCGTCCTGGCGCTTTTCCACGCAGTTGTGGCGCTCGAGCAGGCGTGCCCAACTGGTGCAAAAGGGTGGGCATAGCCCGTCGCACCTGCGCCAACGTCGGAACCGAGGAGCGTGTCTCCCACGGTCGATAGCACCCCTCCACCACAGGACGAGCCAGCACCAGCAGATTGTGAGAGCAGGCGACGATGTGCTCCGTTCCGCATGCAACGGGGGATGGGTCATCGTCGACGGCCTCGACCGCTCGTTCTCGAACGGGGCATATCAAGCCGTTGCCCACCTGGTGACTGCGCTCGTGAGCGACGACACCCTGTTCTTCCGCATGCTCGTAACCTCTCAACAGCAGGAGTGGGCCCGCGTCACGGATCGTCTTGCCGACTACAACGCCGTGGTCGCCTGGGACCCGATCCCCGTGGGCACGTTCTCCGACGCCGACCTCAAGCAGGTTGCCGATATGTTCCCAGCGCTGCGCGGCGTCATGCTGCGCGGGCGCCTTGCCGGCGTGCTGCGCAACCCAAAGGTCCTCGACGTTGTCGTCCGTCGCCTCGTCGCCGAAGGCGTCGTCGTGGGGAAGTCGATGATTCACGATGAGGCCAGCTTCGCCAGCTGGTTCTACGACTGCCTCGTCCGCGGGAGCGGCGGCGGCCGGGCGAGCCGGGGGCGCCTCGTCATGCATCTCGCCGAGATCCAGGGCGACCGCCTTCAGGCCGAGACGCCACTGCGTGACCTCGACGCCAGCACCCTCGACCACATCGACGACCTCGAACGCGACGGGGTCTGCGAGGAGCACGACGGGCAGTTGCGCTTCGGGCACGATCTCTACGGCGACTGGGTCCGGTACCAACTGCTGCGGAGCCACCACGACGAGCTTCCTGACTACCTCCGCGGGCGTCTCAACTCCCCACTGTGGCACCGGGCCATCCGGCTTCACTCCCTGGCGATGCTCGCCGCACACCAAGCCGAGGAGTGGCGCGCGGAGATGCGGCGTCTGGGAGGTGACACACTCGGCCTTCTGCACGATGTCTTCCTCGAGGCGCCTCTGTTCGCCGCGGAGCCGGGCCCGGCGCTGGAGAAGGTTTGGCCGGTCCTGATCGACGGCGACGGCAGGCTGCTCCGCCGCCTGCTTCGGCGCTTCCTACACAGCGCGACCGTGCCCAACCAGGCGCTGCTTGCGACAGTCCGTGATATCGCCCCTGACCTCGACGAGACTCACGTGGCCACAATGCAGCGGCTTCCGTACTGGCCCCTCTGGCTCCCGCTGCTGGGAGCGCTGTCCGTGCACGCCGACGACGCACTCGAGGTCGCCGACGACGAGGTCGCCCGCTTGGTCGACGTCTGGCTTCGCACGGTGCCGGATACCTGGCCGCTACGCTCGGAGGTCGCGGCGCTGGCAATCGCTAGAGGACGGCACGTCCTCGAAGGCAGGCGGACGCGCAGGTACGGTGCTGAAGATCGCCAGGCGCGCGCCTGGCGCGCTGTGCTCGCCACCGTGCGTGAGCGGCACGATGACGTCGTCGAGATCGTGTCGGCGCTGACCCGCCCTGGCGGCACCGAGGACGAGGAGGTCGACGACGAGTCCACGGCGCATGGCCAGCGGGGCGTCGACCATGTGTTCAGCGACGCCTGCCTCAACACCGATGCCCTCCACCCGGTCATCGCCACAGACCCCAAGCTCGCAGGCGACATCCTCTTCGCCATCCTCGCGCCTCGACCTCGGCGACGGTCGCGGTTCGGGGGCGACCTCCCGTGGGACAAGCTCGGCATGGACCGGCTACCCGGGTGGCTCATCCCGCTGTACACCCGCGGGCCGTTCCTCGCCTTCCTCCGCACGGCGCCCGCAGAGGCACGTGCGTTCACGCTTCGGCTCGTCGAGGCGGCGACGGACCGCTGGATCGCAGTGCGTCCTGACGGTGGGGCGTTTGTGAGCGAGATCAAGGTGCCGATCGGCGACGCCCGCACCCTCACGGTGCGCGGAGACGAGCAGGTGCTCCAGTGGTACCGTGGTGACTCGCGCGTGCCGAGCACGCTGGCGAGCGCCCTGATGTCGCTCGAGAAGTGGCTGTACGACGAAGCCGACGCTGGCCACGACATCGGCCCGGTGGTCCGGGAACTGCTCGAAAGCGCGACGTCAGTGGCAATCGTGGGCCTGCTCACGGCGCTCGGCTGCCGCCATCCGGAGCTGCTCCAAGGCCCACTGCGACCGCTCCTCGGGGTGCCGGAGCTGTACCTCTGGGATCGTTGGTACAAGTCAGTCGACCAGAGCCATCTGCTGATCGGTCTCGTGGGCGAGCCAGCGCAGGTGCGGCAACTCGCCCACGAGTGGTACAGCCTCGAGCATCGGCGCACCACACTGATGGAGGTCGCGCAGCGGCTGATGCTGACGGACCACGACGTCGCCGCATTCCTTGTCGAGGCGCGCGGGCGGTGGCGAGAGCGCCTCGATGATCAGGGTGAGCCGGCCAGGCTCCGCTTCCTCATCGCTGGTCTTGACCCGGCCAACTGGAAGGAGAAGACGCACCCGCAGGGCTTCTCGTATTGGGAGTACGAGGAGCCGGAAGAGCTCCGCGCTGAGAGCCAGCGTGCCGTGCAGGAGGTGAACCAGCGGGCTTTCTGGCTGATGATGCCGATGCGGTGCCGGAAGATCCTTGACGGTGAGCTGTCAGTGCGCGAAGAGGACCTCGAGGAGCTCTGGGACACCGTCCAGAGCCAAGCCTTGATCCCGCCAGGCGAGGACGGCAGCGACGAGAGCGTTATCTCGCGGGAGGACACGGAGTGCGGCCTGGCCGCTGTGCTCATGGTCCGGCACCGCGAGTGGCTCCGCCGGCATCCCGAGCGCGAGCGGTGGTGCATCGACAGGATGGTCGAAGCAGTGAGCGCGACCCGGGAACGGCACTGGTCCGACTCGCCGGAGAGCGGGATCGCGTGGTTGTGGGACGCGTTCTGCGCCGATGCCTTCCCGATCAGGTGGGCAGAACAGCCGAAGGACCCCCTGCTGCGTGAGGCGATCGTGCGCCTGGCACTGGACATGCACTACACAACGATCACCAGGCTCTTCGCCGCAGCGGGACAGCGGCGTGACGCCCTCGGCGACGACTTCCGCCAGCTCCAGCATCTCGCGGTCCACATTGCGTGCTTCCGTGTCGCCATGGAGGTCGCGCATGACGACGGCGCTCGCGAGCAAGCTGTTGCGGCACTCAGCCCGCACATCGACGGCGTCGTCAACGCGACGCTCGAGCCCGTGGTCCCCGCTTGGGCCGACCTGGCCGCCCCGGACGGCCCCATCCGGCGAGGGTGGTTCAAGCTCGACCCTGCATACCTGCAGGCAGCCTACGCCTGGATGCCGCCGCTGGATGCCGCCCATGACCAGGGGGAACGCGCTGAGTGGATCGACTACTGGCACCAGTCAGTGCAGGCGCTCGTCCGGCGACTTCAGCGGAACATCGACCCCCATGACGGTGAGGTCGAGGGCACGCCGTACGAGCCCGAGTTCGCGCTACTCCGGGCGCTGCCTGCACGGATCATCCAGATGCGGCCGGACGAGGCTCGAGCGATCTGGGAACCGATCCTCGCGCTCGGCGGGATCGCGCACTACTGGGTTGAGAGCTTCCTCGACCATTGGTTCATGGTCGGACTGCAGACGATCCCGACGCCCGACGAGTTCGTCCGGGAGTGGCAGGCGATGCTTGACTACACCGAGGGGGCCGAGGCATGGAGTGGCGCGCGGCAAAGCTACCACGTGGCCGAGCTGCGTCGGCGTCTCATGGGCCTTGGCGAGTTCGTCCTCGACCTGTGGACCGAGGGGCAGGCGCAGGTAGTCGCGAAGATGGCGCCCCACTACGACCGCTGGGCACACCAGAGCCTCGATGGGAGCCAGGACGCGACGCAGCTCGCGCGGTTCCTTCGCAGGCCGGGCGCGACGCCTCTCGTTACCGATGGGCTCATCTGGCTCGCCGCGGCGGAGGGGTCCGCGAGCAGTTCGCGTGCCGACAACCACTACGAGGATGCGGTGGGCATGCTGCTCAGCCATGTGGCGCGCCACCAGCGTGACATCCCGCGCAGCACCGGTCCGGTCGGCGACGCGTACCGCGCGCTCCTCCGGCGCCTTGCCGACCGGCAAGTCCCCATCGCGCTTGAGCTCGCCTCGCGCCTCTCGTCGCTGACCGGACTGGCCTGGGACTCCTGACAGCCGACAGACTAGCCAGCGGGAGTAGGGTCGCTGAGGGGAAAAGACCATGACGCGGTACACCGTCTTTCCGGGCGACTTCGTCAGTCTGCGCGCTGCAGGGGGGAAAGATTCGCGCTCGACCAGATCACCTGTTGTGAGCCGAGAAGGACACGGTGGCTGCGTGCCTTGTGGTGCTGGTCTCTCACCTTTCGCTGTAAATGTGGAAATTCAACGGAGGATACCTGCCCAATTATCTGGGCCAGCTGCTCTTTGTTAAAATGGCAACAGCCCAAATAATTGTATCAATTCGACCCATTTAATTTTTAACATTTAATGTCTGGAGGCAGAACAGATGAATGCTTATCTCCTCTATCATGCAAAGGTACACACATCACAGTTCCCATGTGGCTTTACGGTCTACCATGATTACCCGCGAGATAACCAGGACCCCTACATCTGGAACAAGCAGTTTCTTCACACCTATTGTCATATGAAGGCATTACGGAAGGAAACGCCAGAATTCCTTGAAGGCGATCTTCGCTTCTGGGTGAGTGCTGGCAAAGGAGTGGTTCGAGAGAACTATATAGCATTGCTCTGTGATCTCGTCTTTGTTGTAATGGATCAGCACTCCTGGTCGAATCTCAACGACCTCAAGGTTAAGGACAACCCACGCCCTGACTCACCAGAAGAGATATCACCAGAGGCATATGAAGACCATTACAAACCAGGGGTGAGCGGCCATCCTTGGCCGGAGTATGTGACCGTGAAGGCACATCCAGACGACAGCTTTCAGCCCTTGAATGAACAACAGCAGCGATACGATATCCTTGACTTTCTTCGCAAGTCGGGGAAGGTAGATATGAAAGCGTTGCGGGAGGCTATCAATGACAGCAAATTCTCTTCATATCCTTTTCCCCTCGATCCAGATGTAGCAGGTTTGCTCTACGAGAGGTTGAAGAAAGCTCCTTGCAAACGGACCGGTGAAGAGTTACAGCCACTCCGACGACAATACCCTGAATGCTTAGGCTCGGACCCAAAGTGGAGAAGGCCTTCGAGAAGGAAGAAGGTCTTCGAGAAGTCGATGGCATGTTCAATTTGTCCTTGGTACCATGAGTGTTGAGGTTGGGCCAACCAGCATCATCGGCTAGTAAACTTTTTCATTCACTCGCTGCCTGCGAGGCCGAATCCTTGGTAACAGCGAACATGAGCAGGTGGCCATGTATGAAATGATAGTTTGTAGGAAGCATCCCGATGTTAACAACAGAGGAATTACACGCCTGGTGCCAGCGCCTCCTGTCCACAAGGTGAGAGGTCGAGTAGAGAACATTTATGGGCGCTATCCCAGCCCCAAATTGCAGCGCTCTATTCAATTTGAAAGCCAGCATGTGGAGTTGTGGGGTATCTATGCGATGGAAGTGCGAACCGTTTAGCCGAAACCAACAACAAATGGAGGACGGCTAGCGAAGTACATTGTACTTTGACAACTGATGAGCCGATGTGAGGCGCAATTCCTCACCCGCGAGGTGAACGCGGAAACAGACATCCCCTACGGAAGCGACTGGTCCTCAATCCGTAAAGCGGGGATGGGAAAGTACACTCTGAGCCTGACGAGAGTTGAAATCCAATGCTAGGTTGCTATGGTTAGAAGCTCATCTAACAAGATGGGTAACTCGAATGTGCGATATCAGACATCGTAACGTAGAACAAGTCAAACAGGCTGATAGACTTGACCAAAAGGGAATGATAGAAGCGAGCAGGGAAGACCTGTAAGCCTTGGGAGAACGGCTTCCATACGTTTTCCTTCACCCTACAACTATCCGGTGGAGAGCACAGGCCTAACGCAACGCAAAACGGGTCATCGGAACGGGATAACTCTCAGGACCGCTCTTGTCGGTGGTCGATACGGCAAGTAGGTGCCAACCAATGCCCCTGAGAGAAGGATTGCTCAAAAAGCGAAGGCCTGGGGTAATGCCCAGGATATGCAGACGTGAGCACGGTGATATGGAAGAAAGAGGCACAAGTCGTATCACAAAGACGAAGGCACCCAGGACCAAGGAGAAATCCCCCCTTGATCCTGAGAGTGAGAGTTGGCGCAAGTTGCCCTGGCGCAAGTTTGAGCAACATGTGTACAGGATACAAAAGCGCATCTTTCAAGCCGAACAACGTGGCAACCAACGAGCAGTTCAAAAACTTCAAAAACTGTTGATGAAGTCCAGGGCAGCGCAACTACTCGCAGTGCGTCGAGTGACCCAAGACAATCAAGGCAAGAAAACCGCAGGGGTCGATGGAGTAAAAGCCGTCAAACCGGCGCAACGTCTTGTAATGGCTGAACACATTCACCCAAAGCACTGGAAGCAGATGAAAGCTAAGCCTGTACGAAGGGTATATATCCCGAAACCAGGCAAGCTCGAAAAGCGTCCGCTTGGTATCCCGATATGGGCTGTACACTACCCTTCTTTCCAGGCGATGTTCGGGATTCCATGGGTTCTCCTCCTGGTGGATCGGGCATTCCGACCCACCTTCATAGTGCTACTGTATCACAAATTAACTAGCATTACGAGTGCGTCGTTGCTTCCACTGCCTGCGAACCGGCTTGCGCAGGGCGGCGATGATCTCGGGGGTGAGGGTAATCCAGCGTGGTCCCAGCGGCGTGGAACGCACGCTCTCCAGAATGCCAGCCTGGCACCAGGCTGCGATGGTCGAGACGTTGACATTAAGCAGGTCTGCGGCGGCACGAGCCGAGTAGCGTCCATCTCCCCGCTGCCCGGTTGGTGCCGCTTTTGGACGCTCAGGACATCCAGCAGGAATGTGATAGGCGTAGCGAATCCACTCGACTTTACTGACGGTAAACGAGCCTCCCATGCCAGCGCGCTCTCCTTCCTCATTGAGCAGGGCAGCAATACACGCAGTGGTATGCGTCGGAGACCACTCCCGCACGCGCTCTACCACCTGCATGCTGGTCTGGCGTTCTTCCCACGACATTTTGTAGCGTGGGATGGCAAGCCTCGTGAGGGCCTCGGTTTGCCAGCGAATAGCGACATCGATGACATTGCCTCGCTTAGAGAGCGTCACATCTTTGATCAACCACCGCATGAGCTGCTTGCGCTCGACAAAGGTCGTCGTCGCAGCGTACCAGATGGCCGGCAGATCATGGGCCAGGCGGCGGATCTGCTCGCGTTGCGAGGCCGTGAGCAACAACACTGCTGCTTTGGGCAACAGCGTGTGCTCCCGTTCCAGTTTTTCCACCTGCGCCAGCTTCTCATTCCACTCCCGCTCCAGGCTCCGGGCCACGAGGCGGTTATCCGGGTCGACTGCGATGTCTCGACGGCGGGCCAGGTCTGCTTCATACTGCGCCCGCTCAATCTGCCGTTGCCATTGGTGATCGACTTGCTTGGCACGGGCCTCCACCTGGTCCAGAGCCGAGAGGGCTACTTCCAGGTGGGCCGGTTCAATGGCCTCCAGAAAGCAGGCAACCACAGCTTGATCGATGCGATCTCCTCGCATGGTCTGGCAGGTTCGTGCGGCAAGTTGCGCATGGAGCTGGTGACATTCGTACATCAACACAGAGCCATTGCGTTGATAGCGAATGCTCATGCGTCGGCCACAGGAGCCACACAAGATGATCCCTTGCAAGAGCGATGGTCCTTCTCGAATCGCTCCTCGGTGCTCTTCTGCCCGCCAGGTGCGATTGTCATCCAGTTGCCGCTGGTTGCGCAGAAACTGATCCCAGGTGATGTAGCCTGGATGGGCATCCAGCAGGACGATGGGCCAGTCTTCCTGTTTGACCCGACGCGTTCGCCCTTTGACCCGTGGCTCTTCTCCGGGCAGGGTCCGACTTCGGAACTTAGTCCGCCCATAGACGTAGGCTCCCGCATACAAGGGGCTGTGCAAGATGTTCAACACACGCTCATGCGTGAGGCGACTCCAGATCAGCTCATCGGCTCGCTTGCCTCCCCACCACCGTGTTGGGAAGCGCAAATGCTGCTGGGCAAAGGCGCTGACGACGGCGAGGGCCGAGGTCGATTGCTCAAACAGCGAGAAGACCAGACGAACGGCTTCGGCAACGGCCTCATCTGGGTCAAGCACAATCCTGCCCACCGGATCGTAGACCAGGCCAATGGGCAAGCGAAAACGCAAACTCCCTTGTTCGGCTTTGCTCTGTTTTCCTCCTTGCAGGCGGCTCTTCAACCAATGAAGCTCGGCCTCCGACATGCTGCCCTTGAAACCGAGCAACAAACGGTCGTTATGCGCTCCGGGATCATACACCCCTTCGTCATCAATCACCAGGGTATCGGTCAGCGCACAGATTTCCAGCAGCCGATACCAATCACTGCACGACCGCGCCAGGCGCGAAACCTCCAGGCTGAGCACGGCCCCAACGTGCCCCAGACCCACTTCAGCCACCAACCATTGAAACCCATCGCGACCAATGATCGAGGAGCCAGATTGTCCTTGGTCCTGGTCCACCACCTGGATACTGGCAGGCGTCCATCCCAAGTCGGCAGCGCGCTTGACCAGATCATATTGCCTGGTCGTACTGCCAGTGTTTTCTCGGACCTGGAAAAGCGTGGATTGCCGCACATATATGACAGCGAGCCGATCAAGATGATCAGGACGGATTTTTTGAGACGAGAGTCGGTTCAGCATCAGCTTCCTCCTTTCCGGCACACTCATTTCCATGACGAGCCACCATATTCAACGCTAATTGAGCAAGCAGACCAATCACACGAGTACGCAGATCGAGGGCGAGGGCAGGCCACACCTGGGCCGGTGAGACTATCCCCTCAGAAGAGGGTGGATGCGAGGACATGCGCAAACCTCCTTGCCAGGCACGTTCCACAGGAAAGACAGATACTGCTATCATATCTCACGACCTCCTGGAAGCGTATCGAGCCTTTGTTGCTGCGAAACCCACTGGGCGATTTGCCACAGCCCTTCAACTGCGAGCAAGGGTGGTTCTGCCGAGTCGGGATCAGCTGGAGATGCCCCGGCGTAATCGGTCAGGCTCGCGGCAATGGCTCCATGATAGCCATCGGGCATGCGGATGATGAGGTCAGGATCTGGCCCACGTCGAACTCGAATGAGCTGCAGGCGTTGGCTATACAGGGGATGATGGGGATGGGTCACCGTCACCCATTCCTCAGATGGCTTGGGAAAGGAGGTAGTGTGCTGTGAAGATGCCCGTGATGGAAACAAGAGCGCATCAAGCCCTCGTGAAGCTCGCTCTTGAACCAGCCTGGGAGGCCAAATTCGAGCCAAATAGCTATGGCTTTCGCCCAGGACGCTCCTGTCAAGATGCAATCACGGCTATCTGGACGATCATTAATCACAAGGCCAAGTATGTCTTGGATGCCGATCTGAAAGGTTGCTTCGATAACATCAACCATGAAGCATTGTTACGCAAACTGAACACCTACCCAGCACTGAGCAAGATTATTCGAGCTTGGCTCAAAGCACCCACGAATTGCGCAACGAGATGTAACCAGTAGCGAATCAGCAGAAAAATATGCCTTCTTGATGAGGAAGAATGAAAGGATTCCTCACAAAGGAGGCATATGTGAACAGTATCATTAATTCGACGGTAATCATCCAGACCTCTTCGCACTCCGTTCCCTCGACGCCTTCGTGGTTTGGCGAATCACACCCAACAAGAAACCCCACTGTTAGACAGAGTATGTGGTGAGGTCACAATCACTGACCCAGCCCATCCCCTCTATGGTCAAACTCTCCCGCAGCTCCCTGTGCGGGTCAATCGTAATCCGCTCCAGGTGATGGTGCTGCTGCCAAGCGGGCGGCGACATATGGTTCCACGGGCTGCAACCAACCTTGAACGCCCAGGCGAGGCTGTTTCGCCTGCTTCTTCCTTGCCTTCCATCTCGGTCCGGACTATTCTTCCTCTAGCACGCTTGGTGCAGCAACTCAAGCAGACCAAGGAGGAAAGCCATGCTGAGCAGACAACGTCACCCATCTATCCCACAGAACACGATTTCCCCAGTTCCCACAACGATCTTTCATCAGCTTCCCCAGAGCCACCAGCAGCAACTCGCGCACCTGATCGCCGGTCTCATTCGGCGCATGCACGCAGCCAAGCAAAACAGGGAGGGCGATCATGAACACTGAGTTGTTGCCTCTTACTCCGACGACCGACCAGCGGGCCAAGATGGCCTATGTCTACATTCGCCAATCTTCGCTCATGCAAGTGACGCGCCACGCTGAGAGCACTGAACTTCAGTACTCACTGGTGGAGCGAGCTATCAAATTGGGATGGCCTCGTGAGCGCGTGGAAGTCATTGATGAGGATCTGGGCAAATCAGGAGCCGACGCTTTGACACGTGGCGGCTTCCAGTATCTGCTCGCCGAGATTAGTCTGGCTCGCGCAGGCTTGGTGCTGAGCTTCGATGCCTCCCGCCTGGCGCGCAACAATCGCGATTGGTATCAACTGCTGGAAGTCTGCTCGATCTTTGGCACACTGATCGCCGACGGCGAACGTCTCTACGATCCTCGGCTCTACCATGACCGTCTTCTCTTAGGCTTGACCGGCATGCTCAGCGAGGCTGAGCTGCATCAGCTCAAACAGCGCATGCAGGCAGGAGCCCGACACAAAGCCGAACGGGGAGAACTGCGCCAGGGGTTGCCTGTGGGATTGGCCCGCGGGCCTGCTGGAGAAGTGATCTTGAATCCCGACGAAGAGGTGCAGGCGCGCATCCGACTGGTCTTTGAGAAATTCCGGGAGATCTGCTCGGCTGGCGGCGTGATGCGGTCTCTGCGGGCCGCACACTTGCCTCTGCCAGCCTGCCCCAGAGTTGGCCCTGCGCCCTACGAGGTCGTGTGGCAACCAGCCCGCACCTCGGCCATCCTCGATATCCTCCACAATCCCGCCTACGCAGGAGCCTATGTCTATGGGCGTAAGCTCTTTGACCCCGCACGTCGTACCCCAGCGCATCCGTGCGGAGGACGTATTCTCCAACCCATTGACAAGTGGGAGATTTGTTTACACAATAGATATCCAGCGTATATTGCATGGGAAGAATTTGTCGCCAATCAGGCGCACCTCCACGCAAATAGCCTGAAGTATCGAGAGGAGCAGCCTGGGGTGGCCCGCAAAGGACAAGCGTTATTGCAAGGAATCGTGCGCTGTGGGCGCTGTGGAGCCTTATTCCACCTGCACTATGCTGGTCGGCAGGGCGAATGGCCCGAGTATCGGTGTAGTGCCGACCAGAGCCAGTTTGGAGGCACAGACTGCCAACGCGTGCGTGCGCTGGCTCTAGATAGACAGGTCGAAGAGCGGTTCTTGGAGGCGCTGCGGCCCGATCATCTCACGCTCGCACTGGCGGCTCTGGCGCAATTGGAACAGGAGGAGCAAGCTGAAAGCAAGCAGTGGGAACTTCGGCTGGAGCGAGCGCGCTATCAGGCGAAGCGGGCCGAGCGGCAGTACCAGGCGGTGGAGCCCGAAAACCGGTTAGTAGCCCGCTCGCTGGAGAAACAATGGGAAGAGCAGCTCCGGGCCGTGGAAACGGCAGAGAAAGAGTACTACGCCTGGAAGTCCAGTCGCTTTGGCACTCTCACTCAAGCAGACCGAGAGACCATTGTGGCTTTGGGCAGCGATTTACCTACACTCTGGCAAGCCTCTACCACGACCAATACGGAGCGCAAACAGATGCTGCGCCTGGTCATTCGAGAGGTCATCGTTGACAGCAAGCGGGCTGACGGCCAGGTCTGGGTCCAGATCAATTGGCAAACGGGGGCACAGGAGCAATTCTGGTATCAACGCCGGGTGCACAGTTATGCCGTGTTTGTTGGAACGCAGGCGCTCGAGCAACGCATACGTGAACTCAATGCCGCAGAGCTGATGGATGCGCAGATCGCAGCGACGCTGGAGCGCGAGGGCTATCAGACACCCGGGCTCATTCACCCCATTACGAGCAAGATCGTCTGTCACTTGCGTGAGAAGTGGAAAATCCCGACCGTGAAGCTGAACAGAAATCAACACAACCCTGTCCAGTGGGAAGACGGCTCTTACTCGGTAGAAGGCGCTGCAGCAAAGCTAGGAGTGGACCAGAGCACGATTTTCACTTGGCTAAAAACGGGCAGACTCAAAGGCGAGCACCTGGGCAGAAGCATGCCCTGGAAAATATATTTGACGGAAGATGATGAAAGACGACTTCACGAATGGCTGCGATGTCAAGGCCGACGTACCAGACGATCAAAAAGGGAGGCATTATGACGTATTCGAGGAAGTCGTGCTGATCATTGAGCATCTGCGGAAGCAGGGCATCCTGACCAAGCTCAGTGAGCGCATGCGCTTTAGGCGACGGCGCTTCGGGCACTATGAGGTGATCGACTTTCTCGCAGTCCTC
>Ga0137390_10002092_pt1 | contig 15634 bp, 18 predicted proteins | sample 15con2h24AmetaG_FD_104937 | JGI IMG/M metagenome (GOLD analysis project Ga0137390, IMG submission 104937) | Vadose zone soil microbial communities from Angelo Coast Range Reserve, California, USA - 15con2h2.4A metaG | ecosystem: Environmental > Terrestrial > Soil > Vadose zone > Saprolite... | reverse complement strand
CTTTTGACGTGCGCACCACGGCTGCGTGTGAGCCCTCGATGATCTCAGTTGCCAAGCGAGCCGATAATGCTTCACAATGACCATTCCTGCACCATTCCGAGCAAGCGGGGGTGCGCATGCACGACATGGGGGGAAGCCCGCTCGGCGACGTCCAAGGGGCGCTCCAGCACCGGCCGCAGAAACACATAAAGGGCATTGCCGTACTGGCGGTCGCCGCCCTGGGAATAGCGGTCGCCGGGTGCGGGGCGGGTCATCAGACGCCGTCCGCAGGTGCCACGGTCACCATAACCATCTCGCCGCACGCCACACCGGCAGCGAGTCCACAGGCGGAATCCGCGACTGCCAATGAGCGGATGCTCGTAGACGGGCTTGCCGCGTCGATCCCGGTCATACCAGCCAGGGTGATCGCTGGACCGCTGATGCGCGCCTACGCCTGGTTCCAGCACGCTTACGGCGCTGCTCTGGGTGCGGCGGGACAGCCCGAATCCAGCGGGACCGTCACCCCGATAACTGGCGGGTTCAAAACTTGTTACCCGGCCACCGGCAGCAACGGGCCGAGCTGCGAGGATTTTACCCAGTTCACCCCCAATCAGGCTGGGCAAGTGACAGGCATGGCAGTGCATGGACAGCCGGTCGCTGGGAGGATCGCCACCGCTCCGCCCGCCACCTCAGACGGGCTGACGATCGGCGGTGTCGTTGCCTACCGGCTCACCGGCCAGAACGTGGTCGTGGTTGCGTTCAAGCTCACCGACAGCAGCTACCGGCCCAGGAACACGAGCCCGTCGCTGCTTGCCAGCCTCAACGGTGCCTCCGATGACGTGAGCCAGGACGCGCTGCCTGCGTTCCTCGCGCCAGGGGACAACCTGTATGCGGCAGCTGGCTTTGATGTCACCCAATTCACCGGGCTGTTCTGCCTGCAGCCGAACGACGGGTTCGGCGAGCATCTGCCCTGCACCACGCTGAAGAAAGTCTGATCTAGCGCCGGTCGCCTGCTGCCTGGTGGTGGGCTATGGCCCCTGAACGTCGTCCAGCATGACCCCGCTCACACCTTCAGCTAACACTCACGCCGCGCCAGTGCTCAACCCACAGTTGCGCGTGCTTATCACCGGCCGCCGCAAGACGCCGGTACTCGGCCATCCTGATGTGCCACCGCGCGAGCCTACGCTGGCAGTCCTCGTCGCCACCTTCGGCCCCAACACGGATCACTTCAACGTCGCACTGCCGCGCCAGCCAAGCCTCGAGCCCTGGCCTAATACGGCCGCCCGGTGTGTAGAGCACTTCGCGCAATTTCTCAGGCGAAGCCCCCCATCGGACCGAGTCGGCGAGCACCTGCAGACAGTAGAAGTCGCCCGCTTGTGCGCGTCGCCAAAGCTCGGCCGGATCGCTGTCTTCGAGCCAGCGCGCGAGCCAGAGGCTGGCCAAGTCCTCGCCCGCGTCGGCCAACGGGCGGATCAAGTCGGCGGCGTCCGCATAGCTGCCGTGCTCGGCCAGCAGGCGGGCGAGCGCGCGCCTGGCGTGATCGTCGTCACTACCGGCTCTGGTTCGTAGCTGATCCATTTCATCGGCTGCAGCCAGCTGGTATGCCTCCCACCAGCGGATGGCGTCTGGATCTGAGTCGGGATGGTCGATGACCTCCACCTGGTTCACAGCCATAACGGTATCCTGGCGCGCCGGGACCGCCGCGAGGAAGCGGCGGCGCTGCTGCGCGCTGCAGCAGCGGCAGCTGGCACACCCGCACTGGTCCTGTTTTCGGGACACAAGGCGGGCGGACCCCCGATGCCGCCGTTCACAAGCACTAGGTGCACCGGACTGCACGTTACGGTAATTCATATGCAGGCCCCCGCATCGGTCCTCGGCGGAACGGTAGAGGCCATCTGGAGTCCAAACATCCAGGTGGGCAAGCCAATAGAAACCCGGCCGATGGCCGGAGCCGTGGTCGAAGCGCTGCACGAGGGTAACGCCGTAGCGGCCACTACCACAGATGAGGCTGGCCGCTACGAGCTAAGAGTCCAGCCCGGCACCTACCTGATCCGCGTGAAAGACAACCGCAGGTCCTTCCCAGGGGAAACGGTGACCATCTCTACAGGTGAGACGCTAACCGTCGACTTCCTCCTCGACATTGGAATCCGATGTCATCAGGGTCACCAGCCCGCCAGGTGCCCGCTGCGTACCCGATGCCGATGGGTCAATCGGTAAGAAGAATGGGCGACCAACTGAGTGACGTTCACGGGAGCTCCATGGGACGGAGATCCCAACACGATGGCCGGCGGACTCGAGGCGTTCCTCGACGCCGTCGAGAAGCAGACGTCCGACACCAGGTTCAACGACCCCGCGTACCTCGCGGCCAAGTACATCGTGTACATCGCGACCCAGACGACGAGCGACAAGGACAAGCCGCGCGCGTTCACCGGGGTTGCCCCGGCCATGCCGACTGACACTGACCTCGGCCAGTGCTTCACCTACGCCGTGGTCTGCGACATCAAGGCCTGGCCGCCGGTCCGCCCGGAGTTTCGCAAGATCAGCTAGTCGGCGCCTGCCGGGGCCGTCGTCGTGTTGTCGGCGGCGGCCTTCTGCTGTTCCCGGCGCAGCCAGTTGTGAACGGTCCGTGGGTGCACGCCCATCGCTTCCGCGATCTTGGCCTTGGCCACTCCCTCGGCGTGGAGGCGGAGGAGCTTCTGGAGCATGTCGTCGGTCATCTTCGCCCGCGCTCCACGATGGTCCGAGCACGTAGTTGATCCGGGCTCGGCACGCCTCGTACAGGGCGCCTTGGCGCACCTGTGGGGACCGTGGCCGCGAACATCGTGACGGTGCTGATCGTGGCAGCCGCGGCGTCACGTTCCGCGGCACGCGGGCGTATATGAGCGCTGCCTGTATGGCCGCATACCCCGGAAAGAGCATCCGCTTCTAATGGGTTTGCCGGCTTGGGTTTGGCAGGTCGGTTCCGGTAGCGGCTGGCGGGTGAGCACTCTTCGCTTATGGTCTGCCGCAGACGGCGCGCGCGTTAGGTCGGCGATCTTGCCCGATGAGCGCGCCTATGCCCACCGCCGTGGGATCCTGTGGCCGTGACTGCGCAACAGGGTCTGAGGGCTGTAGCGGCGTCGGCGGCGCGCGTGGCCTCGATCGTGAAGCACAGATCAGAACCGGGCTTCGCGCTCCTACTTCAGTTGGCTGATCGGCACTTCAGCGATCCGGGCTTTGAGGATGCGCTAACAGAGAGCCTGCGCGGCGAGGCGACGCTGATCGAGCTCTGGGTGACCTGGAGCGCAGATCAGCGCTGGACTCCGAGCGCTTATGTGGAAGGAACGGAGGCCGGATAGTTCGACGGCCAGAGGCGGCATGTACGGGTCCATTCTGACGGCGCTGCGGCGGTGGCTGACTTCATCCATCGGATGGCGGCGTGGTTGTCCAGGCGAGAGGTGCTCAAAGCCGACGGATAGCCGTTTGGAGTCGCACGCACATGCCGCTCTTGGCGCGGAGGCTCGTCCCGACGATCGAGCCGATGAGCGGTTGTTTGGTTACAGGCTGAATCGGCCTAGAACGTCGTCGACCTCCGCGTCATCCGCTCGCCATGGCCGACGTGTCTCGGCGAGCTTCACCAGACCGAGAACCGCGACGGGGTCTTCCGCGGCGAATCGGGTGTTGCCAGCTCTCGCGACGATCAGGTCGGCCTCCTGCGTGACGGTGAAGCCGTTGGCCTCCAACGCCAGAATCGCGGGAACAACGGTGTTGGCGGCAGCTATGAGGTCGACCCCGTCCGTTCGCACGAACCGCGAGGGGACGCGGATCCCGGCTGCTGGGCAGCCTCCGGCCGAGCACTCCACATCAGGGTCGCCCCGATGCTCGAACTCGAAGTGGAAGCACACATAGTGCATCTGCTCGAAGACGTCATAATCCTCGGCGTTCGCTTGGACTGGCAGACCGCAGCGTCTACAGACGGGAAATCCCTCGGTACTAGCGTCACTACCGCGAGCCACCGCGCCATGCTAATGCACCCTGTGACGATCTCCAATCGCACGCATCTGCCGTTGCGACACGAGGTCGCACCTTGCGAGTGTGCAGGCCTGCCGCCTCAGCTCTGCCCCGCCGCGCCGGGGCAGGGATCACGCGGCGGCTGACGTCGGTGCTTCCGCCGGCAGGACTGCTGCGCCGGCACGCCGTCATCTCGCTGGTCGGCTCCATCGGGACCGGCCTGTTCCTGGCGGCCGGGAAGCTGTTCTTCACCCGCGTGGCCGGCCTGCCCGCCGGGCTGGTCGGGCTGGGCCTTTCCCTCGCTGGCCTGGCCGCGATGCTCGCCGCTATACCGCTCGGGTCACTCCGGGACAAGCTCGGGCATCGCCATGTCTGGGTCATCCTGACCGCGCTGCAGGCGCTCACGTACGCGTGCTACCCACTGGTGCACTCCTTCCTGGCGTTCGTCGCGGCGGTCACCGTCGCCGCGGCCAGCCAGCCCGGGACCGCGCCGATCCGTAGTGCCTACCTGTCGCGGGCCGCCGGCCCGGATCAGCGAGTCCGGGCCAGCGCCTACAACCAGGCGGTATTCAACGCCGGGTTCGCGGTCGGGGCCGCCGGCGCCGGAGTGGCGCTTGAGATCGGAAGCCGGGACGCCGGATTGGCTCAACACACGAGCGGAAGCAGTCAACCATCATGCGGACACTCGTGGCCAGGCCGTAACCCTTCCCGAACTGTGGCGAAGCAGGTCCGGATGGGTCGCCCGGACGATCTTCGCCCATGCGTTCGGCGCCGGCGAAGAAAACACGGGCAGACCAGGCACTGTTAGACGCAAGCTGCCGCGCGCACAACAGATCAGGATCCTCGTGCGTGTACTACCTAGAAGATCCGCAGAGCGGAGGCGCGGTGACCTTCGATGAGTTCGTGAACCGGCACTTGCCTGCGGTGTTGCACTTCGCCGCCGTCCTGACTGGGGATCGCACAAGCAGCGAGGACATTGTCCAGGAAGTCTTGATCCGCGCTCATGCCAGGTGGAGCAGAATCAGCGCGCTGGATCGACCGGAGTTCTACGTCCGCAAGATGGTTCTGAACGAGTTCCGGTCCGCACGGCGCCGCTCGCGGCGCCTTGTTCCGGCTGGAAGCGCAACCGACGTGGACGACCGGGTTGTGCCGGATCATGCCATCGGCCACGCAGACCGGGCTGTCCTGCTCACCGAGATAGCGAAGTTGCCCGCTCAGCAGCGCGCCGTTGTTGTCCTGCGGTACTACGAAGGGCTCGCGGACGCTGATATCGCGGACCTGCTCAACCTGGCGCCGGGAACTGTTCGCGGTTACGCGTCGCGGGCGCTGGCCGCCCTCCGCATCGAGTCCGTCAATGAGGCTGGCTCGCAGGTTCGAAGTGCCGGCAGTGAAAGGGCGGACCATGAGAACCGAAGATGACCTGATAGCCGCGCTCGCGACCTTGGAGTCGCAGGCGCCCGATGCCGATGAGGTAATGGCAGCTGTCCGGCGACGTCTCGCAAATGGCCACCGGAGTCGACTCGCCAACCTCATCGCTACCCGCGCTAACACCCTGTGCATCCGGAGAGCCGCGCGATGGCGCCCATTTCGGGAAGGCTCTGGCAAGACCCGGCTGATCGCCCCTCTGGCTGCGGCCGCCGCAGTCGCAGCGATCGCGTTGGCCGCGGCGCTGGTCGCTCCAGGAACACAATCGACCCATCGGGCGGGCCCGTCAGCGCTCGGACCCAGGCTTTATCCGGTTCCGACATCATCTTGGCGGCCAGGCGACCCGTCGCTGAGTGCCCTGACATTCGGAACTCTCGCCGGGGGAAAGTACCGCGGTCACTGGTGCCCATGGCTCATCGCTCGCCCTGGTTCACGGCCAGCGCCTATCGTGTGGCCCGCTGGCTTCCGCGCACAGCGTCATCCGCTTGAGTTGCTGGACTCTCACGGTACGGTCGTGGCACGTGGCGGCGAGGAAATTCAACTTGGTGGCGGCTCTGGGCCTGCAGATCATCGAATTTGCATGCTTGGCCACAAGGAGGCCTTTTACGCGATGGGATATCCGACCCGGCGGCATTGACTCAACGGATTGCGGGGCGGGCCTCGGGCCAGTCCCACTCGATGATCCGCTCGAAGAACTGGCGGACGGTCCGCATCCGCTGCCGACGCGTCTCCGCGCTGATCACCTGGCCAGCCGCCAGGCGCTTGGCGGCCAGCCGCACCTTGTAGTCCTCGATGTCATCACGGCCGATCTGGGCGATGGCCGTGATCTGTGTCTGGGTGACCAACCAGCGGGCGAACTGGCGCAGCGCGCTCTCGGCCGCCTCGACGCTCCGCGGCGCCAGGAACGTGCCGAGCTGCCGCAAGTACCGGTGGATCGTCATCACCGCCTGCGGCGCGGCAGCCTGGAGCTGCGCCCACTCGGCCTCAGCGGTAGCGCCGGCCACCGCCTGGCCTGCCGCCAGCTCCCTGGCGGGCAACGCGCTCACGAGGCGGTCACCTCCTGCACCGCCAGCACCGCCGCCACTGCGTCCTCGTCGGTGTCGATCAGCTCCGCCGCCCGGCGGTACTGGTCGGCCAGCCAGTCGTTGGCCAGGTGCAGGTAGACCCGGGTCGACTCGATGCTGCGGTGCCCGGCCTGCGCCTGCACCGCCTCCAGCGCCATACCCGCCTCCCGCAGCCGGGTCAGGCACGTGTGCCGCAACTGATGGCATGTCGCATGCTCAAGTCCGGCGCGCCGCCGGGCGCCGGCCAGGATCTCATCCAGTCCCTCCGCCGACAGCGGCAGGCCCCGCCGCGGACCCTTGAGCACCACGAACACCCGGTCCGTGGCCGCCCCGGCAGGCAAGGCTGGCCCCTGGACCGCTACCGTGGCCCTGTGAGCAGCCAGCGAATGCCCGGTGGGGTGGTGCACAAGCTTCCCGCAGACCTGCGCTAGGCGCTAATCGCCAACCGGAGGGCACTCGATGCTTCGAAGGACATCACGCCTCTGGCCCGAAAATAGTTCATCCGCTGGGTCAAGGATGCCAGGCAGGAGGTGACCCGAGAACGCCGCATCCGCCGGACCCCCTATCTGCGCATGGCTGAACAGGGCCGCAGGCCCGTGCTCGAAGACACGCGCCCGCCGGCCGGCCGGCGGGCCGGTCGCCCACGTCATCCCCATCGGCGCGCTGGCCCGTTACGACCGGCCCGCCCCGGCACTGGGCGGCTACGACCAGCTACTCACCAGGAGCACCACCACAGTGCCGAGCACCCGATGACCGTGTCCGACACTGCTGCCCTGGCCGCGATCGGTGCTGCCGCCCGCGAGCTCAAGCTGCCGACCGTCCGACGGAACCTGCGCGGCACGCCCTGGCTCACGATGGTGATCGCTGAAGGGCCTGCCGAAGTCGTCGCGCCGCCGGAGGTGCCCGCGGATGTCCGGGCCGCTGCCACGGGCGACTGGGTCAGCGCCTGGATCTGCCTGACGGCCGCGCGCCTGCTGTCCTACGCAGACGAAAGCACCGTGCCCTCGCGATCGTGAACCGCCGATATGGTTGGCGGTTCGGCTTCTCTTGATGGTCGTCCTCACGGCTTCGAACAGGCATTCTGGGCGTGCGGCAATGCCGGGCGTGGCCGATGAGCGGCCGGCTACCTACTGGCTTAGCCGGCCGGGTTCTTCGTGGGCCAGTCGATGATCGGCCGGGATGGCGATCCGCAGCGCTGCTAGCCGACGCGGTACGCGATCACGCTCAGGCCGGCCCGGCCGCTCACCACAGCGGCGCCGATTGGCACTGCTACAGCCAGCCGAACTGCGCCGCGTTCCGCGACCGACAGGGCGACCACGCCGACAAGGAACGCGACCATGCAGGCCAACGCTGCGGCCCGCTGGCCGGATGGCGCCCACTCCTCCCAGGCCTGATTCCAGGCGCCCGGTTCCGGCACATGTTGCCACTGCCAGGCAGCGCGTGCGCCCGATCATGGGCAGTTGGCAGCCACCACACGCAGCGTCGCGCCGCAGGCCATTCTGGACGCCGACTGACCGCTGGAGACGAACGATCCGAAATGCCGCAGTCGGGACATTGCAGCGCCGATGGCGTAACTTGGTTCGCGTGCCATGGCTCCGGGGCGCATCGTCGCCTGAGGACGAGTTCGAGAGCGAGGTCATCGCGCTGGTGCGCGGACTCCTCGGGCTGAAAGCCAAGCGGCTTGACGACTTCGCCCTGCGGATCGAGCGGCCGGACGGCGCGCCGATCACGATGAACCTTCAGAACATTTACGTAGAGGTGCAGCGGCTCGACGGCGACGCGCGAGCCGGGCGGCTGCGCCGGGCCGTGCTCGCGATGGTGCCCCAGCCTCGCCCGGCTACCTGGCGCGACGCGGCGCCGCTGCTGATGCCCGCCGTCCGCACCGCGAGCTGGGCGAACGCGATGATCACCACTGCGGGGGCCCGGGCTCCAGCGGCGGTCCCGTTCGGCAGGCCGCTAGTTCCCTTCGTCAAGGTACTGTGCGCGATCGACTCCGAGCACTCGATGACCTTCGCGACCGACGCTGACCTCGCCGCGTGGGGCGTGCCCGACGATGAGGCGCTGCGAACCGCGTCGGCCAACCTGGCGCGGATGCCCTGCCAGGTGCGCCGCAGCGGGCCGACGGCCCTGGTCCTTGGCCCGGACGGCTACGTCTCGTCGTGGCTCGCGGCGCCCGCCGCGCTGGCCAGGGTCGCCGCGGACATCGGCGGCAGCGTGGTCGCGGTGGCCGCGACCCGCGATCAGCTCATCCTCATCGACGCCGGGCACCCCGATGCCGCTGTCCGGATGCTCGAACCAACGCTGGAGCACTACCAGACGGCTGCCCGGCAGCTGTCGCCCGTGCCGTACCTCGCCAGCGAGTCAGGAATCGAGCCGTGGGAGCCGCCGGCCGACCACCCGGCCCGGCCGATCGTCGACAAGACCGCCCGACACCTGGCCGCCGTCGAATACGGCCAGCAGAAGGCCATGCTCGACTACGTTCTCCTGAACGCAGGCGAGGACGTCTACGTTGCCACGCACACGGTCATGCAACGGCCAGACGGGTCTTTCTGGTCCTGGGCGCCATGGGTCAAGCAGGTGACCAGCGGCCTGCTCCCCCGAGCGGACGTGATCGCCTTCGGCGACAACGATCAGCCTTACGCCCAGTTCACCGTCACGTGGGAAGACGCATTCCGCCTCGCAGGCCACGCCCTGCAGGAGGAGGCCGATTACGATCCGCCGCGCTGGCGTCATCGCGGCTGGCCGGACGACGACACACTGGCATTGCTCAGGGCAAATGCCGTGCCGCTCCCGCCGCCCGGCTGATCCCGCGTGCTGGGCTGTGTCTTTATCAGGTCACAGCTCGGCGACTTCCGGCATCGCTCCTTAGCTACGACTTTCCTGGCCGATCGGCTGCATCCATTGCTGCAGTGACGTGCCTGGGGCTCACGGTTCACAGTTCGTGACTCCGTGAGCAGCCGCAGGCGGTCAAGTCGAGGCTGGTCTGCATGCCGCGACGAGCCTCTGCAGCCGTCGAAATATCCGCCGATCGGCGCGGCTTCCGGCCACGGTTCGAGCCTTGTGCTGACGCGCATGACCGGTCGATGGCCGCACAAGCTGGGGGCTTGCCGCCGAGGCGGCCGCTATCGTCACGGCCCGGCCGGTCGTCCACTTCGACTCCGTCCGGGAGGACGTGGTGGAGCTGCTGGCGGCCGGCGAGCAGGTGCTGGATGTCCAGCCCAAGCTTGGCGCCCGGGTCCGGCTGCCGTCGTCCGGGACCTCGAACAAGAACGACCCGAATGACACCCGGTCGGTCGCGGTGGCCGTACGCGCGTCCGGGACGACGCTGACCGAGGTCTTCGGCGTCGGCCCGGTGATCGCCGCCGCCGTCATCGGCGACGTCGCCGACATCTCCCGGTTCCCGACCGCGGACCGGTTCGCGTCCTACAACGGCACCGCGCCGATCGAGGTGTCGTCCGGCAGCCGGAAGATCTACCGGCTGTCCATGCGCGGCAACCGGCGCCTCAACCATGCCATTCACATGGCCGCCGTGACCCAGATCGCGCACAAGCACAGCGATGGTCACGCCTACTACCAGCGGAAACTAGCTGAGGGTAAGACGCCCAGCGAAGCCCGCCGCGCTCTTAAGCGCAAGATCAGCAACGCCATCTACGCCCGCCTGCAAGCCGACGCCCACCGCGCGGCAACCCCGGCAGAAAGGGCCCTGGAGGGCAACCGGGGAACGACTCTGCATCCAGCGCGGCCAGCTCACACCCCGAGCGCCGGCTCCTCGGGCAAGCCACTCCCGAGCCCGCCACCACCCTACGTCCGACCGCACGGCCCAGCACCAAGAAACCATTCCACGACATCACCACGAGTCACTTGACAAACAAAAGGGACTCGTTCGGTGCGCACATTCGTGGCCAAAGTGAAATCGCCGAGATGAATCCGAACTGGCCGATCTGTGCGTGCTCTACCCAACTGAGAACTGCCGGGCCCAGAACAGCGGGCGTGGAGGAGCAGCTGAGCTTGCGGCTGTTGAAGCCGGCAGCGTCAGCAGCCGCCGTGACCGGCCGGACGCCTGGCCCGCGGACAGGACCGACGTGTTCCGCGCCGGACCCAGACCGGGATGCGGCCGTGACGGCGCCGCAACGGCGTCAGCCCGGCGTAGCGCGTCCGCCTCCTGCAGGGCGGACACCAAGAAACCCGGTGACGAGCCGGACGCTCGCCGGGTCGGCGCGCCGGTCCGCGCGCCAGATCCTGGCCGATCCGGCGGTGTCCAGCTCACGGCTGAAGCCGCTTGGCATCATCAGCTGCACGTGCGCGCCCGCTATGTCCAGGCCCTGCGGAACAGTCACGCTGAGCGCCCGCGAGGGTCCACGGTTACCTGCACGCCGACGGGGCCACCAGGCGCCATGATCTATCGGGGCGCCTGGTGGAATTGGGGGCAACCGTGGGGTCGCTCGCCTGGTCAACCTACGTCGCCGCATCCAAGCCAGTCGTGGCCGAACACCTGGCGCCGGGTGAGACGCGGGAGATGTGGTCACCGACCAGCTCCACGTTGATCTATGGAGACCGCGACGCGGTCCTGGTCGACGCGTTGCTGACCATGGACGAGGGCCGGGCCCTGGCGGACTGGGTCGCGGCAAGCGGCAGGAACCTGACGACCATCTACATCACGCATGGCCACGGCGACCACTTCTTCGGTGCTTCCCCCGTGCTGGAGCGCTTTCCCGTGGCGCGCATGGTGGCGACGCCGAGCGTCGTGGCCCGGATGCGCGAGCAGGTCCGCGACCGGTGGCTCGATGGTTCCTGGCGCAAGCGTTTCCCCGGCCAGATCGCCGAACGCCCGGCCATCGCCGAGCCGCTGGCGGGGCACACGATCGACCTCGAGGGCGAGCAACTGGTGGCGGTCGAGCTCGGTCATAGCGATACCGACGATACGACCGCGCTTCACGTACCCTCGCTCGGTCTGGTCGCCGCCGGTGACGCGGTCTACAACGACGTCAACCTCTACCTCTCCGAGGCGGGGCACGGCGGCATCGAGGGATGGTTCGGCGCCCTGGACAGCATCACGTCGCTGCAGCCGTCCACGGTGATCGCCGGTCATAAACGTGACGGCGCCGAAGACAGTCAGGACAACATCGAGAAGACCTGCCGCTACCTGCAGGACTTCGATTCCGCGGTGCAGCGCACAAACAGCGCCGAGGACTTGTATGACGCGATGATCGAGTGCTACCCGGACCGGATTAACCGAGCAGTGGTCTGGAACTCCGCTCACGGGATCAAAGGCTGACTACAGCCTCGCTGGCAGCCCGGACCGGCTCCAGCTAGGCGCCGCCCGGGTGTTTGTAACCGCTTGAATTCGTGCCAGGTGCCGGCAGCTGCTCGCACTCAGAACCGGGCCATCTGCGGGCCGCAGCCATCCTAGAAAGCGCCCTCATCAACCGCACCGAGTCGGCCCGCAATCTGGCAAGACAGTGGGCGCTGCGAATGCTCACTAACGGTGAAGCCAGCTCACACCACGGGCCCGATGCCTGTCGTCGCGGGAACCGCACGGCCGACCAGTCCGGTCAGCACACGCCGGCCCCGAAACGACTCCCTTATCGCGTCGATCGCGTGCGGGCACCGGACTCAAATGACCGGCTGGGGCAACGTCGTGAGAGCAGTCATCCCCAAGGTCTTCCCGACGTTCCGATTGACACGGGGATTGGTGGCATACTCAATTCGTGGAGCCCGCGCCGCGCAACGCCGTCGTCCTCGCACGGCTTTCTGACCTGCGTGACGATGACGAGCGCGGCGTCGACGGCCAGGTCGCCGATGGCCATGACTATGCCCGGCGGATCGGCTGCGGCATCGGCCCGCGGCTGAGCCACATCGCATTCGCCCAGGTCGCTGTGCGGACAGCGGGCATCAGCAGCGGCGCCGCGTCGTGCCACGAAGCCGGGCGAGGCAGGGCACCATCGCGAGCACGGCCCGGCGCAGCGCTCGGCTCGCGCGTCGCCGTCGAGCAGCTGCGCCTCCACGTAAATGTTCTGCAGGTTCATCGTGACGGGCGGGCCGTCCCGACGCTCGATCAGCAGGGCGAAGTCGTCAAGCTTCTTGGCCTTCAGCCCGAGGACTCCGCGATGACCCGGCCTGCGCCACCGGGCGCGCGCTACGCGGCTCAGCTCGCCGGGCGCGGGCTGACAGATCGCCAGCGGTGACCGTCATAGACGTACGCGTAGCAAAGGCTGACCGCGATGACGTAGGTCGGCGACGCAGCGCTGATGCTCGATGATGCTGGGTTGCACCCTGGGTGGTGCGGACGCGGCAGCGGTTGCACACACCAGCCGCTGCCCTGGTGAGAGTACAAGATCTCAGGATTGTCATTGTGTAGCTTGCCGAGCGCCCAGGCGTCCCCGCCCGCCATTGCGACCCCGGTCAGGCTCGAGAACCCGGTGGGGACGACGTACCTTCGCCAGGTGCTGCCGTCGAAGTACGCCGAGAAAGGCCGGGGCGGAGGGCCGACAGGGGCGCTGCTCCCCGAGTTGTCGACTCCCTCGCCGTAGACGACCCAGGCATGCCCCGGCGATGAGGCGACCGACATCCCGCTCGGAACTGAACCGGATCGGGACAGGCTGGCCGGCGGCGCGTACGACCTGGACCAGGTCATGCCGTCCCAGTGGAGCAGCCTGGGCTTGACGGGTACGGGCCGGGACACCACCCAGGCGTCCGAGCGCCCCGAGATGCTCAGCGACGTCAACCCGTCGGACGCTGACCCGGCGACCCCTGCCGGCGCCGGGACCTGATGCCACGACGTTCCGTCCCACCGCGCGGCCACTACCCCTTCGAACCGGCCGTGCCGGTCGCGGGCGCCGCCGACGAGCCACGCCTCGGCGGAGCCGTCACTGGCCAGGGCCCAGACGTACACGTTCTTCAGGAACGCCTGGTGCACCTGGCGGACCACGCCGTCGGACATCCGGGCCAGGAACGGCCTGTCGCTGGTAAAGTCCGCGCCGGGCTGGTCATACCCCCACAACCAGGCCACATTGCCGGACACTGCCGACACGCCATCCAGCTGAAACTCCGGTGCGAACGTGACGGCCTTGGCCCAGTACAGGCCGCTGAAGTGCACCAGGTAGAAGACCAACCCCTGGGCCGGCATGACGAACTGCCCGAGCGCCCACGCCTGCCGCGTGCCCGGCGCCGCCGACACGCTCATCAGCTGCGGCGGCCGCCCACCGGCCGCAGCCGTACCCGGCGCGGAACTGCACACCCCGCCAGCGACCGTGCCCGGGGAACCATGCGCGCATCCCGCGCCCCCCGGCAACACCAGAACAGCCAGGCATGCTGCCCACCGGGCACGTCGTCCCCGGGCTGCCAAGCCCATGTCGTCCTCGCTCCGTCGGCACCGCGCGTTCGGATGCTACCGGCCTTAGGCCAGAGCAGCCACTAGTCCCGGCCGCTGCGGAGTTACCTTCGCAGCAGCGGCCCGGCCAGGAGCCAAGGCCGGCAGTGCCGGCTCCCTTCAAGGCACGATGACCCCGCCGGGGGCGCGGCTCCCTCCTAGCCTGGCGCGGGCACTCCCTGATCACGTGGCGCCGATGGATTTCGCGACCCGCATGACACATTCTCAGCCAAAAGAGAGGGCAGGCGCGGGTACTGCCTGATCATGTGGTGCTGATGGACCTCGTGACCTGCAAGCCCGGCCCCCACGGCCCATACATCGTGCGCGGACACCGCAGCCACGCCCTTGAAATTCGCCCCGGCCAGGAAGGGAGGCCGCCGGGGCAGCAGTCCCGGCACCGGCCGCGGCCGAAACCGCCACCGGTCGCGCCAACGGCATGGCAGCCACCGCTGCCAGGCGCACGCCGGTCAGCACCCGGACGCGACACAGACCAGTATTCAGCGCCCATGCCAGACACCCTCCCGCCGGAACGCATGAGAACGCAACAGCTATTAGCCCGGAGCGGCCAGCCACCTCCATGCAGGAGCATCTGATCGTGGCCCGCAGAATGACCGTTCGGTGTTTTCTGCCGTCTGCCTGGCGTGCCGAAATCGGCGTCCATTTCTACCCTCGTCGCGCGTGATAACCCTCCGTGATGGCTATCTGCCTGCTTGCGTGACAATAAGGCTCGATCTGTGTGTCAGTTGGTCAATCTCGACTGGAGCTGTGAGCAGCCATAACAGATATTCTTGAGCGTCTTCAAGAGCCCTTTGCTTTGCCGCGTTCGCTATCCGGCCTGGCACCGGAGCGGTATTGCCAGGCGGGAATCGAGACGGCATCGGGGTGATGGGCGTCGGTTGCCGGGTGCGGCTGCCGTCTCGGGCTGCGCAGAGCTTGCCTTGGTCGGTGACGGGATCTGCTGGTGCAGGCGCGCTCGATCGCCTTGAGCCTTCGACGGCGATGCGGATGTTCTCAGGCTGCGCCGACCTGGGGTTGGCCGGTGTGGGACATGAACCCGAACTTGGCGGCGAGCACGACCTGGTCACGGCGACCCTTGACGGCACGGCCGATGAGTTCCTCGTTGGTGTATGGGCCCCACGCCTGGGCGGTGTCGATCGGGGTGACGCCGAGGTCGACCGATGCCGACGAGCAGACTGACCCGTTAGCTTCCATGGGACGGGCTGACCAGGCCGGTGTCGTAGGCGGCGATGACGAGCTGGGCGCGGTCGCGCGCATCGAGTTTCATGAGCAGGCGGCCGACGTGGGTCTTAGCGGTGGAGAGGCTGACGTGCAGCTGGGACGCGATCTCGGTGTTGGACAGGCCGAGCCCGATCAGGGTCAGGACTTCGCGCTCCCGTTCGGTTATCGCCTCCAACACGGCCGCCGGGCGCTGCCGGGCGCCGGGGCGCCGGGTGAACTCGGCGATGAGCCGCCGGGTGATGCCAGGGGCGAGCAGGGCGTCGCCGGCCGCGACGACCCGGATCGCGGTCAGCAGGTCGGTCGGCGGGGTGTCCTTGAGCAGGAAGCCGCTGGCGCCAGCGCGCAGCGCGGCGAAGACATACTCGTCGAGGTCGAAGGTGGTCAGGATGACAACTCGGGGTGGGCTGCCAGCGGCGTTCATGCGGCGGGTGGCTTCAAGACCGTCGACATGCGGCATCCGGACGTCCATCAGGATCACGTCGGGGCGGAGCCGGGCGGCCATTGTTTCAGCTTCAGCGCCATCGGCGGCCTCACCAATCACTGAGATATCCGCCTCCTCCCGGAGGAT
>Ga0137390_10002086_pt1 | contig 15651 bp, 12 predicted proteins | sample 15con2h24AmetaG_FD_104937 | JGI IMG/M metagenome (GOLD analysis project Ga0137390, IMG submission 104937) | Vadose zone soil microbial communities from Angelo Coast Range Reserve, California, USA - 15con2h2.4A metaG | ecosystem: Environmental > Terrestrial > Soil > Vadose zone > Saprolite... | reverse complement strand
CATGCTGAGCGAAGCGAAGCATCTCGCTACCAATCGCGACAGACCCTTCGCTGCGCGGAGGCGTGACACGGTGCGACTGTTCACACTGTCACGGACGCTTCTTCACAATTGAACCTTGCCTTAGCGTCGCATGCCATACGTTGAGAGCCTCGGGCATGCGCATAGTCCCAGGAATGGAAAGTGAATTCCTCATTGTAGTATGGATGTGAGTTGGGGTATCTGCGCACCTTTTTCCCAATGCCGGATCGTCCTTCTCGCCACCCGAAATTTTCGAGCAGCAGCTGATACATTGCCATCCGCAACTCCATCCAACTATGTCATCACTGCCTTGGCAAAGCGCTCCCTAGAGCCGATTCTGCGCTGCCATTTCCTGAATCAACGCCACAGTCTCTGCGGCTACCTTTGGTTTAGGAGTAGCTGCCCTGGATTTGTACTTCCAATACAGTTGAAATCCCTGGCGGTGCCAGCGCGAGATCCGTCTCGGGTTGGACAATGAACAGGGCTTGTTTCCAGGTCCGAGCCATCCTGCGAGAAGCACCAGAAGGATCCGCTCTCTTCTGACATAGACGGGTCGTTTGACGTGTCGGAGGAGGATAATCAGTTGCTGTCGCAGAAGCGCGTTTTCTGCCACGAGTGCGGACTTGCTCCTGGTAAGGTCTGCCAGCGACCCCAACATGAGAAAAGTGGTGGACGGTTTCGTCCAGTCTCTGAAGCTTTGTTGAAGCAACTGAAGATTTATTCGCATCAATCGCAGTATCGAGTTGAGAACATGCAAGTGAACCTTGACAGCATTTCTGCCGCCTCTTACAATGAGAGCGCGTTCTTCCTCATTTCTTCACGGAAACTTCTTGGACCAGGATAAGCTTCAATTTGTGTGAGAGGTACATATGCCCGAATATATTGGCAGGCAAATCGGCAACTACCGTATCACTCGTTTACTCGGGGAAGGTGGCTTCGCTCAAGTTTATCTCGGGGAACATATTTACCTCCAAACAGCGGCGGCCATCAAGGTGTTGCTGGCAAATCTGGCAGAGCGTGATCTGCAAGCCTTTCTCAACGAGGCGCGTGTGATTGCTCGCTTGCGGCATCCGCATGTGGTGCGCGTACTGGAATTTGGCATCGATAATGAGCATGTTCCTTTTCTCATCATGACCTATGCTCCCTATGGCACATTGCGCCAGCGACATCCCAAAGGAAGTATGGTCCCACCCCAGCACGTCGTTTCTTACGTGAAGCAGGTTGCTGCCGCATTACAGTATGCTCACGATCAGAAGATAATTCATCGTGATGTCAAGTCGGAAAATATGTTGCTTGGACGGAATAACGAGGTCTTGCTCAGTGATTTCGGTATTGCCGTTGCCGCTCGTAACACCATATCGCAGGATAAAGAAGATATCGGTGGCACGGTAATCTATATGGCGCCAGAGCAATTGCGAGGAAGACCGCGACCCGCCAGTGACCAATATGCCCTCGGTGTCGTGGTCTATGAATGGCTGAGTGGTGCTCGCCCCTTCGACGGTTCTGGTTTCTTACAAATGGCTGCCCATCACTTGCTTACCCCTCCCCTCCCCTTACGGGAGAGGGTGCCTCAGCTTTCGCATGACATTGAAGAGGTTGTGATGAAAACCCTTGCCAAGGAGCCCGCTGAACGCTTCCCAAATGTGGAATCCTTCGCCAGGGCACTGGAAGAAGCGTGCATCACCAGAAATCCTCTATATACGTCTTACCCACACGCCCCCTTTGCTCCTTTGCCATCCGTCTCATCGACGGTCGATCCTCCCACGCAGACGGTCGCCTCCGTGGTCGACCCATCTGCTCCAACGGCTTTAACCGCCCCGGATTCCGCCGGTGCTCTGCCATCGATACGATTGCAAGACCGCCTATCACGCCGCACTGTTGCAACAGCACTTGCGGGGATTGTAGGATTGAGCGCGATTAGTGGCGGTATTGCCTGGTTTGCACTTACTCATACAGCGCCGCCTTCTGCGGCCCCGACCGTCACAGCACCGCCACCCACGCTTCTACCTTCTCGTCCCCTGGGAACAACGCTCATTACGTACAGCAAGCACACAGATAAGGTGACAGGTATTACCTGGTCACCCGATGGAAGCTGGGTTGCCTCATCCAGCGATGATAGGACTGTCCATGTCTGGTCTCCAACTGCCGGTACGACCACTGACTCCCTTATCTATTCCGGGCATACGGGCAAGGTACTGGCCGTGGCCTGGTCCCCGAACCGCACATACATTGCTTCGACAAGCGAAGATAAAACCGTACGTGTGTGGTATGCTCCATCTACCGGGAACCATACACCTGGCAGTACGCTGCTTGTCTATCAAGGGAGTTCTACCGATGTCCCTGCCCTGGCGTGGTCCCCTGACAGTAAGCGTATCGCATCGACGAACGACGCTCAGAAAACAGGTGGTACTGAGATGCAGGTCTGGGATGCTGGAACCGGGAAACATACTATTTACTACCCTGATCCCACCCAGAATGGTCCCGGTCCTACACGTGGCCCTGACGGCGCCGTGGCCTGGTCCCCGAACGGCCTCTACATCGCCTCCAGTATCAACACAGTGTCGGTCTGGAACGTTGCGGATGGCAGCCGATTTATGTATAATGGTCATCAATTCACCGTGGTACACGGACTGGCCTGGTCACCTGATAGTAAGCGCATTGCTTCAGCAGGCGATGATAAGACGGTGCAGGTGTGGGATGCTGCTACAGGAAACTCCTTGTTTACCTATAAAGGACATACTGCGGCTGTGAATGCCGTGGCCTGGTCGCCCGATGGCACATACCTGGCCTCTGCCAGTAGCGACACCACGGTGCAGGTGTGGGATGCCGCTACAGGTAAAGCTGTTTTTACGTATCGTGGACATACGGCTCCAGTCAATGCCGTGGCCTGGTACGCCGATAGCAGGCATATTGCTTCTGGAGGCGATGATAAGCGAGTCCTGGTGTGGCAAGGCGTATGACCTTGCAGGAAGGAAGCTACGGATGGCTGATCGCTCGGACGGTCCAGATCGCGTAGGACAGCAGATTGGTCATTATCGCCTGCTCGCATTACTGAGTACCGGCAGAGATGCCAGTGTTTATCTGGCCGAGCACGTGCATCTTGCCACTCAGGTGGCCGTGAAGCTCTACCAGGCGCGTCTGCTGCATGGCGATCAAGAGCATTTTCTCCAAGAGTTACGTGCCGTTGCTCGCCTCGTACACCCACATATCATGAGGATACTGGAATTTGGTGTGGAAGGCGACATACCATTTCTGGTCATGCCCTATGCGCCGGGTGGCACGCTGCGCCGGCGCTATCCTGCCGGTTCAGCCCTTCCGTTGGATACGATAATCTCTTCTGTCAAGCAGCTTGCAGCAGCCCTCGACTACGCGCACAGTCAGGGGGTACTCCACCTCAATATTAAACCGGAGCATATGTGGCTAGGTCGCAACGACGAGATTCTGTTAAGTGACTTTCGCATCACGCTCTTTTCACGTAGTTCACACTCGGAGAGCATACAGGGAGTTGTGGAAACAGCATCCTATATGGCCCCCGAACAAATCCAGGGCTACGCATGTCCGGCCAGCGATCAATATGCCCTGGGCATCGTGGTGTTCGAATGGCTCTGCGGTTCTCGCCCTTTTTCCAGCACAAACTATGTGGAGATAGCCAGGCAACAGTTACATACTCCGCCTCCCACGTTGAGTGGAAGCGTCAGGGGATTCTCACCCGCCGTAGAACAAGTAGTCATGAGGGCCCTTGCCAAGGATGCAGCCCAGCGTTTCCTCACAACACAGGCATTTGCCGGTGCGCTGGAGCAGAGTTTCCTGAACCGTGGGGGCGGTATCGGGGTTACTCCTGCGGCATCAAACTCTTTCGAACGTTCTCCATCGGCCTTGTCTGAATCTGGCGAGAGGAACCGGAGCCAGCAGGCGTCCCGTCTTCTTTCGCGGCGCAGTGTGACCCTGGGTACCGCGGGACTGGTGGGAGCGGCAGCGGTAGTTGGCGGCATTACCTGGTTCCTGCGTCCTTCACCTTCTACGCAATCGCGCCTACCCACCAGGCCGGTCCCCCCCGGCACGACACTGCATACCTGTCGTGGCCATGTTGATAGTGTGTATGCCGTAGCCTGGTCGCGCGATGGCCAGAGTATCGCCTCCTGGAGCCGCGATGATACGATGAGGGTCTGGAACGCCACCACGTTCTCTCCTGTACACGTGTACCAGGTGGCAAGCGTCCTATCATGGTCACCGGATTGGCGCTATATCGCCTCCGGTGATGCCTACAGTTTTCAGCTCTGGGATACCACAACGGGTCGTATCATCGTCGTACAGGAATTCCCTAACACCGGAGCAGGTCCCGGAGATCTGCCCGCAAGCGGTGGTCTGTGGTCTCCCGATGGCAAATACTTTATTACCCCGATCTTCTATACGCAGGTGTGGGATGTGAAGGCGGGAAAAGAGTTGTTCTCCTACCCTGCTGGCGCCGCCGCCTGGTCGCCCGATGGCAGGCGCATCGCCCTCGCACCTCGCACTTTTACTGCGAATACTCCTTCCAAGGTACAGGTCCTGGAGATGGCGACGGAAAATCAGGTCGCCAGCTACACCCTGCCGAGAGATATTAGCCCTGACGGATTGTTCGATGCCGGCACGTTGGTATGGTCACCGAATGGCACATACCTGGCGTCCAGTAACGGTGATATCTGGGATGCTATGACAGGGAAGCATATCGCCACGTACAAAGGTCCATTGCAGCGGATCTATGTCATTGCGTGGTCGCCGGATAGTAAGCATCTCGCCTCGGTTGGCTATTTGCCATCAGCGGGCCAGCAGGGAAAACCGGATAATGCAATTCATATCTGGAGCGCCGTTACGGGAGACGAGGTGCTCATATATCGCGGCCACGCCGCCGCGGTGAACTACTTCGTATGGTCACCCAATGGGATGAAGATAGCCTCGGTCAGCGATGATACTACCGTCCAGGTATGGCAGGCAGTGTAAATATAGCAGGAGTGCTGGCGACATGGCAAGCAGCATAGAACAACGACTCGGGAACTATCATCTCACCCGCTTGTTGGGTCGAGGGGGCTTTGCAAATGTATACTATGGAGAGCACATTTATCTGAAAACGCCTGCGGCTATTAAGGTGCTCAATGTACAGATTACTCACAATGAACATGAGAAATTCCTCACCGAAGCGCGCATCGCAGCGAAATTGACGCATCCGCATATCATATCAATCCTAGAATTTGGTGTGGAGAACGATACGCCCTATCTCGTGATGGATTATGCCGCCAGGGGAACCCTCCGCCAGCGCTATCCCAAAGCCACTCGCCTTACACCGGCACAGGTTGTGCCTTATCTCAAACAAATCGCTTCCGCCCTCCAGTACACGCATGACCAGCGCCTGATTCACCGCGATATTAAGCCGGAGAATATGCTCCTGGGAAGTAATGACGACCTTCTACTGAGTGATTTTGGCATCGCTGTTGTGGTGCAAAATATAGAGAAGCCTGGCAGCGAACAGCAAGTGGTGGGTACCATCGCATATATGGCTCCAGAGCAACTGCGTGGAGATCCCGGTCCCGCCTGTGATCAGTACGCGTTGGGAGCCGTGATCTATGAATGGCTGTGTGGCGATCCTCCTTTTTATGGCTCATTCACGGAGGTTGCCGTGCAACATGCCCTGGTGCCTCCGCTATCTTTGAGCAAACGGTCACCAGAAATACCGGCAACTGTAGACGAAGTCGTCATGATTGCGCTCGCTAAAGATCCCCAGTCGCGCTTCAAGAGTATCACGGCCTTCGCAACCGCCTTTGAGCAGGCATGCCAGGTGGAACAGGCTGCACATCTCCCCTTTCTACCTGCCTCAGTGCAAACAGAGAAACCGGCAGGGACCGGCAAGCGTCTTTCACGGCGGGTGATTGTGGCAGGTGCAATCGGCGCAGCCGGACTTGTCGCCGGGGGTGCTCTTGCCTGGAAAACGTTCTCTCAAGATCTAATCAACCTGCTAGCTGCTCGGCCACCCGGAGGTATCCCGGCTCTCACCTCGGGAACGACGCTCTATACCTATCACGGCCATGCCCTGGTGCAGGAGGTAGGGTGGTCACACGATGGTAAACGCATCGCCTCAGCGGGTGATAATGTGCAAATCTGGGATGCCACCACGGGTGGGCATGGTCTGATTCTCCGAGTGGCGTCTTATCAGGGTTCTTATATGCCTGGGACTTCTTACTTCTCTGCCATGGCCTGGTCTCCTGATGGGAAGTTTATCGCAGCAGCATCTTTTCCAGAGAATGGCAAGGCGGAAATACATCTATGGAGTGCAAGTACCGGGCAAACCATCTACGTCTACCGCGGTACGCAAGACAGCTATGTGGCATCCCTGGCGTGGTCGCCCGATAGCAAGTTGATCGCCACAGCAACGTCTACAGTCCAGGTCTGGCGTGCGACAACCGGAGAGCAGTTAGCAATCTATAAAGGCCACCTGTCCTCCATAAACGCGGTAGCCTGGTCGCCCGATGGAAGGTCCATCGTTTCTGCCGACGGCGATACCGTTCATCCCGGTGGCGGGACGGTTCATGTCTGGGATGTGGCCACTGCCAGTACACGCCTGATCTACCGGGGCCATCCCGATCCGGTAGTTGCCGTAGCCTGGTCGCCCGATGGTACGCTGATTGCCTCCGGAGGTCGATCGGATGATAGTATCCAAAAAGCCGATCCGAACGACAACACGGTGCAAGTATGGAGGCCAGATAGCACAAAGCCACTGCTGATCTACCACGAGCATATGGGGATGGTGAGATCCGTAGCCTGGTCGCCCGATGGCAAACATATCGCTTCGGGTAGCACGGTTTTCACGGGAACTGCAAAGCATACTGCTCTGGTCTGGGATGCGAAAAGCGGGCGTACCATCCTGAATTACCTTGGGCATAACCATGCAGCTTATAGTGGAGTGAGTGCCCTCGCCTGGTCACCTGATGGCAAGCTCATTGCTTCGGCAGGCGTTGATAAAACGGTGCAGATATGGAAGGCTATCTAACGTGGATAACCTTGTTCATCCTCTTCTTTCCTGCTTCCTCCTATGCTGGCTACTTGGTTCATCCGTTCTTAAAAAACGAGAAGAGAACGATATTATTAAATTCGACTTGTCTACAAATTCTGAAGGTTTATGCGTCCATTTTTAACTAACTGTAATGTTATAAGTCTAAACCGTTAAAAAGCTGCTCTTTTAACTCTTTGATTTTGAGCGTGAAAGAAGCTTTTTTGCTGCAATTTTATGGATCTAGCGCACTGCAAAGAAATGGGAATAGTGACAGTTCGTGGTGAGGGATGGAAAGTGGGTAAATGCTGCATCGATGGTCATACACAAGCTCCTTTGTGAAAACACGTGGTCTGGTTCCCAGCGTATCATATCTGCTCAACTGTTATCCTGCCACTTCCCTTGCTCAATGTTCCTCTGACTGTAGAGGATATCGAAGCATTCGGACAGTGAACACATTGATGTTGTTACTAGTGATGATCACCCGATAGCTCTGTGCTCGCACGACACCGTGCAAGTCGCGCAGGATCGTTTGTAGCGTTCCTTCTAGAGAGAAGTATGCCCGAAGGGGAAGGGGGAAGAGAAGAGCATGGCTGGTCATGTTGCTCGTCATGTTGCTGATCACCCTGGTAATCGGCCTACGCACCTGGCCGATGAGAGGTGAGTGGATGCTGCACTTGCAGTGTACTTACCCAACAGGTATACTAGAGCCAACGAAGCTCTGTTGGGTAAGAACTTAGTAGATACGCATACGGTGGATCATCTCACGCGGGGGATGCGATGCCGAAAGTTCCCATGTATACGCTGGCCTGGTCGCCTGTGATAGCGGCCTACGAACTCTACCAGACGCGTGACCGAGAAGCGCTGCGGATTGTTCCTGACAGCCTTGCCTGGTTTGCCTGGCTGGATCAGGTCTCCTCCTTTGCCTTCTTGGGCAAGAACGGCCACTTTACGGCTCGTAAGGAAGCCAAACTTGACGACGGGACCCAGGCTGTCGAAGGGCTGATTCCGCCTGATCCATACATCCGCTACATTCGACTTGCTACCCGTACAGTTCTGGGAGCAATGCGCAATCTAGGTTGCAGGTTGGCATCCGGTACACTGATCGTACACTGGGATGACGATGACTGGATGGCTCCGCACCGGCTGAGTTATCAGATAGAGATGCTGCAGAGCCAACGGGCAGACCTGTGCGGAGCCAGCCGCCAGTTGTACTACGATTCTATCCACGATAAAGCATGGCTCTACGAATACCCACGAGGCAGGCATGGCGCCCGGCAGTTGCCCGTTGGTAACACCCTTTGTTATCGCAAAGCCGTATGGGTCAGTAACCCGTTCCCAGAGGTAGCGGTGGGTGAGGATACACGCTTTATCTGGAGCTGTGCAAGCAAAATTTGGTACTCTTGCCCGATCACACCTTCTATATTGGCCTGATTCACTCCCGTAATACAAGTCACAAAGTGCTTGCAGGTCCCTATTGACGTCCACATGCAGTCGAGGAAGTACACAATTTGCTTAGCTCAGATCTGGATAGCTATCTTCACTAACGAGAATCGATCTGCGCTTTGCCGTGTCCATCCCACCACTTTCTGATCCATGAAAAACCCGCCTCATTGCCAGCGATGCCGGTCGCCCGGCTGAAGCCGAGGGCTGGTTCAAAGGAACCAAGGCGCTCCGTGAAGATTTAGCAACTGAAAGATCGGCAGTACCCACAGGGCGCGCAGGTCATCGATTTCGGCTCAGGGGAATGGGCCTGACCTATACCTTGCTCAGTGATTATGATACACTGGTCCTGGTCGATGCGATTCCGCACGGTGGCCTACCGGGAAAGCTCTATCTGAAAGTTCTCATCCTTGTTGCGGCCATCGTGATACTCCAGCAGCTTCCTGGCATCCAGCGCTCTCTAAGGACACGATCGATATAATGTAGATAGCAAAGGGCAATCCCAGGAGTTGCCTCTATAATTCGAATAAGACCGTTTGCGTCCATGAGTAGGAGGAGCGTTTTTGATGACTCAAACGAGATACTATGATGCAATTGTTATCGGCGCGGGCCAGGCAGGAGGTCCGCTCTCCACGGAGCTGGCACGCGCGGGCTGGAAGACGGCTCTGATCGAGCGGGAGCATGTAGGAGGCACCTGTATCAACGAGGGCTGCACACCCACGAAGACGATGGTTGCCAGCGCTCGCGTCGCCTATTTAGCGCGGCGAGGCGCCGACTATGGCGTGCAGACCGGCCCGGTGACAGTGGATATGACCAAAGTTCGACAGCGCAAACGGGACATTGTCGACAGCTTCCGCAACGGCAGCCAGCGCCGCATCGAAAGCACCAAGGGCGTCGATCTCTTGATGGGCGAGGCGCGCTTTACCGGCCCGAAGACACTGGAAGTACGCCTGAAGAGCGGTGAAACGCAGCAACTCACGGCGGGTACCATCTTTCTGAACGCTGGCGACCGGCCAGCAAAACCAGCACTGAGCGGAATAGAAAACGTATCCACTCTGAATTCGACCTCGATCATGGAACTGGATACGGTTCCAGAACACCTGCTGGTCGTGGGTGGAGGGTACGTCGGGTTGGAATTCGGCCAGATGTTCCGCCGCTTTGGCAGTCGCGTCACCATTATCCAGCGTGGGGCGTACCTGCTGGCTCGTGAAGATGCAGATGTGGCCGGGGAAGTGGCGAACATTCTGCGCGAGGATGGCATCGAAGTACTCCTGGAGACCAGGCCCGTGCGCGTCGAACAATCTACTGCGGGGAACATTTCGTTGACGGTCCAGACGCCAGCAGGGGAACGAACTCTCATTGGATCACACTTGCTGGTAGCAACCGGGCGGGTCCCCAATACGGACTGGCTCAACCTGGACGCGGCAGGGATACAGGTGGACAAACGCGGCTTTATCGAGGTGAACGAGCGGCTGGAGACCAACGTGCCAGGTATCTATGCCCTCGGTGATATCAAGGGCGGCCCGGCCTTCACCCACATCTCCTATGACGATTTTCGCATTATACGCACCAACTTGCTTGAGAAAGGAAACGCGAGCATCCATGGACGGCTGGTGCCTTATACGGTCTTTATTGATCCACAACTCGGGCGTATTGGGCTGAGCGAGACGGATGCGCGGGCGCAGGGTCGCGACATCAAGGTCGCCAAAATGCCGATGAATTACGTCGCACGCGCGCTCGAAGTGGATGAGTCTCGCGGTTTCATGAAAGCCGTGGTGGACGCTGGTACGGGCCAGATTCTGGGCGCGGCCATCCTGGGCATTGAAGGAGGCGAGATCATGGCCATGCTGGAAGTGGCGATGATGGGCAAGGTTCCCTATACCGTTCTGCGTGATGCCGTCTTCGCTCACCCGACGCTGGCCGAGTCGCTGAATAATCTGTTCACGGCTCTTGAAGAGTAAGACGGAACATTAGGATAAGCCCATCACTCGGACCAGAGCGTTTTCGGTCTTGGCAGCAGTTCGTCATCCACGTAAATCGCGTCTACCCGCTCATTGAAAAAGCAGAGGAGCTTCGCGACCGGTGCGCATGCAGGCAGCGGGTCGCGGTAGCTCCACACGATATCCTTAAAGACCTTATCGCCAATCCTGGCGGACCAATACACTGCCTTGCCCTTGTATGGACAGCGGGTAGTAGTCCCCCTTGGCTCCAATAATTCCATGCGGATATCCTGCTCAGGGATGTAATAGCGCGTGGGAAGGCCCGTTTCGAGCAATATTTGGGGACGCAGGGTGTCCGCGATGGTCACGCCGCCGAGCACAATACGCACGTGCCGCGAACCCGGCAAGATATCCACTCGCTTATAGGGATCGCGTGCGTGCGCGAAGACCCGCTGATCCTCTTCGTACCAGGCGTGGTGTCAACAGTTGCCTCTTTGATTGACAAAGATAGACAAAAGCTGTTTTTGCCGCCCCGTCTCCATTCGGCTTGGAAGCGATTCTGCAACATTCCGCCAGGTTAAGGATACGGGTTATGACCGAGAGAGCATGTCGTCTGAATCGTGCCCCCGTTGGTCCAGCAAGAGCCCCACCACTTTCACGGGTTCGCTCATGTGCGAACGGGCCTGGGCTGGATCACAGGGATTGCCCTCCCCAGCCATTCTCCCATCCGACCTGTAGCCGGACAGGGCGTTCAGCCACTGCGTTTGAGGCGTGGCTGCCAATGAAACTCGCGGAAGAAGCTGTGATGCACATTGACGCTCGCGTTGAAGTCGGCATGGCACTCGTAGTGGCAAGCGGGACAAAAGAAGAGTTTGCCCCCTTTGCCTCTGACGCGTTGGCCTGCCTGGTATGTGAACCTCACGCCCTTGCTGCCACAACGCGCACAATACTGCGATGTCCCATGGGGATTGACTTCCACGCTCACGACTGCTCTGGCATAGGCTTTTTCTTTCGCGAGTTGGTTGATTTTCCCTTTCAACTGGTTGGCTTGTTTGCGGTTCATCCGCCGCGATGTGCTGCCTCCTGCTGCTTGGATCTTGCGTAAGCGTTCAAAGACGAGCACACATCCAGCATACTTCTCGCACACTTCAACAATCGCCCGCGCAGTCTTGTGCGCGCTGTCCTGATTCTGACGGCGCACATGTGCCCACAGGTGCCGATTGCTGTGCTCTCCCTTCACGGGGTGGCCTGACTGCCATTGCTTCTTTGCGATCCGACGCAGATGGCGGTATCGGTGCTGATCCAGGCCCTGATCGGAGACAAAGCGGGTTTCTCTGATGACGCCATGCTGGCGCACGGTAATCACTGCGAGAAATTTGACGTTCAGATCGACGGCCACCGTGACCAGATCTGGATCGCGCTTGCTTTCCACGATCTTTTTGGCGGTGATGGCCTTGCTTTGCAAGAAATGAATGGCCGCAGTCTGTTTGTTCAGGATCAACTTGGGGCTTTCCGTTTCCCATCCTGGCTCTGCTCGTCAGAAATCAGCGCTTCGCTCACCTCTCCTGTTTTCTTGGCAATCACCTCGACCCGCTCCATCAGCTTGTCAGGATGCGCCAGAAAAAAGTTCAGATAGAACTGGCGTGCCGCATTGAGGATGTCCACCGTTGCGGCCAGATGCTTTCGTTTTCCAGGATTGGTTCCCCCTTGACCTCGTGAAGAGAGATCAAGCAGGAGTTTGGTTGTTCTCGCGGTTTGTCCCATCAGCTTTTGCTGCCTTCAAACAGTCCTTAAGCGCATTCGCCACACACGACCGAATGTTGTTCGCGCGGCTTGCATCCAACCTGCCCGAAAAGACGGTCACCATACTGAGCAAATCGGCAACCAATTCTTCGCTTGGAGTCTGTGCCTTGGGTGGTTCGACTACCTCAATACGAACCTGTTTCCACCGAAAAGTCTCTTCGAGATAGCCATAGCCAAAGCGCACGAGACGATCAGGATAGTCGATCAGAACCACATCAATCTCTTGGTGCTCAATGAGCTGAAAGAGTCTCTTCATGCCGCCGCGACCCTCATTGAGACCGGATGCCTGCTCGGCGATGAGTGCCATCACCTGATAGCCTCGTGCGCTTGCCACCTGCTGCAGGCGTTCCATCTGGCGTGTCAAATGCCCTTCGTGTTCCTGTTTGGCACTGGATACACGTGCATAGATGGCACAGCGCAGCGATGTTCCCTGCGCTTTCAGCAAGTGGTGAATGAAAACCTCGGGGATACGTCGCTGGTTGGTCGCGGTACGGGTGACTGGCAGAAGACCGGCTTTATCCCAGCGTTGGATGGTTTTGACCGACACTCCCAACGCGCGGCCCGCTTCCCCTGCTGACAGAAACTCTTTCTTCTTCATTTTCCTATTTTACTGTATTATGTCTATCTTTGTCAATGCTTTTGGAGGTCCAAGTTCGTGCAACAGCATCACGCGCTTGCTATCGGCAACGGTGACACCGGCAAAAACTACATGTACGCGTCGACGGCTGTCTTCCCAGCGAAATCCGGAGCTGAATGAAGGTGATGCCATCGGCCCTATAAATATGTCTTCAAGAACAGGTTTCATACGATCTCTCCCCAAGATTCCAGTACTTTGGATCGAACCCCGTCAATAATGGCGAGCTGGTGTGTGCAGGCACTACTACGAGCAGCGCGCGCATGGCACGAGTCATGCCGACAAAGATGGTGCGGCGTTCGCGCGCCAGCGCTTCATCGCGTTCGCCTTCCTGGTTTTCAGCATGCACCAGGGCGTAGTGGCTACTGGCGAAGCCTGCCAGCGCCACGATAGGAAACTCTAACCCCTTCGAGGAATTGAGCGTCAGCACCTTTACCCCCGGTCGTGAGAGGTCAAGCTCGCGTCCCTTCATGAAGGTCGCATTCACTCCGTGCTTAGCCAGTTGCGCTGCTATGGCCTCGCCTCTTTTCGCCGTCGGGCAAAAAACAGCGCACGATCCCAACCCCAGTCTGAACTCGCGGGCAGCTCCCGGTAAAAAGCGTGCTAAAAGATTCACCTCTTCAGCTTCGTTATGTGCTGAACGCACCACCGGCAGGGGTCCATTGTTCATATATTTGTGCTCTACCGCCTCGCTTTCCAACGCACCTGCTGCCAGGTAGGACTGGGCGGCCTCGCCAATCTCGCGGGTGGAGCGATAATTCGCCTTCAAGACACTGGTGCGCCCCTGAAACTTCAGGCACTCGTCCACGTCCGCCCAGGTGAAGCCGCTGCCATAAATGGATTGGTTTGCATCGGCAGTGATGAAGAAGCGATTGGGCGATTTGCATAACCTGATGAGCAGCCGCAACAGGCTCGGATCCAGGTCCTGGGCTTCATCTACGACTACCGCATCGTAACATGGCAATGTATGGTTATTTGAGCATGCAGCTTCCGCCCGCACCCTGCGCTGCTGCCATGTCTCCAGCCCCTCGCGTCTCAGCAATTGCGCCAGCGTCTCCTGAACACTCCAGATTGCCTTCTTCTGCAGGTCGCTGAGCCGCACCTTGCGTCCTGGGCGGCGCGCCCGCAAGTACTCCTCCAGGGTGCCTACCTGACGGGCCACAATCACCTGGTTGATCTCCTCCAGCAAGTAAGAGCGGCTTATACGCTCGAGCGCCTGCTGCTGGGCCTGTTTCTGCAACACGGCGCCTTCAAAGGATGCTTTTGCCACTGCCTGTCGCAACAGCCTGTTCAGCGTATCATTGTCAACCAGCCCGGGAAAGGCCGCGGCAGGTCCCAGGATATCTCTGGCGACGCCATCTGCGGTGCGCACCTCTACGTGGCGCGCGTCCTCGCCCAGCAGTTGCCCCAGCTGCTGCTCCGATGATTTGGTCAGGGCATTGGTGTAGGTGGTGAAGAGGATACGCGGAGCGGGTTCCCCCATTTCGAGCAACTTACGAACGAGTGAACGTATGCGGTAGAGGGCGACAATACTCTTGCCCGTGCCGGGACCACCCTTGAGTTGTGTGGGGCCGGTGGCACGCAGCGCCCAGCTTACAAATCGCTCCTGCTCGGGCGAGAGACGCAGGAGAAAGCTGAGTAATTCGCCTTCTTTAAAACGCAGCAGATCATCCAGTTCATCCAGCAAGAGATCGGGCTGCTGCATAATCTGGTCAAGAGGTTTTGGAAACATATACTCGAGCAACAGCGACAAATGCTCATTCGGCACGCCAGGACAATCTAATAGATCGTCTTCGGTGGCAACTGCCAGCAGGCGAGCGTGATACTCTTTGGGAATATGCAGATTCGCCAGCAACTCCGCGGTAAGCGGCTCCGGCAGCCGCTTCTTCTCCAGCTCGCGTGGAGCAAAAATGCGCTCCCAATCGGGCTGTACTGCCCTGGGATGATCTTCAAGCTCGACATCAAATCCACCCAGGAACTCCACATCTAATTCTTCGTTGTAGGTATCCTCGTCGCGGCGCAGCAATGCCAGCAAGTTGATATACGGGTCTCTGAATGTGTAGAAAATGCGGTACGCCCCACAGCGGATGCGGTAGACCGTCTTGCCCTGGTACTTGCGTTTGACCTGAATCTTTGCTTTTCCATCAGGCATGGGGTCTTGCTCGAGTAGAGTAATTTTCTCTAGCACTTGATGTGTCTCTTTGGGCGGCAATGCTCGCCATGCCGAGAGAAAAGAAGGCTTAGGCGTCCATAACCATTCATCTCCCATATTTCAGATGCTCTCCCTCTACCTTATTCTATATTATATTCCCATCTGACCCTGCTTATTGGCAGCAAATTTTCCAGGCTTGCCTGGATTATGGCAATAATGAGTTTTAATACATTCATCCGAGTATCGGAACAGCCACCAAGGGCCGATAAATCGGCGATGGGCGCGATAAATCGGCCCCTACAGATGGCCGGATTATTTCATAGAAACTCCGTTCTGGATACCCGTCCCATTCATGGGACAGGGAGGAAAGAACGCCCCCGAAGGGGGAATGCCAGATGTGCAGTCTGACATTCAGTTGACCTCAAACAAGATGAGGTCCATGTCTGCACACATGTACGGTGCTCTTCGACAAGGTTATAGAGCGGTTGTCTAAAATCGACAGCACTGGTCCTACCCTGCAGACCTGTTTAACCATCGCTCGCAGAGCCTGGAACTAGAGCAAGCATTCCAGGGTGCCTATATTTTCGCTCCTAACGTAGCCCGATAGCCCGAAGGCCCTGGCTGAGTCTAGTCAGACCTT
>Ga0137390_10002081_pt1 | contig 15660 bp, 22 predicted proteins | sample 15con2h24AmetaG_FD_104937 | JGI IMG/M metagenome (GOLD analysis project Ga0137390, IMG submission 104937) | Vadose zone soil microbial communities from Angelo Coast Range Reserve, California, USA - 15con2h2.4A metaG | ecosystem: Environmental > Terrestrial > Soil > Vadose zone > Saprolite... | reverse complement strand
CTCACCACCGACAATCGGCTCGTGCCCTACTGCGTTTTCACCGACCCGCAGCTCGGCGGCGTTGGCATGACCGAGAAAGAAGCGCGCGCGAAAGGGTACAAGCTGAAAATCGGAAGGTGCCCGATGACTTACGTTGCGCGCGCCATCGAGCGTGGCGAAACCGCCGGGCTCATGAAAATTGTCGTCGACGCCTCGAACGATCGTATTCTCGGAGCGTCGATCCTCTCTTCCGAAGGAGGCGAGTTGGTGCAAATTCTAGGCACGCTGATGCTCGCGAATCAGCCCTACACGCTTCTGAAAGGCGCTGTCTATATCCACCCTACGCTCGCCGAAGGCTTTTTCTCCCTCATGGAGGACGTCAAGCCGGCCGACTGATGCGTCACGGAATCCGGGGGTTTTCTGGTGGGGCTGGCGAGATTCGAACTCGCGACAAACGGTTTAGGAAATGGATAATTCGCTTCTATCCCTTTTGCTTTCATTCTCTGCCATTCGCTTCTAGTCTCCCCCTTTCGCCCCCTTTCGCCATCCGATCTTGCAACGCAATTTGCAACGGATTTCTGGCGCTTCTTTTACTCTCTCCGCTTGTGCGCGCGCAAGAGCCCCGCTGCGACTGCTTTACGATCTGCGAGCGCGTCGCCGCTGCTGACCGCTGCCATGTGGAGGGATGCAACGCGCAAGAGCGCAGAACCTTGCCTGACACTCCTAAGCCGAAAGTGAATCAACGAATTTTCCTTGCAGGCGTCAGCTTGCTTGCCGCCAGCAAGAGTGCCGACGTATGGAGCACTAAGAGCCTGCTAGACCGGGGCGGATGGGAAAACAACCCCGTCGTGGGGCGTCATCCTTCGAGCGTGCGTCTTGCGGGCCATGCTGCCGCCGTCTTTGCCGGTCAGAGCGCGGCATTCTATCTGACTGAGCGTAATCGCCATGCTTGGGTGCGATGGGCTGGCCGAGCGTATATCGGTTTCGCCATCGAGGAGCATGCTCGGCTGGCGGCGTGTAATTCGCGCATCAATATGCAGTCGCCAGTAATTCAAAATTGCCGGAGTTTATTTCCGTCCTAAAGGAGAAAGAAGAAATGAAGATAACGAAATTTGTCAAGGCGACGGCGGGCGGATTCCTGCTTCTTATAATGTCGCTGCTGTCGAGTGCGCCAGGATTCGCCCAAGGCGCGCGCTTTGACGTTCCCTTTCTAAAGCCTCTCGCCAGTGGCGGCGTTACGCCCGTTTCTGGACTCCTCACAGTCTGCCCCGGCAACGGCCTTGTCACCACAGCGGCCAGCGTCACGTCGAACGTCGCAACTCTTACCTTTGGTTCCTCACCCATCACGGCGGGATTTGTTTCGGGTAGGAATGTTTTCGTTTTCGGATTCTCGGGAACGGACATCTACTTTAACGGAACCTTTGCGATCACCGGGGTTACAAGCAGCACGGTCACCTACGCGCTGACTCATGCCAACAATTCAGCCTCGACCACTGGCGGCGCAATTCAGACACCCACAGCATCGAGCGGTTGCTCGCCCACCACAACGGTTTATTCAGACCAATTATTGAGCACGCCAATCACGCAGCCTTTCGGGACAGACCCGAATGGCAACGCGCAATTCTGGGCTTCGCCGGGGACTTATTACGTCGCCTTGAGCGCGAGCGGAGTCAATCCAATCCCGTTCAACGTCGCTACCATTCCCCTTGTGCCAAATGCAAACGGCACCTATACGCTTGGCACAATCAGCGTCACGTCAATCAGCACTGCGACTCTCAGCGCAAGCGGGCAGATTACTTCCACGGTTTCAACCGGGACAGCGCCGTTTTCGATTGCTTCGACTACCGTAGTCCCGAACCTAAACGCGCAGTTGCACAATGGCTTGACCGCGCCAGCAAGCGCGATTCTCGGGCTGACGGACACGCAAAGCCCCACCAACAAAACTTTCGACATTACCAGCAACGTTCCGCCGATTCTCTACAACACACCCTCAGCCTCGACAAACGCCAGCATTACGGCTACGACAATGGCGAACGTGGGCGCGAGCGGGGGAATGTACCGAATCAGTTTTTACGCAGACCAATCGGCGCTCGGCTCGGGATGCAGCACAAACACCACGATCAATCTCGGGGTTGTCTATCGAGACCCGAACAGCGGCAGCAATCACGCGGAAACAGTCGGCGCAGTTCTAACAATCGTGAATAACGGCACCGTGGGGAACGTGCTGACCGGAGGAAACGCCGCAGCCTCTTGGGTGTATGGGTTTCGCAGCAAGGCATCGAACGTAGTCCAGTATCAGACCACGTACAATATCGGAACCTGTACGACCGGCCCGAGCTACACCTTATGGCCGATACTGGAGCAATTGAACTGATGCAGAGGTTAGGCGGAATCCGTTGAGAAGTGGAGGAGATGTGACAGGGCCAAAAAGGACGATGACAAAGTGCGAACAAGTGCGCTAGAATTGACGCATGACAACTATCGAGTTGACGACAACTTGCGTTTGTGCTTCGCACGATACGCAAAAACGGGAATATGTCGTCTACACTGGCGGTATCGCTGGCATGACAGAATCGGCTGTCTTAGAGCGTAACCCCGAACCCCTCAATCGTCGCCCGGACGAAGTCAAGCTTGACCGCGATTGAATACACAGCGGAGAGGCTTTCCACATACTGATTTGAAACTCCGAGTGGCATCTGAGGGATCATTGTTGCCGTAGCTATAGCTTCTCTTATTTTTGTTGCGCGGTACCCTCTAACGAATCCCAAAACCCTTCCGGTTTTCTCTGAAAAAACTGGACCTCCGCTATTGCCGGGTACAAACAAGAAATTGACCTCAATATAAGGGACGTTCTGCAAGGCTCCGTCGTTCGTGTTGTAACGGGCATTCACAGAACCACTGGCCGCACGATAGATCAGCGAGTTGAACACGAGATTTCCGTTCACGACCTGTAATACAGGCAGGGGATAGCCTACAACTCCAATGCCTTGCCCCTCATATACGTCCCCATATTCGAGTGGTGCGTATGGTTGGTCGTTTGGGGTATTTGGCACCCGCAGAACTGCCAAGTCCAGGTTTGGAAAAAGATTAATTTCCTGGCCGATTTGCGGGTTTTGGATTTGATGGACTTTACCGCTGTTCCCGGTCAAATTTGCAACCAGAGAATATGAATCGCCTTGTTGATGCGGGTTAGCGGGGTCATTCATCACATGGTCGCATGTAACAAATATATCGCGCGCCACGAAGAAACCTGTGCCGAGGGCTAGACCACCCATGCCTCCCAGCATTGGTCGCTGACGGATTACGCTACAAACGATGTGGCGATAGTCCCCGACGATCTCGTGAAAGTCTTTGCCCTTTGGTTTCAGTCGGCCAGCGGGTATCGGTAGGGCCATTTATTACCTCGCCGTGCGAGGCTATAACACAATAAACGTGCCGCGCAAGGTACGGGCTGTGCCGCGTGGTAGAAATCCTTCCTCCTGCCTCTGCCGCATTTCAATCCTAAACTACGGGGACTCCATGACCGAAGTGGCCCGCGCTTCTCTCACCGCAAGGCAATAAATCCCAAAATTTTCTATAGGGGGAGCCTGCTATTCCCACGGTCGCCGTTTGGCAAGCCCCCCCCGTGTCCCCACAAAGGGATTTTTTTTTTGGAGAAATGTCAGAGGAGGTGCGGGGCGCGGCCTGCGCGACCACCGGCAGGGGTGATGTCACCCGGCCTGCAATGGAAAGAATTCTTTTTTCTGGAATCCTGTACCGCTACCCCATGTATAGCGCCAGCGTCCCCGCAGACGCATGAGAGCATCTCGTTTGGATTCAAACCTATAGGGTGAGGGGGATAGGGACTGCCCAGACGCGGCCATTGCGCCGGAACTGCATGGAATTCGGAGCTTAGATGTATACAATCTTGCAGCAATCTTGCAACGCTGTCCGCATCGTGTTCATTCCAAAGGGTTAATTAGTGACGTGCCGTTACCTTATCGTCATATCAAAGACTATTTCTGTCTCATTTTGAGACGATTCTGGGCTTTAACGGTGCGTGAGAGAGCGGTCAAGCCCGGCAAATGTGTCTTTTTTACAACACTCTAAAATCGCCTGTAAGCGAAAGGAGGACAGCAGTTACATTCTCTAGGTCAGTGGCGGTTTGCTGCTTTCTTGGCCTTTGAGGGCTGAAGGTGTATATGCTCGCCGTTTCGCAGGTGCTCTACCACGCTTTGCCAGTCGAATCTAAGATACTTGCCACAACGCAAGACAGGTAGGGAGTGAATGTGCTTGTAAATCCACGATACGGGCACCTGCAGCCGTTCTGCGAGTTGCGCTGGCGTGAGGATCGTAAGCTCCCTCATTGCTCTTTGCCGGTGGGCTCCCACTGTTTCAGCCATTCGAGGTACTTCTGGCCGGCGCGCGGCGGATGAACCTTCCAACCATCTCCCACGGCATAGCAGCCATTACAGAACTGACTTCCACACTCGGCCAGCCCTTCGAGTTGCGGCGGGAGTTCCTGCCTGGATATCCGCTTCAGAGCCTCTAGGACTTGCTTCTTATGCTCTACGAGCAGCGGCACGAGCCTCTTGGATTCGCCAGGCGGCAATCTATACTTGAGCTTGTCGCCATTGGCCGATAGCTGGCCGCCGATCCGCTCGACTTCGCCAATCAGTTCCAAGGCCGTCATAGCTCGCCTTCATCTGGAAGGCCCTGCCTACCTGTAGGAGGGGTGAAAAGTGTAACAGTGTCACAATCCTCATTTTCATTGGCGTTTTGCATGGTTTGGCTGTTACCCTTTTGAGTTTGTGACTCTTTGGAAGGGGTAACACTTTCAAAAAGGTAACGCTTTTCTGCCTCTATCTCATTCAAAACAAAGGGCTGTTTCGTTGTTACGCTTTGAGGCCCTTCTACGGGTATAGGCGGCAGGTATCTCGTCCATGCGTCGAGGAAATCGTCTCTTAGATAACCTCGTGTGGTCCTTTCGCCAATTCTGATGACGGCAGGCGATACCTCGAAAGGATGCAGGAGCCGGGCCAGTTTGGCAGGACTTAATGGCTTCCCCTTCGACCACTCGCCCCACGGCGATGTTTCAATCTCGGCTAGCGCCGCTGCAAGATCAGCCGAGGATATACGCTCGACATCGCGCAAGACGTGGCGAACATCCGCCAGCAGCATCACGCCAATGGAGCTATCCTCCGCTTGGGCTTCGCTGCAAAGAACGACCAGCGCCGTGCGCAGAGCTTCCGGCCAATCTCCACCGGCAGCATCCGCGATTGCCAGCAACGGCTCGGCACCGTCCTGTTGACGGTCACTTAACGACTCCGGGAGATCGGGACGGGCATCACGCAAATCCGGCAGGATGGCCGCTGCCCAGGTTTCGATTTGAGCCTTGAGGCTTGCTGCCTCCGGCTCTACGTCTCGCCTTCTGAATCGCTCGATGCGCTCGCCTCGTGCCGCCCGCTTCAGGCGGATTGCAATGGAGCGGTCTGCTATCGTGTCGGGCAACCTGCCGATCCCTGCAATGGCTTTGGCGCAGAATGTATCGAAGTCCTGAAAAGTAAAGCTACCCGGCGAGCCCTCGCAACAAGTCACTTTGCCACCTCGGCGATGGCCTGAATTCAGAACCCCGCGCAGCATCTCGGAATATTCCTTTTCCCCGGCGAATGCGGCGTCAGATTCATCAAGCAGCAAAGTTGGCCCTACTTTGTGAATCTTGCGAGGAAGCACAGCCACCGTGGCCTTGTCTGTTTTCCACGGGATATCTACGAGCAATTCCAGGACTTCCAGAAACCTGCTTTTTCCACACTGCTTCTCGGCACTGGTGACAGCCAGGTAAGGCGTTGAATCCGCTGCCTCGATAACGTGGGTGTGGGCCACCCAAGCCGACGCGACACGAGCTTGATGCTCGGATAAGGACACAAACCGCCGAATGAAGGCCTTGATGGCATCCAAAGGATGATCGGCAACTCCTATGCGCTCGACCTCCGCAAGTAGCGGGCGGTTGCTCTTGAGAATCTTCCGATGCGTCATAGTTGAACCTCGTGGCCGGAAACAGATCCAAGCTCCAGAACATCCTCGGCCATTGCCTCGCGGCGCCCAGGATGGATGGCGAAATCGACGCGTTGCTCCAGAGGGGCAAAGGCCATCAACGAATAGGCTGCCGCGGCCTTTGGCATCTGCCGCGATGCCTCGGACAAGGCGAACCACGCCAGATCACTCTCACCCTGGAATCGTTCCGCGTCTCCGTGGTGAATTCTACGAAGCCGTGAAGATGCCAACCTGTAAAGGCGCTCAAGCTGATGGCACTCTCCGCGAGTTTCAAAGAACGCGGCGCGCTCCAAAGCGGCTAGCTTGGCGGCAGCATCGACCTGGCGCTTGTGCTCACTTCGCAGCCGTTCGGTTTCTTGGCTCGGAACACGCTCAAGTTGAACACCAGCACGGGCGGCCAGAATCTTCGTCGCGCCCAAGAAATCAGTGCGCTCGATGCGGGCAATGAAGTCGAACGCGTCACCACCAATGCCGCATCCGAAGCAGTGATATATCTGCCGCGTCGGATGCACAGCAAAGGACGGAGTTTTCTCAGAATGAAATGGGCATAGCCCGAGCAAATTCTGGCCTCGCTTGCGTAGTGGGACGTACTCGCCAGCGAGGACCACGAGGTCCGTGCGCTGTCGGATTTCTTCAACTGCCTCTGAGGGAATCATAGTTAACCCGTCTTTCCTCGCGGCCATTAGGATAGCACAAATTTGTGTAAGTCAATAGTCTTTCTTTCGAATTGGCTGGTGGGATGGCTACAAAATTAGAGCTTGCATGTTACACAGCAATGTGCGATTCTTTCAGGCGCAAGGAGAGCCGAAGATGAACTGGTTTGAAGATAGAAGGTTCTTAAAGCGGATGCGCGTTAGCTATGGATTGACGCAACATAAACTCGCTGCCAAGGCAGGCGTGAAACGGTCATTGATTGCCAATATCGAATCAGGACGGCAACGGCTAACAAAAGAAGTGGGCATTCCATTGTGGAGAGCCATCGGTGCCGTCGAGCAAGCCTTGCCAGCTCTTTCAAAGACATCCCTTTCCTCTCTCTTGAAAGATATTGATCGGGAGTGGTCTGACACCATTCAAACGAAAGAGCGCGATACCGAGGCATTGGCCGATGCCATTGGACATGCGCGGAGCAAGAATTTTCCAGTATCTGCCGATGTTCCAACCCTGAACTTCGTTGCAAGTCTGGCGGCAGACCACGCCAGACTGACAAGGCGTGCCGCGCAGCAAGAAGAATTGATCCGCGCATATAAGAGGGTAGAAGAAAACCTAGAAAAAATGATCGGCTTATACCAAGAGGCATTGGAGCGCCAGCCGGAGCTTCTCCGCCATTGGGAGAATGAATTTAAGCTGCGCAAAGAGGCCGAACAATCGTTTAGGCGAGAAATAGAGGAATTGAAATTGCAGCTAACAGAGATGCCCGCTGCGCAGAATCAAGAAAAGGACGGAGACTGAAGAGTGAGCCTCAACGCTGAAGAGAAAAAAGCGCGAGATGAACGCCGCGAGTTCAGGAAAAAGCAGGCTGCTGTTGTGGCCAAGGCCCTTGTAGATGGCAGCACGCAACGGGACGCCCTGCGCCTGGCTGGATATTCCAATAGTGCGGTGAAGGCTCATGCTGGCGAAGTTTGCCGGGGCAGGTACGTGGTCGAGGCGCTTGTCCAGATGGGGCAGGCCATCACCAGCATGGGATTGCACTCGATGGGGAAAGCGCGATTGCAGATGATGCTGTCTCAGAAAAAATTAGACCCGCGCACATTGATACAGGCCATTAGGGTAGCTGCTGAACTGGACGGCAAGATCGGGGCACGCGCAGAATTAAACGTGAATACGCAGCAGAATTTCTTCGGCACTCCACCTCCACAAGCAGCCGCGATGATGGCCGATAGCATGAAGGAGATTCTTGCCGAGCGCATCGCTTCCGGCGAGGTGACGAAAGGCAGCGATACGGAAATCACGTTCATAAAAGAAATCACCATGCTCGAAGCGATAGCCGCTCCATTTTTAGCAGCTCAACGTATTCTGCCGCGAGCCTTCCAGGAAAGCGCGACGGTGGAGGACAGGAGCGGAAAATGAACGCATCTGAGTATGTCGAGCAACGTACAAAAGTTGACCTGAAAAAAGTGGAACAGGATTTGGCGGAACTGGAACGCCAGGTCGCCGAGGCGGAAAAGAATGGCGAACGTTTGGGCTGGACTGAGCGCGAATCCGCATGGAGTCCATGCTCACCAGCCCTAGCCGAAATTTGGCGGTTACACAGGAAGGCAGGGTAGTCATACGGGGAAAAGTGCCGCGCAAAAAGCCGCCGAACAAAACAATCTTGCCGTACAAAGCGCGCAACTAGAGGAAATGCGCCGAGCAAACGCCCATCGGGAGGCGTTGTTTGGGATGCTCCAACCATTTGGACAGTCCGCGCTTGACTTCGGGAAATCCGCACTAGAAGGTAAGGTGCCAAACCAATTCCTATTGCCGATTGTAAACAGCATCTCGGATTCATTCGGTCAGGGCCGCCAGAATCTCGCTGAGGCTCTAGGAAGGACCGGGCAATCAGGTTCCGGTATTTCCGCTGGACCGCTCGCAAATATGGAAGCGGACCAGGCGCGGGCGAGCGGGGATGCGCGGATGAATGCTTTGCTTGCCGCACTCGGAATCGGTTTCCAGGGAGCGAACACGCTTTCCGGCCAGCAAGCTATTTTTGATCCAAACTCATACGCAAACAGTGCAACCAATGCAGGGGGCAGCATCCTGAACGAGCCGCGCTCTGGCCTTGGCGGGGCCATCGCTGGAGGAACAGCAAGCGCAGGGACGGCCGCGATTCTTGCTTTTTGATTTATGAGCCTTGACGAAAAAATCTCACGCGCCAAAGAACTGATTTCCAAAGTTCTCGCGCTCTATGCGCGTCCAGTCGTTATGTCCTCATTTGGGAAAGACAGCATGGTCCTTCTGGAAATCATAAAACAAACGGGGCGAAAATTCCCGGTGCTGTTTCATCGTGAGCCGTTCTTCCCGAAGAAACTTTCTTTTGCTAACGAAGTGATCGAGCGCGAGGAGTACACAGTTTACGATTATCCGCCAGCAATGACTTCGTTGATTAAGCAAAATGGAAATACTGAAATCGTGAATTGGTATAGCGTGGGAAGGAAATTCGCCTACTTGCCCACAGGCATACGCGCGCCGGAAGAGGGGAAACCGTTTCTGTGTGGGTATAGAGATTTATATAAGAAGCCACTAGCCCCCAAATTTTCTTTCCCTTGGGACGTGGTGCTTATCGGGCATAAGAGTTCCGACAAAGACCCCATCTATGGGGACGTGCCGCTGCAAGTTGATCTCAAGAAAAACGAAGGTGGACCGGACTACGTTTTTCCGTTGCGCAGTTTTTCGGATGATGATGTTTGGGAATTCAGCAAATGTTTCTCCGTCGCCCAGAACATGCAGAGGTACAAAGACAGAGGAGAGCGGGCAGACATAACTTTCAACAATGATTTCTATTCCGCGTGCATCCGGTGCATGGACCGCGACGAATCCGCGACCGTTCTTTGTCCGCTAATCAACGAGCAAATTTCGAACATCTCAGCGGAAATTTTTTATTCGCCCGTCGAAAGACCGGGGTACATCGGCGGGGGAGTTTGAAACGTGGGGGAAAGTATAACTTACAAACGTCCAGTGTTCGGGCAAGTTTACGTCCCCGGAACCATGCGAGGCGTGTCCTCTCCGTTTGCGCCGGTGAATCCGTCGCCCCCGGCGCTTTCAGTACCGGCACCAAACACGCCCGCGCCACAAAGCAATATTGTGAACGCGGGGCAATTTTCGCAGGACGGCCCGCAGCTATCGGAAATTGACCAGTTCCGCATGAACTATCAGGCAAAAATGGTGGGCCGGATGAATCCGATATTCCGTTATCCGATAGGAGTAAGAAGGATTTCTCAGTGATCGCGCAAGAATGCAAGGAAGTTTCGCGCATGTTTGAACTGTTGCAGGAACTCCATGACGATTTCCCGCAGTACGTGCCGCAAGTGGAAGAAATCTTCACGCGCACCACGCGGGACTTTTTGAGTCGCGCCGTATGCTGTAACAAGTTTTTGGCGGAGATACCGCTATCAAAAAATTAGGAGGCCGGTCATAGGCGAGACGCTAAAACGCGAAATGAGTCTTGGTCAAGTGGACAGCGGAGATATCTACGTCCCTGGTGTGACGCAACTGGAACCGGGCCAAGGAACCGCGACCGTTTTAGTTCCCGGCAATCCTGCCGTCCCGGACATTTCAATCGGGGCGGGCTTGTCTGTGCCGGGCGCACCGCCAAGCAGGACCACGATCACGAGGCCGACCGTGCTCTCTGGGTTCCTTCAAAATTTATCTCCAAGTCTGGCGGCCGCGCTTGCCGCTAAAGGAACAGGATTTTTCGGCGGATATGCTGCTGGATTCGGGGGAATCGAAGAGCAACGCAAATATGATGAATCGCTTGCCCTGCGAAGGACAAAAGAGGCGAGAGAGAGTGCATTGGAAGCCAGCACGCTCAATTATCAAAATGTTTCGGCTGCGCATCTTCAGGCCGAGATAGACGCGCTGAAGCGGACACCGAACGATAAATATATTACGAGTTTCAAGAACGGGCAGGGGAAGGAAACCGGAGTTTTTCAAAGTCCTACTGGAAAGACTTACACCACTGAGTTCGGTTCGGCGCAACTCCCAGAATCAGAGCAGCCACTTGGGACGGCGAGGATCGGACAGCTCAATGACACTTTCGAAAAGAGATGGCAGGTGCTAAATCCTAACATTCCCTTGCCAAAGACATACATGCTTGCGCCGGATGCGACACAGCAAGATTTCACGCGGCTGGACAAACAATTGGAAAGCACGGAAAAGGCTTTGGGGACTAAGGCGACCAGGGACGACACGCTCGCCTTGCGCCAGCAGACTCAGGCGATTGCCAATTTGGGCAAAGGCGAAAAACCTGTGGTTGCATTCAATCCCCAAACCGGCCAGCGCGTCTTGAGCACGGTATCAGAAGCGCGGGCCAGCGGGCTAACGAATCCCATATCAGTATCAGAAAGTGAAATCGAAAAGGAATCGTCCACAACGAAACAGCTAAATGACGTGGCGCTAAACGTTGGCCGATACAAAAACGCGATCAATGCGATTCCGGGAAATATTTCTCAGCAGAGCGTGAATCATATAGCGCGCATCTTGAGCAATGACGTGGTGAATTCAACCGTACTTTCCCCCGTGGGGATGGCGACATTGCCGAGCATCTTGGAACAAGGATCACGGGCAGCGGATTGGAACGCATTGACGCCCGAAGAACAGCAGGCGACCATCGGCTATCTGCGTTCAAAAGGGAGTGTGATCGCCTACCAAAAAGCCTTGACCGGCATCGGACGGACGAACAAAGAGACCCTCGAAATCGAAATGGCGAATTTACCATCCCCCCTAGTGGGGGCGACAGTCGCCAACAAACAGCTAGAGGCATTTGACGAAAATGTCAATGTCGCGTCACAAGGCTTGACGAAAGTACCGTGGTTAGAATTGCCGAGCGAAGTACGGGCGCGCGTCGAAGGGCAGGGACAAGCGCAGGCGAAGGCCAAGCGCGACATGGCGAGCAATAGGACAAGCGGACAATTCAGGGGCACGCCTTCGCAGGATAGCGGACAAAGAGCCTACAAGCCGGGCATGAATGTCCTTATCAGGGGGCGCGCAATGACCGTTACAAAAGTTTATCCCGATGGAACATGGGATGCTAATTAGAGGAGAAACGACATGGCAGAAAAACCGTACAGGGTTGTAATCGAGGGAGAAGGCGGTCGGGGTAGCCAGGTATTCGAAGCGGAAACCCCGGAGGAAATGCAACAGCAATTCCAGAATGCGCAGACTCACGCCACGAAGAAGATCGGCGAACAAGCGCAGGAGATTGCTCAACTCAGACAGCTTGCGGCAGAGGCACAAGCGCAGGCGCGCAATGGAGCAAGGAATCAGATCGTGGATGTGGGCGAGCGTACTAACACATTGCTCAGTGACCCGGATGCGTACATCGAGAAATCAATTTCAAGACGGCTTGGTGTGAATAATTTGGATGAGGTACTACAGAGCTACGATGCCACGCGGCGCGCGGCGGCGCAATCTGCCATAAACTCAACGGCAGCGGAATTTTTTGAAAAATTTCCAGAATGGAATAGCCTTTCAGATGAGGACAGGCGATACAACGGCAATGTACTTCAGGCCGTTGTAGACCGCAACGGATGGAATCCTTCGGACCTAAATGATGTAACGCAAGCCTACGCGCTGGCACAAGGGGGGAAGTTATTGCGGGGATTGGTCGGGACGGTGGACCTTCCCATAGATTACGGATTCGGGACTGTCTCAGTTCCCACCACAGTCACGCGGCCTAGCGCCCAAGTGAACACCAGTGAGAGTGAAAACCATTTTCTCAGTACAGCACCAACGGAAAAGGTGAGGGAATATTTGGAGAAAAAATTCCAAGGGAGGTAAGGACGTGAAAGACACAAAAGACCCGTCAGGGTACAAGCCTTGGCAGGACAATCCAAACGACATCGTGCAACTGGATTCGACTACCGGGAAAACTTTGGGGCAGTCGGATTCTTTGGCTTACGCGGACGATAATTCCGCCGTGGTGAGCACCGACAACATGGCGGATTCTCGTGCGAAAAACCGCACACGGATAGCCAACTTGCAATCCGCGGATGCCAGCGAGAACAATCCGCAAAGTTTTTCGGGAGATCCGGTTATCGAAGCGGGACTCAGGACAAATGCGGCGCAGCAAGCGAAACTGGAAAGAGTCCGCGCGTCATCTGTGCCGAGCGGAAATATGAACAAGGCTACGGATGAAGCCCCTCTCATCGAATATGATGTCGAGCAGTGAGGCGCAATGGCGACCGTCGAGGCCAAAAAAGGGGAATCGGTAGGGAACCTGCTCCGCAGATTCCAGCATGAAGTACTGGCGGACGGCATATTGCGGGAGTACAAAAAGCATCAGTTCTTCGTTTCGGAATCGGGGAAAAGGCGGGAGAAGTCCCGGCTGGCGAGGGTGCGCCAGCGAAAGCTAAAGCGCAGACGGGAAATCCGAAAAAATCCCTTCGAATTGTCTTGACAAGGTTAGGGCACATAAGGCAATATATGGCCTATGCACGCCACCCGCATATATCTGAAGCCCGAGCAGCTAGACCGCCTCAAGGCGCAGTCGGCCAAGACCGGGGCTCCGGTGGCCGAGCTAATCCGGCGCGCCATTGATGCTTATTTGAAAAAGGTGAAGCCATGAGACAGCAGAAGGGGTATCTATTCCATTCCGGCAGGTCCTGGTTTCTGCGCTACTGCGATAACGTGCTGCAAACAGACGGCACGATCAAGCGCAAACTGGTCTGCAAAAAGCTGGACGTTGAATATGGTGGAAAATATCGCTCAAAGGCCAGCGTCAAAGAATTCGCCCAGGAAAAACTCAAGCCCGTCAATAGCGGGCTGCTTGACGTGCGCAGCACGTCGCCAATCGTTGAATTTGTGGATAAGGTTTATTTTCCTGAATTTGTCAACCGCCAGCTAAGGGCCAGCACACAGAAGGGCTATCGTGACACATGGGAGAATCACTTAAAGCCGCGCATGGGCAAGCTGACGCTGCGCGAATTCCGCACCGTGAATGGGGAGAAGATGCTGGCTGACATTGCCCGGCAATCGGCACCTGGCCGGAATACTTTGAAACACATCAAATCATTTCTCAGTGGTGTATTCAAACAGGCGAAGCGCCTGGGCATCCTCGACGGCATCAATCCGATGCAGGATACCAGCATTCCTCATGCGTCCGAGCCGGAAGAAACCTATGCCTATGGCCTCAGCGAGATTAAAGCCATGATCGCCATGCTCACGGAACCCGCCCGGACGGTGGTTCTGACCGCCGCGTTTAGCGGCCTGCGCAAGAGCGAGATTCGCGGATTGCGTTGGGCAGACTTCGATGGGAAAGAATTGACGGTTCGGCGCTCCGTCTGGAACAAGATGACAAGCGAGCCCAAGACGCGCAAAAGCCGCGCACCTGTTCCGGTAGTGTGGCAACTGGCCGATGCTCTCAACGCGCACAAGGTCCGTGCTGGCATCCTGGCGCAACCTGACTTGCCGATCTTCCAAGCTGGTAATGGGCAACCTATCAATTTGGACAATCTGGCGCGGCGCGTGGTCGCTCCGGTTTCGTCCTGGCACGGCTGGCACGCCTTCCGGCGCGGGCTCGCAACCAACCTTCACGCGCTCGGCGTTGACGACAAGACTATCCAGGCAATCTTGCGCCACAGCAACGTGAGCATCACGCAGAATATCTACATCAAATCCGTGAGCGAGTCGCAAGTCGCTGCGATGGATTCATTGAGCGAAAAATTCAAAACTTGCACCGTCCTTGCAACGGATGCGAAAGGGCCGGTGAACTGAAAATGCGTAACTCTCTACAACGCAACGAGATAAATGGTGGGGCTGGCGAGATTCGAACTCGCGACAAACGGTTTAGGAAACCGTTGCTCTATCCATCTGAGCTACAGCCCCATCGCCACAACGGGCTCGCAGCCTCTAGGTTAGCATACGGAGCAGACTTGCAGTCCCCGCGCGTCGGACCGGCTCGAGAGCGCGAGTGATTCCGGGAAGGGGTGATCTACCAATCCGCGTAGTGCGTGCCGTCGAGCGCCGTTCCCTGGGACTTTGAATGCACGTCGAAAATGTTCTTGCCTCCCCAGGATGTCGAATCCGGATCGTCCTGTACGGCCTGCAAGTTCCACTCCGCTCGGCCCGTCATCGGATCGACGGGGATGCGCCGCAAGAAACGAATCTTGCGGTCATTGCCTGCTCCCAGTCGCACGCCCTTGACCAGTGTTTCCAGGTCCGGTGGGTAGCCTTCGCTTCCCACTTCCACGCGGATCAGGTTTCGGTCCGCATAATCTTTGTAATGATCGATGGCGTCGCGCATCTCACGAAGGTCCCGGTGCAATTCGGCCTCCCTCGACCTCACAATCGTAAAGCGAACTGCCGGGAGCGCCGCCGTCGCCAGTACCAGCAAAATCGATGAGGCGATGATCAACTCGAGAAGGGTCATGCCTCTCTGGTGGTTCTTGCGCAGCCCGTTCGTCTTGTTCATGGAAACCACTTTCCTTCAAGCGGGACGATCCTCGCCATCCCGCCGTTGCTGGGCGCGGACGCCTCCATTCTTAGAATGGAACGTTCTTGAGCAAATTGGCAAGCAGGAAGATGGCGCCGGTTCCGTTTTCCATCGTCAAGCGCTCATGGACAGCGTTACGCACCTGCCTCCAACGAGTCCCGGGCGCAGATTGCATCAACGAATCGGTTTGGGTTCCGCGGTCTTCGCCCCATCAGGATTCAAGCCCGGAGCAATCTTCGCGATGCGCAGACTCTTGAAAATCGTCGGCCAGTATTCCTTGAGCATACTGCTGGCGGCGGTGAAGCCGATTCGCCACCCATACCGCTGGAACGTTCGCCCCGCCGTTTGTTCACTCACGGGAAGATAGCTGTTGGCCAGGCTCTCGGCCAGAAGCGGGCCCACCATGCCCGCCCAATTCGGCGCCTCTGTGCCTCTGTCCGTGCGCGTAACGACAATCCGGCTCAATGCGTACGCCACGCGCCGTCCGGGGCTTCCATGCAGCGCCACAAAGTGGCGCGGGT
>Ga0137390_10002070_pt1 | contig 15689 bp, 17 predicted proteins | sample 15con2h24AmetaG_FD_104937 | JGI IMG/M metagenome (GOLD analysis project Ga0137390, IMG submission 104937) | Vadose zone soil microbial communities from Angelo Coast Range Reserve, California, USA - 15con2h2.4A metaG | ecosystem: Environmental > Terrestrial > Soil > Vadose zone > Saprolite... | reverse complement strand
TAACGTTGAAAACGATAGTGACTTGTCGTCTCGAAACGAAGGCGGTCGACCCCCACCTAACCTCCCCCTGGTCAGGGGGAGGGATTTCCGGCGATACCGATTTCAATGTTACAGCCCACTAGTCTGCTAGCTGATTTACTAGCATAATTAGCGGTTACCCCTTTTTGGTGGGATTTATCATTTGTGGCGCTGATTGTTCAAAAATACGGTGGTACCTCGGTCGGCTCGCTCGACCGCATCAAGGTCGTGGCCGATAAGGTGGCCGAAGTCCAGGCCAACGGCGATCAGGTGGTGGTCGTGGTATCGGCGATGGCGGGTGAGACCAATCGCTTGTTCAAACTCGCCGAGCAGTTGAGTGAATCGCCTTATCCGCGCGAAACTGACGTACTGGTCGCCACCGGCGAGCAGGTTTCAGCCGCGTTACTGGCGATCCGGCTGCGGGGGCTTGGTTATCCGACGGTTTCGTTCCTCGCCTATCAGTTGAAAATCATAACTGACGCGCGCCATGGGCAGGCTCGGATTAAATCAGTCGAATGTCCCCGGGTTCTGCGGGCGCTGGCGGAGCGTAATATTGTCGTGGTGGCCGGCTACCAGGGCATAAATGAAGACGGGGATATTACCACCTTGGGACGCGGCGCCTCCGATCTGACCGCGGTGGCACTGGCGGCCGTGCTCAAAGCTACGGTTTGTGAGATCTATACCGATGTCGATGGGGTTTACACTGCCGATCCCAATATTTGTCCCAGGGCGCGCCGGCTGGATCGGATTTCCTATGATGAGATGTTGGAAATGTCCGGTCTGGGCGCGCAGGTGCTGCAGTTGAGATCGGTTGAATTAGCGCGCCGTTATCGCGTGCCATTGGTGGTACGCTCGAGTTTCCGCAATGGCTCGGAGGGAACCTGGGTGGGCGAAGAAGACAAAACCATGGAGGACGTGCTGGTCTCAGGCGTTACGCTCGACAACAACCAGAGCAAAATTACCATCAGCGGGGTCGACGATCGGCCGGGGCTGGCGGCGAGAATTTTCGGGCCGATAGCCGACGCCGGGATCGTGGTCGACATGATCATCCAGAACGCGAGTGCTGACGGGCGCGCCGACATGACCTTTACCGTCGCGCGCAGCGACCTGCGCCGCGCCCTGGAACTGGTCAGAATGGTGGCGAACGAGATTGGCGCGGCCGGCATCCGCTATGAAGACCAGGTGGCAAAAGTCTCGATCATCGGCGCCGGCATGCGCACCCATGCGGGGGTCGCCGCACGCATGTTCCAGGTGCTGGCGGCAGAAGGCGTTAACATTGAGATGATCGCGACCTCCGAGATAAAAATCTCAGTCGTAGTAAATACTAAATATGGCGAACTTGCCATGCGTGCGCTGCATGACTCGTTCCTGGGGGTGGCTTCGGCCGAAGCGGTCTAACGATGGCACCAGTCAATAAAATCCAAATCTACGACACGACTCTCCGCGACGGATGCCAATCGGAAGACGTTTCGCTGACGCTCGAGGACAAGCTCGAAATCGCTCGGCGGCTGGACGCTCTAGGGTTCGATTACATCGAAGGCGGGTGGCCGGGCTCGAACGAACGAGACGCCGCATTTTTCACCAATATCAAACGCGTCAAGCTGCGCCATGCGCGGATAGCCGCGTTCGGCGCCACCCGGCGCGCCGGGATCAAGGCTTCGGCCGATCGCAACTTATTACTCATCCTGCGCGCCAATACTCCAGTTGCCTGCATCGTCGGCAAAACCTGGGATATGCATGTACGCGAGGCGCTGCGAATTCCCCTACCGGAAAATCTCGAAATCCTCCACGACACCATCGCCTATCTCAAAAAACACGTCGATGAGGTAATTTTCGACGCCGAGCACTTCTTTGACGGCTACCAGTTCAATCCCACGTATGCCCTGTCCTGTTTAAAATCGGTCGAGGACGCGGGCGTGGACTTGATCTGCCTGTGCGATACCAACGGGGGACGGTTGCCGCACGAAGTCGAGGCTGCGGTACAGGCCGCGCGACAGGCTATTCGAGCCCCGCTCGGAATTCATTGCCATAACGACTCCGAGGTCGCAGTCGCCAACAGCGTGGCGGCGGTCCGCAACGGCGCAGTTCAGGTCCAGGGCACGATTAACGGCTTCGGCGAACGCTGCGGCAATGCCAATCTGGTGTCGATTATCGCCAACCTGCAGCTCAAGCTGGGTTATAGTTGCGTACCTGCCGACAAACTCAAAATGCTGCAGGAAACGTCAATGTTGGTGTACGAGTTGGCAAACGTAGCGCCGAACCCGCGCCAGGCGTACGTCGGCCGCAGCGCCTTCACCCATAAGGCAGGGCTGCACGTTTCCGGGATTCAGCGCAACGTCAAAACTTACGAGCATATCGACCCCGCCGCGGTCGGCAACGATCGGCGCGTGGTGCTGTCGGAACTCTCGGGCCGCGCCAATATCCTCTATAAGACCCGCGAATTCGGTCTCGATACTGAACTCAACAAGCAGCAGGTCGAGACACTACTGGATGAGCTAAAGCGGCTGGAAGGGATTGGCTATACTTTTGATGGCGCCGACGCGTCGTTCGAGCTATTGATGTTGCGCACTTTGGGGCTCGCAACTGACCATTTCAATTTTGTCAGCTTTCGCGTCTTTGATGACAAATGGCACGAAGACCAGGCGCCCTTCAGTGAAGCCGTAGTAGTGCTCGAAGGTCCTGACGGTCAACGCACTCGGACCTCGGCTATCGGCAACGGTCCGGTCAATGCGCTCGATTCCGCGCTGCGGCAGGCGTTAGTGCCCAATTATCCTAGCCTCGCCAGGATGCAATTGGTCGATTACAAGGTCCGCGTGCTCGATAATGGTGCCGGAACAGGAGCACGCGTACGTGTCTTAATCGAATCGACCGATGGTTCGCGGAGATGGGGGACGGTCGGCGTGTCGGCCAATGTGGTAGAGGCCAGTTGGCAGGCCTTGCTCGACTCGGTCGAGTTCAAGTTGCACAAGGATCAAGCCAAAGCGCGTAAACCGGCCGTCAGCGTTGCAAACTCCGCCAGCGCGAATGGCCTTATTAAGCCTCGTGGCGGCCTAGGCGTGGCAGAACGTCAAGCCAAGAGTTCTGCATCCGCCGGCGTCGTCAATGGCCGCAAACCGACGGTCAAGGAACTGAAGCCACGACGGGAGTCCGCTTCGCAAGCCGGAATAAGAAAGGAGTAGCTCCCACGGCGGCCGCGGAGCCTGAGTGCTTGCGTTATTCGCGCAACGGGAGTTTGGGTTTTGATTCGGGTTCTTCGGATTGTCTGTGGGGCGTCGGGGCATCTTGACGCTCCCCATAGTCAGGGAAGGGATTGATGGGGCTAGCCCCGTTCAGCCGCTATGAACCTTGCGCGGTTTTAGGCAATGAAGTAACCAGAGGCGAGATATGAGTTTAATCGATCAGATGCGCGAGGATATCCAGGCAGTTTTCGATCGCGATCCGGCGGCGCGCACGACCCTCGAAGTGGTGCTGACCTATCCCGGGCTTCATGCGATCTGGCTCCATCGCATTGCCCACTTTTTGTGGCGACATGATTTGAAGCTTATCGGGCGGATCGTAAGCGCTTTCTCGCGCTTTCTGACCGGTATCGAGATCCATCCAGGCGCCAGGATCGGACGCAGGTTGTTTATCGACCACGGCACCGGTGTGGTAATTGGTGAAACTGCTGAGGTTGGCGACGACGTACTGATCTATCAGGGCGTCACGCTGGGCGGCACCAGTCTTCGCAAGGAAAAACGCCATCCGACGATTGAAGACCAGGTGATGGTCAGTGCCGGCGCCGCGGTCATCGGCCCTGTTCGCATCGGGCGCGGCAGCCGTATCGGCGCAGGCGCAGTGGTGGTTTCGTCGGCGCCGCCATATTCGACCATTGTTGGCATTCCGGGCAAAGTAGTCGAGGGCGAGAGCACGCGCCAGGATATCGTCGAACTCGATCATGCACGCCTGCCTGACCCGGTCGCTCGGGCAATTAATGGGCTGGTCGAAAAGCTGAATCAAATGGGCGTGCGCCTCGAGGAAATCGAGGAGCGGCAGGACTGTCTCGAAGACAAGCTGCCACCCGACGAAGCGCCAAGCAACGGCGCCTTGGGCAAGGACCACGCCGACTAAGACCCTCGCCGATAATCTTCGCTCACAGCAGCACTAACTCAGCTTAGTGGGGCAGATGCGCCGTTGCCTGCCCTGGAGGGACTGGTGTTTGGTGTGATGGTCTGCAAAGCACGTCCCGCCGACCGGGGCCGCGGCTCTCGTCAATGACTGCAGGTACGGTATTTAGTTTATTGCAAGAATTAAGTTTGCCAAAATCACAGCTAGCAGGCTGCGGGAAAGGGCCTTCCGCACCCCAGTTTCGCTCTCTGTAAACTCCCCCAGAGGCGCAGAACTAAACACTAGCGGCGCCGCAAGGCGGAGCGAGCCAACGAGTCCGCGAGGTGCGAATCAAAAAGGAAAGAAGCCAGTTTTATCGCAGAGTGCGGAACGATTTTCATAAAGAAATTGGTTTTTCCGCACCCCGCTAATCGGCTGCAGGCCCAATGCATTACGCATGTAAACACTCTCATTCGTCACAGAAAATCCGGATGCGGCCACCACGATGACCGTCGGGCGAGGCTGAGCATGAGCATAACCGAAGAGACCCATTGGCTTGAGGCCGAACTCGAACGGTGCAAACGGGACCTGCAAGATGACCTCTCGCAGATCGAAAACAAACTCCATCAGACCCGCGCACGGCTTAGACCCACAACCTTTATTGGAGAAAAGGCGCTGATGGTGCTGAGCGTCGGCCTGCTGCTGGGGTTTGCCTTCGGCTATTGGGACGTTCCGTTCGAAGACATCGGCAAGCCCGTAGCACGCACGATGCTGACCACCGTCGGAAAACAAATAGCCGTGCGCGCAATCAAGGGATGAAGGTCTGACGTGATCAGTCAAAAGCGGTCAATTTCCGCGGTTGGCGGCGAATGCGTCAGGAAACGGGGCTGATACCTCGAAAAAGCCGCGCCTCGCCACATGCGAGAGATATCCTCGCGGCTCGCCTTGAGCTGAATCTCGCTCACTGCGACGTCCTTGCCAACGCCGCTCTCGCCAATGATGAGCACCGCAGAGCTTGATCGAGCAGCCTTGTCGATCAGCTCCCAGCGCGGAGAATCTCTTGCGATCCGCCAACCAACATTGGACGGAAGCATTAGAGTCTCTCCGCCACCATCTCGGGTCGAGAACCTCTAACACTCTCCCGCTATTCCAAGTTCCAATCGCGCACCTAAAGTGCCCCGGCAGTACTAGCAGGCTGCGGAAAAAGGCCTTCCGCAGCCTGCTTTCCCTCTCTGTAATCTCCCCCAGAGGGGGAGAACTTAAGGAAGGAAGCCAGCTTATCGCAGGGTGCGGAAAGACTCTTCATAAGCAAATAGGTTTTTCCGCACCCTGCTAGGGTCGGCATCGCTGGAGGTTAACCAGCAGTCGAAGGTGGTGAACCGGTAGTCTGGCCCATTCTGCAGCCGCCGCGCGCTGACACGCGTGTTACGGCTGCGATCATCAAGCGCGCACATCGAGCGCGATCTGTCGACCCCGGAGATTGTTACGCTGCGTCGTCATTCCAAAGACTCTCGGTTTCGAACAGAGTCCATCCTTCTGACTCTGCCACCATTTCAGACCCTCGATGACTTTCAGACACACCAAATCAGCAGGACTCCGCACATGCCGGTTGTTCAGCCCGGTGGCTGTTCGCCTTCGATGATCTGCTGAAACACCGGCCCAAGGATTTTCACCAGCGCCTTAGGCTCGGCCTCGGCGAGGGCCGAGAGGCCAATCATTTGCCGCATGACCTGGAATCCCGCGATGAGGGACAGCACCAGAGCTGCGCGCTGCGGCGCCAGTTTTCCGCTCAAAGCGGCGGTCATCACCTTTTGATGGTGCTTTTCGATCTGCTGGCGCCCGATTTTCGCGGCGCGCTTGCTGGATGCGGAATGGAGCATGATCAGGAAACCGTCGAGAGGGATGGCGCCGGTGTTCGTCTGCTGGATAAGCGCAACGGCGATGTCCTCGCCGGGAGTTCGCGACGTGATGATCTCCTGAGTAAGGATGCTTGGTGTCGCCATGGTCTCGGCCACGACTTCGGCGAACAGTTGCTCTTTCGATCCGAAGTATCGATTGACCAGCATCGCGGTCACGCCGGCTCCGTTCGCGATCTCCCGCACGCCAACGCCGTCATAGCCGGCTCGCGCAAAGGCCCGCCGCGCCGAGGCGAGAATCGCCTCGCGCGTGGCGGCGGCGTTTCGGCGCCGCGCTTTAGCCTTGGCCTGCAACGTATCCCGTTCCTTTCTAATTATACGAGTGTAGACTTTTTTCTCAGCCTCAAGTATACAGGTGTAGACATGGCGCGGCAACGACGCCCGGCGCCACGGTCGAGGAGACTGAACATGGATTTACAGTTGCTCGATAAGCGGGCGCTGGTCACCGGCAGCACCTCCGGGATTGGGGCCGAGATCGCCCGGATGCTGGCTCTTGAAGGCGTCAAGGTCGTCGTCCACGGCCGCGACCGAGGCCGAGCGCAAGAGGTGGTTACCGACATTAAGGCCAAGGGCGGACAGGCGGCAGCGGCCTTGGGCGACCTCATGACCACGGACGGCGTGGCAGCGGTTATCAAGGCCACTGAACAAGCCTTCGGTAGCGTCGATATTCTGGTCAACAACGCAGGTGGTTCCAACAGTACGACGGCTTCAGGCTGGTTTGAAACGCCGGTGGAGGAGTGGACCGAGAGCTACCGCCAAAACGCCCTGCCGGCGGTGCGGTTGGCCCAGGCTTTCGTGCCGGCCATGCGTCAGCGCGAATGGGGTCGCGTGATCCAGATCTCGTCGCGCAACGCCATCTCGGCCTACGCCCAGTTTGGCCCATATGGGGCGGCGAAGGCGGCGGTGAACAACCTGACCCTCAGTCTGTCCAAGGCGTTGGCGGGAACCGGCGTGACTTCCAACGGCATTATGCCTGGACTCATCTACGCGCCGCTGGCCGACCCATGGTTCAAGGCCCTGGCGAAGCAGTTGGGCAGCGACGATCCGCAGGTCGGTCGGGACTTCGCGCTGAAGAACGTGCTCCAGCAAACGGTTGCCCGGCTCGGGCAGCCGAGGGACATCGCCGTCGCGGTCTGCTTCATCGCCAGTCCGTTAAGCGGCTTCATGACCGGCACAACCTTCCGCATCGACGGCGGTGCCACGCCGACGGTCTGATTCTGATAGAGGACACATTCATGACGTTGAGTAGACGCAAACTTGGCAGCCAAGGTCTTGAGGTATCAGCGATCGGTCTCGGCTGCATGGGCATGAGTCAATCTTACGGTCCGGCGGATGAAGGTGAGTCGATCGCCACGCTGCATCGCGCCATCGAACTGGGGTGCACCTTCTTCGACACGGCGGAGAACTATGGCCCTTTTACTAACGAGGAGTTGCTCGGTCGGGCGTTCAAAGGCCGGCGCGACCAAGTAGTGATCGCCACGAAGTTTGGCTCTGGTTTCGATGGCAACAGGATCGTCGGCACGGACAGCCGACCCGAGCATATCCGCGAAGCGGTGGAGGGCTGCCTGCGGCGGCTTGGCACCGACTTTATCGACCTGCTGTATCAGCACCGCGTCGATCGGGCCGTGCCGATCGAGGAGATGGCCGGTGCGGTCGGTGAGCTAGTCAAACAAGGGAAGGTACGATTTTTCGGTCTTTCCGAAGCCGGCGTTGCCAACATCCGGCGGGCCCATGCCGTCCATCCGATCTCCGCGCTGCAGAGTGAATATTCGCTTTGGGAACGGAATCTGGAGTCCGAGATAATTCCGGTTCTGCGCGAGCTGCGTATTGGCCTCGTGCCTTTTTGCCCACTGGGCCGGGGCTTTTTGACCGGCCAGGTCAATCTCGCAGAAGAGTTTCCGGAAGGTGATTTTAGACGCACCGACCCGCGCTATCAAGGTGAGAATTACAACTCCAACGTCAAGGCGGCGCGAATTGTGCACGAGGTCGCCGCAGCCTGGCAGGCGACGCCAGCGCAGATCGCGCTCGCCTGGCTATTGAACAAAGGCGATGACATCGTGCCGATCCCCGGTACCAAGCGCCGGAAATATCTCGAGGAGAATGTCGCCGCTGAGACCGTTCAGCTTGATTCCGTGCAGATGAAGGTGCTCGACGACGCTTTGGCGCCAGCGAAAGTTGCGGGGCAACGCTACGCCGATTGGATCATGGCCACGATTGACCGGTGAGCGGCCACGCAGGTCGCGCAACGAACTGAGCACTGATGAGCGGCGTCTCGCAGTGGATCGCGCTGACCCAGGCGCGCGACTGAAGATCGCATCGTCGCTTTGCGGGTAGCAAGAGGATCACTGAGTGCACAGTACATCGAACTCATTGGTAGGATGGCGGTATGAAGACGGTCGTAATGACGGGCGGCAGCGCTGGCTTGGGCGAGGTTGCAGCACAGCAAATATCCAGGAGTCCGAATACGCGTCTGATTATCGGAGCCCGCGCCAGCCGTGCGCCAACGGAGATCACGGTTCTGCCGCTCGATCTTGCTCGATTGGCGAGTGTGCGAGCTTTTGCGGACGCGCTACTCGAGCGGCTTGCGGGCGCCGGCCTCGACGCGCTGGTGCTCAACGCCGGCGCGCAATTCCCCAACATCGACGAGCGCACGGAAGATGGCTTCGAGACGACCTTCGCGGTCAACCATCTCGCACACTACCTGTTGCTGCGCCTGCTGCTTCCGAAACTCGCCGAGCATGCTCGCGTGGTTATCACAACGAGTGATACGCATGATCCGAAGATAAATCCGATCGCGCCGCCGCTGCATGCCGATGCGCAACGGTTGGCCCATCCGGGTAACGAATCCGAAGGCCGATTCAGAGCCGGATTTCGTGCTTACTCAGCCTCGAAGCTGTGCAATCTGCTGACTGCCCGCGTGCTGGCAGCGTTGCCTGAGGCCAAATCGCGCCAATTCTGCGTGATAGCCTACAATCCTGGATTTACTCCGGGCACTTCGCTTCAACGCGCGTGGCCGCTGCCGGTGCGCATGCTGATGATGACGATCAGGATCATGCGTCCCGTCTTGCGTCTCAACACAACCGACCAAGCCGGGAGCATTCTCGCGGAATTGACGCTCGGTGAGATTACGCCGCCAAATGGTCGGATCTACGCCTCGCTCGTAAATCGGCGTCTCACCTGGCCTGAACCCTCTGATTTGGCCCGCCGCGATGACCTGATGAATGCTCTATGGTCTGACAGCGCCAGATTGGTTGGACTATCCGTGCAGGCATAAGCGGCCGCAACGGCTCGCTGCCACTAACAATCATCGCGGTTTGATGAGGAGAGGCGCAAAATGGCGTAGCTTTAAAGCGATCACGGACGGCTGCTCGTTTCCCTCCAGTTCAACGCCGCTCGCTGCCGGGAGTAACTCGGCGTCGACGGCACTCGCGGCAATCGAAGAGTGGGGGCACGTATAGTCAAAGCAATCGAGGGCGAGCGCGCGACAAGGAAGTTCGACCTACGCGGCCCGCTTTCCCGGAATCCCCAGGCTTGAACGATGCGGGATCAAACCTGCCCACGCTGCGGTCCCGCTGCCTGTTGAGAAGAAGCCTGATGGCCCTTCACTCGGGAAGTTCGCGGAAGCCCGGCGCGAAGAGCGGTCCGTGCTGACGCTGGCCAGACAGCCACGGGGTTCGGCTCGACCTCTGAAAAAAATGCTGCGGCTGGCAGATGAAAGCGCCGCGATAGTGCCTGGATCTGCCGTATGTTGAGCTCGCGCTTTCCGCGGAGGATTTCAGAAACAACGCCCTGGCTGCCGACTTCCGGCAGATCTCCCTGCGACAAGCCATGCTCTTCCATCAGGAATTTGAGCAGTTCGACGCCCGAGGCATCGGGAATTTTGTGGTGTTCCTCGTCGTACGCTGAAATCAGCACGCTCAGGGTGTCGATGAAGCGGTAGCGCGGATCCTTGGGGTTGTCGCCTACTTCATCGACCAGATCGTTTAGCTGAGCGACCGCCGCATCGTATTCGCGCCCGTTGCGGATGGCGAGCAGCGGCGCGTATTTCTCAGGATTCCTGAGAGTTTGAGTGATGGTTCGACGCTTCATCTTTTCCAGCCGCCTTTGTCGTACTGCGCATGAGTTAGAACATGCCGGATGAACAGCTTTTGCGTGTTGAAATGCACAGCGGCAATGAGCTGGTACTTGTTGCCACCTATATTGAGCAGGTAAAAGCCTTTCTCGCCGGCACTCACGTACTCAACGCCTTTGAAGGTTTGTTTCAGTTCCGCGAGGTCGAGCACCAGCAGCCTCTTGCGGCATTCGCGTGCCGTACTTTCAGGGGCTCGCATCAGCGCCGCTCCCGGCTCTTGACGGCACGCGCGGCGATGCACCATCCACCGACGAATCGCATGCGCGGTCTTACATCAGACGAGTAAAAACCTATTGTGCCAGATGGAGCGGGCGGCGGGGATCGAACCCGCGACGTCCAGCTTGGGAAGCTGGCATTCTGCCGCTGAATTACGCCCGCTCGTTTTATGATTGTGCAACCACTATCCGGATTTTTCAAGATCCCGATAGATCGGCCACACCAACTGGCGGCGCCATTTGTACCGCCGGTCCGCAATGGGGTAAACGGAATCTATGAAACAGGGCATCAGCGCTCTTCAACAGCAGTACCGGGATTCGAGCAATTTCCGTAAGAGATCTGCGCTGGTCGGTAAATTCAGCACCAATCGTTACTCCTGGTACCGCTGGGTCTATGATCAGTTCGAGTTGAGCTCACGCGCAACGGTTCTCGAACTTGGGTGCGGACCTGGCAGCCTATGGAAACACAACCTCGACCGCATTCCATCCGGCAGCAATATCGTCCTGTCCGATTTTTCGCCGGGAATGCTGCGCGACAGTGGACGCAATCTGGGCGTGAACTGCTCGCGCTTTTCATTCTGTCAGCTTGATGCGGCGCTGCTCCCATTTCGGGTCTCATGCTTCGACGCGGTGGTCGCGAACATGATGTTCTATCACGTTGACGAGCGCGCGGCCGCCTTGTGCGACATTCGCCGCATCCTTCGCCCCGAAGGCCACTTTTACGCCACTACCACCGGCCGTGAATACATGCGCGAACTCAACGCGGCTGCAACTCGTATTTTGCAAGTTCCGCGTCACACGCCGTCGGCAGAGCGCTTCGGCCTCGAAAATGGGTTGGAGCAGCTGCAGTCGGTATTCGGCCAGGTTGAAATAAGGCGCTACTACAACGAACTACGGGTCACCGAGGTGGAACCGCTAATCGACTATTTCGTCTCAATGGAGCCCTTTATCTCACCTCCACCGGAACGATGGACGACGCTGCGTGAGTATTTTCAGAATACTATTAAGGAACGCGGGGAAATAGTTATTCCGATTGATGTAGGAATGCTGATTGCCCACGATTGACAGTCTCGCCTTTAGCCTGCCTGAGCTTTAGAGGGGACCATGATGGACAGGATCAAAGAGCTGGTGCGACAACATTGGGACTGGCGCGCCGCTGACTTCGACAAGGAGGCCAGCCACGGTTTGCTGAACGATACGCAGTCGCGTGCCTGGCGTGAACTGATTAGCCGGGTTGCAGGTATCGTACCGCTCGATGTTCTCGACCTCGGCTGCGGCACCGGTTTTCTATCGATGCAGCTGGCCGAACTGGGACATCGCGTGACCGGAATTGACGTTGCCGCGGCAATGTTGGCGATGGCGCGGAACAAGGCCGCCGCGCGCGGCCTTACCGTCAATTTCCGTTATGCGGATGCGGAAGCACCCGATTTACCCGCGGCCAGCTTCGATTTGATTGTCGAACGACACGTGTTATGGACGTTACCGCATCCGGCAGCGGCACTCGACAGTTGGCGCCACTTGCTTCGCTCCGACGGCCGCCTGGTGCTGATCGAAGGTCATTGGGAGGGCATGAAGCCGCGCGACGAATATGCCGAAATCCATGATCGGCTGCCTCTCTTCGGCGGACGGCCAGAGAATGAAATTGCCGGCTTGGTTAGTTCCTGCGGTTTTAGCGCGGTAACCACCGAACCGCTGATGGAACTGGAATTATGGATTGAGCCACCCAGCCATCCGCGCTACCTGCTGATAGCTCACGCGTGACGCAATGAACCCATTCCCGCAATAGCTGCAAGAGTGTTCAAATGCGACTAGAGCCCCGTATCATTCTTCGATTTGCCCCCAAATCTTCGCGTGCTACGACTCCAACGCAAGCCCTCCAGGAGTAATGACATGCCACAAATTGCGGGTAAAGGACCTTATACCAAAGGCCTTCACGACCTCGGCAACGGCTGTTATGCGTATCTGCAACCCGACGGTTCATGGGGTTGGAGTAACGCGGGATTAGTGGTTGACAGCGGCGAATCGTTACTGGTTGATACGCTCTTCGACCTGAAGCTCACTGCTGAAATGCTTGAGGCGATGCGGCGCGCGGAGCCGAAAGCTGCGGCGCGAATCGGCACGCTGGTCAATACTCATTCCAACGGTGATCATACGTTCGGCAATCAGCTCGTTCAGGGCGCCGAAATCATTTCGTCCAAGGCCTGCGCCGAGGAAATGAAGCATGACAACGGTGCCCAGCGGCTGGCCGAGATGAAGAAGGCGGCGACTTCAACGAGTGAGGCAGGCGCGTTCCTGGCCGAAATTTTTGCGCCATTCGACTTTAACGGCATTGAGGTGGCGATGCCGACGCTGACTTTCGAACATGAGTTGCGGCGCAAAGTCGGCAACAAAACCGTGCATCTAATCGAAGTAGGACCCGCCCACACACGCGGCGACGTCCTTGCCTATGTCCCCGAGGACCACGTGATTTTCACCGGCGACATGCTCTTCATTAATGGCCATCCAATTATCTGGGCGGGCCCGGTCGGCAATTGGATTAAAGCCTGTCAGATGATGCTGGAGCTTGAGCTTGAAACCGTCGTACCGGGTCATGGTCCAATTACCGGCAAACGCGGTGTCGCCGCGGTGAAGGAATATCTCGAATATATCGCGGCCGAGGCGCGCCGGCGTTTCGATGCCGGAATGTCCGTGTTCGACGCCGCACAGGACATCTCGATGTCCGATTATTCGTCATGGGGTGACGGCGAACGGATCGTCATCAACGTCGCCACGTTATATCGGGAGTTTGCCGGTGGCCAACCGGTCACCGACATCCGCGCCGATCTGTTCGGGATGATGGCCAAGTTCCGCAACAGCAGCCGTCATTGAGGCAAGCAGACACTAGGCGGACCCTACCGGAGCCGAGTTCGCCAGGCGGAACGAAGTGCAGCCGAGCAAACGAGTCGGCGAGGTGCGCATAAAATGAAAGCGATTTTTGCCGTGCCGGGGCCCGACGGTGGTGTCTTCGAATATCGCGATATCCCCATGCCTTCGCCCGCACAGGGCGAGGTCCTGATTGCGATTCGCGCCGCCGGGACCAATCGCGGCGAATTGATCCAACGGCCGCTGCTGCGTTCCAGCAATCCCGCCTTACGCCCGATGCGTGCCGGAATCGAGTTTGGCGGGGAAATTGCCGGACTGGGGGATGGCGTTAGCGGATGGCAGATCGGCGAACGGGTGATGGGCCGCGGACTCGGCTGTTATGCGGAATTCACCGTGGTGAACCAGAGGGCGCTGATGCGGATTCCGGACGGAATGGGGTTCGCCGAAGCCGCCGCCATCCCCAACGTTTTCGTCACTGCCCACGACGCGATAGTCACCGCGGCGTCGGTGCGCGCCGGCGATTCGGTGATGGTGACCGCCGGGCCGTCAGGCGTTGGTACCGCAGCACTCCAGATTGCACGCTTGCTCATGGCCAAACCCGTAATCGCAACTACCAGATCAGCCAGCAAGATCAGTGCTCTCCGCGCCCTGGGCGCCGATGAGGTGGTGGACATTAGTTCCGGGCAATGGCTTGAGCATGTCCTGGAGGTTACGCGGAACAATGGCGTCGATGCGATTATTGACCAGGTTGGCGGCCCGATGCTCGCCGATAATATCCGGCTGCTGGCAATCAAAGGACGCCTGGTCAGCGTCGGCCGCAATGCCGGCCGTGTCGGCGAATGTGACCTCGACGAGGTCGCCCGCAAGCGCGCCAGCATCATCGGCGTAACCTTCCGCACCCGCTCAGCCGAAGAAGCGCTGCAATGCAGTGAGCGCTTTGCCGCGCAAATGCTCGGCGCCGTCAGCAACGGCGAATTGAAACCGGTGCTCGATCGTACTTTCCACTTCGACCGGCTGGCGGATGCTCACGCATACATGCTGAGCGACGCTCAAATCGGCAAGATCGTGCTGCTGATGTAGTTGTAGTGGATACGCCCGATGAAGCGACAACGCTGTTCGTCTACGGCAGCCTGCTCGATCCAGTCCGCCGTGAAGAAATACTCGGACGTCGAGTCGACGTAAGGCCCGCCACGCTTCCCGATTATGAACTCGCCCGCTCGCGTTATTTTTATATCCGCAAGCGCCCGGGCATCAGCACCTCCGGATTTCTACTTTTGAATCTTACGCCGCGAGACTTTCTGCTACTCGACCACTATGAGGAAATCCCCCGGTTATACACGCGCGAACAGGTCGAGGTGTTCGACGAGGGCGGCAATCCGGCACGATGCTGGGTCTACCTGCCGACGGCCTGGACCCTCACTGGCAATAAATAAGGCGATACGCTATGCGGAGACCTGCAACACCTTTCCTTCCGCTACGATCTTCCCCTCCCGGAGGGTTATTTCCTTGCCCGGACGAAGACGGGGCAACACCAGCGTTGGGTCCAAGAATCGGACTCGTAACCGGTAAGTACCACCAGGTTCAAGCTTTACCTCATCTTCCAGGTAAACCCTGCAGTCGAAATATTCGCCTTCCAAGCCCATAGGGCATGCATAAAAATTCTTCTGCGGAGTGGGATAGATCGCGCTTTTTCTGCCGCTTCTTCAGCCGTCCTGAACCGGACCTCGATTATGGCTTGCGGGGATGGATTCGTCGTTCTCACGGCAAGGGTCGTAGTTCATAATTCGTGGAGTGAGCTCCACGAGATTCTCATTGCTAATAGTTACTGATCGGATGCTCCGATCTACTATCGTGCTATCGCCGATCAGTGATTTGCGTGCCCGCGTTTGAGCTAGGGTAAAAGATACTAACCAGTAGCGCCATCAAGGACGAGACCGTCAGTGATGCCGGCCGCGCTGCGTCATTCGATAAACCTTGATGATTAAAATGGCAAGCATCCTCTCGGTTCAAATAGATCTTCTCGCCGCATGCGACGCTGTCGCCGCTGCCGCTCCGCGTTGATTCCTCGGCTGCGCTCCTAAGGAGATAACCGCCACATTCGCCGACTGTTCGCTCTCGGGGGAGTCGCGGCGGTTATTTCCTGGCGTGCCGTGCCGCGGCCTCGCCGCGTAACCTACTCGGAATGACAGAAGAGGGCGCGGCGGCCGTTCGCGCAAAGATACGAGCACCGGTTCATCGCTCTCAGCTTGTTCTTTTTTGCCATCGGCTTCGCGGCCTGCGCGACCATCTTCCCGCCGCTGGTGATCGTTTTCATCTGCCGCGATCAACACAACTTTGAGCATCGAAGCGCGCTTGTAAACCGGCAGTGCGGCGCTCATGGATGGCCTCGCCGTTTTTTTATTTATCCAGAGCGGGAGCTTCAGGGTCTCAATTAATCCACGCTTTGGCCAATTCCTCCAATTG
>Ga0137390_10002065_pt1 | contig 15701 bp, 15 predicted proteins | sample 15con2h24AmetaG_FD_104937 | JGI IMG/M metagenome (GOLD analysis project Ga0137390, IMG submission 104937) | Vadose zone soil microbial communities from Angelo Coast Range Reserve, California, USA - 15con2h2.4A metaG | ecosystem: Environmental > Terrestrial > Soil > Vadose zone > Saprolite... | reverse complement strand
GCGGCGATCGTCGCGCGCACCTTTCCTTTCACCGTTGCACCGAGGAGCCACGAGTTCACCGAGCGCGATCGGAACGTCTCTTCGGTGATCCGGTAGCTCGCGTTCAGGTCGAGCAGAACGAGATTCGCGGCGGCACCGACGGCGATGCGAGGGTCTTCGAGCCCGTACGCGCGCGCAGGACCGCTCGACATCCGTTCGAGCACGACGCCGAGCGGGATCAACCCGGGTTCGACGAGGTGCGTGTAGAGCGCGGCAAACGCCGTCTCGAGGCCGGTCACGCCGAAAGGCGCGGCCTCGAACGGGACTTCCTTCTCGTGCCGCGCGTGCGGGGCGTGATCGGTGGCGATCGCGACGATCGTCCCGTCCTTCAGCCCTTCGATGAGCGCGGTGCGGTCCGACTCCGAACGCAACGGCGGGTTCATCTTCAGGTTCGGGTCGAGCGACCGGATCGCTTCGTCGGTCAGGCAAAGATGGTGCGGCGTGACTTCCGCCGTTGCCTGGACGCCTTCGGCCGTAGCACGCCGAAGGGCCTGTACCGACTCCCAGGCGGACAGGTGAAGCAGGTGGAGCGGTTGCCGCTCGTACGCCGCCAGCGCAAGGTCGCGCTCGACCATCAGGCTCTCGGCCACGGACGGGTAGCCGGTGAATCCGAGCTCCGCCGAGACCTCGCCTTCGTGCATCTGACCGTCGCCTGAGAGCGTGCGCTCCTCGCAGTGCAACGCGAGTCGTCTGCCGGTCACGGCCCCGTATTGCAGCGCGCGCCGCATCAGCCCCGGCGCTGCGACCGGAACACCGTCGTCGCTGAAGCCGACCGCGCCGGCCGCTGCAAGCTCGCCCATCTCGGTGAGCTCGGCCCCGGACTGGCCCTTCGTGATCGCCGCCAGGAACCCGACGGGGATCTCTGCCTCACGGCGAGCCGCCTCGATCAACGAGCCGAGCGTTGCCGCAGAGTCGACGACCGGATCGGTGTTCGGCATCGCGAGGATCGCGCAGTAGCCCCCCGCGGCGGCAGCAGCTGTGCCCGAGGCGATCGTCTCCTCGTCCTCTCGTCCGGGTGTGCGTAGGTGCACGTGTGGATCGACGAACGCGGGTGCGAGCACCAACCCTTCCGCGTCGAGGACGCGGTGAGAGTTCGTGTCGAGATTCTTGCCGAGGGCCGTGATCACGCCGTCGTCCACGCGCACGTCGAGCACGGCATCGACGCCTTCGCCCGGGTCGATGACGCGCGCTCCGCGCACGACGATGTTCTCCCTGGGAGCGTTCTTCGTGGAGAGCATCACGCGACCTCCAGCACCGATTCGGTCTTGACCTCGATCGGCCCGGTGGTCAGCAGGTCGTAGAGGACGGCCATGCGCGTGACGAGGCCGGCCCGGACCTGTGTCTCGATCAGCGCGTCCGCGTGATCGGCGACCCGTGGGTCGATCTCGACACCGCGGTTCATCGGTCCGGGATGCATCACCTTCTGGCCTGGCCGGAGACGCTCGGGCGTGACGCCCCAGCGCGCTGCGTACTCACGCAGCGAGGGGACGTAGTTGGCGCCCTCCTGCATCCGCTCGCGCTGCATGCGGAGGACGTAGACGACGTCGGCGCCGCCGATCACCGAGATGTCGGTGGTCGCCTCGCAGCCCATCGCCTCCACGCCCCGTGGGAGCAACGCCGGGGGGCCGACGAGCGTGACCTGGGCGCCCATCAGTGCCAGAGCCTGAATCAGAGACCGGGCGACTCGCGAGTGGAGCACGTCGCCGACGATCGCGACGTGCAGTCCCTCGATCCGGCCGAGCTCCTCCCGCATCGTGTAGAGGTCGAGCAGCGCTTGCGTCGGATGCTGGTGCTTTCCGTCGCCGGCGTTGACGACGTGCGCCTCCGTCACCCGCGCGACGAGGTTCGGCGCGCCGATCTGGGGATGTCTGATGACGATCACGTCCGGGTCGTACGCGCCGAGCGTGATTGCCGTGTCCTTCAGCGACTCCCCTTTGTCGACCGAAGACCCCGACGACTTGATCGACATCGTGTCCGCGGAGAGCCGCTTCGCGGCCAGCTCGAAGCTGGACGACGTCCGCGTCGACGACTCGTAGAAGACGTTGATCACGAGTCGTCCCTTGAGGGTCGGCAGCTTCTTCACTTCGCGCTCCATGCTGCGCTCGAGCGTGCGCGCCGTCGCGAGCAGCCGTTCGACGTCGTCACGCGTGACGTCCTTGATCGAGATGAAGTGTCGCCTCGGCGGCGTCGTGGGCGGACGCAGGTCCTCCCGCATGACGCGGATCTCAGCCATCCTCGTGGGCCTCCTCTCGTGCGGGAACGAGCAGAATGCGGTCGACCTCGTCCACCTCGACGAGCTGCACCTGGATGCGCTCGTCACGTGAGGTCGGAAGGTTCTTGCCGACGTAATCGGGACGGATCGGGAGCTCGCGGTGGCCGCGGTCGACGAGCACCGCCAGTTGGATGCGCTCGGGACGGCCGTAGTCGAAGAGCGCCTCGATCCCCGCGCGGATCGTGCGGCCCGTGTAGAGCACGTCGTCGACGAGCACGACCGTCTTGCCTTCGAGCGGAAAGTCCAGTGCCGTCGAGCGCACGACCGGCTGCGGATGCCGAGGCGCCCCGCCGCTGCGAACCTGGACGTCGTCTCGGTAGAAGGTGATGTCGACGGCGCCGAGGTCGGTCGCCGTGCCCGCCCGCTCGTCGATCAGACGTCGTAGGCGATGCGCCAGCGGGACGCCGCGAGTCTGGATGCCGACGAGCGCGACTCGCGTCAGATCGGGGTTGGCCTCGATGATCTCGTGCGCGATCCGCGTCAGCGTCCGGCGTAGAGCATCGGCATCGAGGAGAACCGTCCCCGCCTGAGCCTCCACTGCACTCACCGGGCAGACAGGGTCGACGGTTTGCGGGCAAGCAGCTTCATACGACTCCTTCCCGGCCTCACTGGACCGGCTTAAAGGGGTTCGGGTCGCACGGAACTCTAAACGCTCGGCCGGACGGAACGCCAGAGGCTCGCGGCGAGCTTGTTACTGCGGAGAAAGTGTTGGCCGCGTCCGCGACGATGTCGCGGTCGGACGGCCACGAAAGACCACCACGCCCATGACTGCCTCCAATCCTACGGCTCGCCGATCACGTCTTCAGGCTCGGTCATGGCCTCGATCGCGTCTTGCGCCTGCTCGACCGACGACTCCGGGACCGAGATGGTCACCGAGTCGTCCTCGCCATCGGCAACCTCTGCGTCGATGCCCGCCGAGCGCAGGATCTCTTGGATCTCCTCAGCCTCGGCCACATCGCCCGCCACCGCAACTTGAACCATGCCCGTCATTGCGGCGCGGATGATACGGCCTCCGGCTCACGCCGGCGGAGCGCGCCACCCTTGACCAGTCGGGGCGTGCCCCGTTCGGCGAAGGGGATTTCGACGACGTCGAAATCTTTCGGGACGACCGTCTCCGGAAAGAGTTCCCGCGCCTCGCGGGCGATCTCGGGGCCGAAGTAGCGATTCGAAAGATGGGTCAGGGCGAGCAGACCGACATTCGCGCGTTGTGCGACACCGGCGGCCTGGGCGGCAGTCTGGTGCATCGTCTCTTGCGCGCGGTCGCGCTCCTCCTCGGAGAAGGTCGCCTCGGTGACGAGAACGTCCGCGCCCCAGGCCGCCTCGACGATCGTTTCGGCCGAAGCGGTGTCGCCGGTGATCACGATCTTGCGCCCTGGTCGCGGCGGCCCGAGGACTTGATCGGCGTTCACGGTCCTTCCGTCCGGAAACGTCACAGACTCTCCGCGTTGCAACGAGCCGCGTGCGGGGCCGCTCGGAACACCGAGCGCGTCTGCCGCGTCGACGTCGAAGCGTCCGGGCCGGCTGGCCTCGATCAGAGACCAGCCGACGGCGGGGACGCCGTGAGAGACGGCGAACGTCGCCAGCCGGTACCCATCTCGTTCCAGGACGTTACCGGGCTCGAGCTCGATCACCTGGACGTCGTACGAGAGCTTCCCGACCACCCGTTTGAGCGATCCGAGCAGGTCGACGAGGCCGCGCGGCCCGTACACCTCTAGAGGGCGCTCACGGCCTCGCAGCGAGAAGGTCTTGAAGAGGCCCGGAAGCCCGAGGATGTGGTCGGCGTGGAAGTGGGTGACGAAGATCTCGCCGAGCTCCACGAGCCCCACCGACGACCGGAGGAGCTGGCGCTGGGTTCCCTCGGCGCAGTCGAAGAGCAGCCGGTCGCCGCCGCGGCGGACGAGCAGGGCCGCCGGCGCCCGCTGCGCCGTCGGCATCGCTCCTGCGGTGCCCAGGAAGACGACGTCGAGATCCATGGGTCGATTCTAGGTTTGAACCCTCAAGTCATCCGGCGGCGGGGCCGATAGCGGCCCTGAGGACGAGATGCCTTCTCACGCGGCTTCAGGGGTCTCCGGTGGCTGGGCGCTCCACCGCTCGGTCACGCTCCTGCGCGTCTTCTTGCTGGCGAGCGCCGGGATCCTGTTCATCGGGGCGAGCACGCTCGGGTGGTTGCTCACGACGTCCCTCGAGCGTCAGGCTCTCGACGACACGAGCACCAGCCTGACGCAGTACGTCGACGGTGTGCTCAGGCCGCAGCTCGTTCGCGGCGACAAGCTGCACATCTCGCCGCACCTTCCGGCTCAGCTGAAGGCGCAGCTTCGTCAGCAGCCGGATCTTCTGTCGGTCAAGGTGTGGCGCCCGGACGGCACACTCGTGTGGACGAACCGCGCGCCGGAGCGAATCGGCCGCCGCTTTTCGTCGGCGTTGCTCGGTGATCTCGGCGAAACGATCCAGAAGCGACGCACGCATGCCTCCCTCAGCAAGCTGGGCAGCAAGGAGGATGCCGTCGAGCGTGGGCTCGGCGTCGACCACGTCTTCGAGGTCTATGCACCGATCATGAGCGCCGACGGCAGGCGCGCCCTCGGAGCCTACGAGATCTATGCGAAGCCGCAGCACGCGGAGAGCTTCATCTCATCGGGCAAACGCGTCATCTGGATCGGAGTCATCGCGGTCTTCGCGTCGCTGTACGCCGCCCTTGGGCTCCTCGTGCGCAAGGGGTCGGCGACGATCAAGCGGCAGGCGGTGGCCCTTCGGGCACGTTCACGGGAGCTGATGGACTCGTACCGCCGGCTCGAGGTGAGCTCACTCGAGGCGATCGAGAGCCTCAATGCAACGGTCGATGCCAAGGATCCATACACCGCGGGGCACTCGGCACGCGTCCAGTGCATCGCGCTCGCAGTTGCGGAGGAGTTGGGCCTTGCGCACGTGCAGCTCGACGCGATTCGGTTCGGTGGGCTGTTCCACGACATCGGCAAGATCGCCGTCCCTGACAGCATCCTCACCAAGCCCGGCAAGCTCGACGCGGACGAATACGAGACGATCAAGCGTCACCCCGCAGACGGCGCCGAGATCGTGTCTCACTTCAGCCGCCTGCACGATGCGGTGTCGATCATCAGGCACCACCACGAACGGTGGGACGGCGACGGGTATCCCGACCGGATCTCCGGCGACGCGATTCCCACGGAAGCGTGCATCGTCGGGCTCGCAGACGCGTGGGACGCAATGACGACCGACCGGCCCTATCGAAAGGCTCTGACAGTCGATGACGCCGCGGCCGAGGTGCGGCGCTGCCGCGGGACCCAGTTCTCGCCCGCCGTCGTGGACTCGTTCTTTGCCGCCTTCCGCCGGCGGCCGAGTCTCTTCCAACCGGACGCCCCGCAGGCTCCGGCTGCATCTGACGAGCCGTACGAGGTGGCAGCGACCGCCTGAGTTGTAGGCTCGGCGCGTGCAGCGGGCGACCGGCCTGAACGTGACCGTCTGGGGCGACGGCGAGCCGGCCGTCTTCGTACACGGCAGCTTCGGCTGGGGTGAGGACACCTGGAGCGAGCAGCGCCCACTTGCGGACTCGTACCGGCTCTTGCTCGTCGACCGTCGCGGCTTTGGCGACAGTCCGGCGAGCGGACGCGTCGACTTCGCGCGTGACGCCGCCGACATCGCAGAGTTGCTGCAGGACGGCGCACACCTCGTCGGTCACTCGTACGGTGGAGTCGTGTCGTTGCTCGCCGCAGCACGCAACCCACAGGCGGTGCGCTCGTTGACGGTGATCGAGCCACCCGCGCTCGCCCTCGTCCGGGGGAATCCCGTCGTCGAGGATTTCGTCGTCGGAGTCGATGACGCGATGCGCGAGGCGCGGGACGCGAGTGACTACCAAGCGCGCTTCCTGCGCAACTTCGGATTTCCCGCGGGTGACGGGCCTCTCACCGGACGAGATCTCGAAGCAGCCCGTTCCTCGTGGACCGAGCGAAGCCCGGCCGAGGCCGAGATTCCGTTCGACGAGCTGGGCGGAGTCCGCACCCTCGTCGTGCGCGGCGACTGGGCTTCCGTTCCACCGGCCGCCGCCGCCCGTGGGCGCGTGATCTTCCACGCCGTTTGCGACGTCCTCGTCGACCGGTTGGGCGCCGAGTCGGCCACCTTCGAGTCGGCGCACAATCCACAGCTGCTCGGCGAACCGTTCAACGAGCGGTTGCGAGCATTCTGGGAGGCAATGTGAGCAATGTGAGCGAGGACATTCGAGATCTCATCCGTCGCGACGCTTCCGCCGGCGAGCTCGACGCGATTCGCGAGCTCTGGAAGCGCCACTCGATCGCCGAAGACGAGCGCGACCTCCCCGGCCTGATCTCGACCCTGACCGCGGACTGCGTGTACGAGCTCGCGCAGAGCGGCCGCCGCTGGGAAGGCCACGAGGGTGCCGCTCGCTTCTACATGGAGCTGCTCTCCGCGTTCCCCGACATCCACTTCGATCTGACGGACATCGTGATCGGACCGCAGGGCGTCTGCGAGGAGGCCGACGTGACCGGCACGCACGAGGCCGCCTGGCTGGGCTTTCCTCCCTCCGGCGAACGCCTCGCGTGGAAGGTCGTCATCTTCTTCCCGTGGGATCCCGAGCAACGACTGTTCCGCGGCGAGAAGGTCTACACCGCGGGCCTACCTCTCGAGCAGACGGCGGCCGCCGGCTAGGGCAGAACCAGCCGCTGCCCCGGCACGAGGATGGTGCTGTGCAGGTGGTTCCGCTGCTGGAGCTCCCAGATCCCCTGCCTCGGGTCTCCCGCGTAGTGAGCGGCGGCGATCGACCAGAGGGTGTCGGTCGGATTGACGACGTAGCCCGTCGGCTTCCCAGCGCCGCCGGACGGTCGAGCGACCACGCCCACTACGAGGGAGATGGCCAGGAGGAGGATCGCCAGTCGAGGGAACATGTGTTCGTAGGGTACCGAACACCTGTTCGTCTTGTCAAGAGGGAACTATCCCTTCGAGGGAGAGACCGCCTAGGTGACCGGGCGCGATATATGGGGCCAGCGTGAACGTCAGGGTGTTGACGATCATGATCGTCTCGCCAAGGAAGTTTCTGACGATCCGGCCAGCCGTGGGACCCTTTTCGAACGTTATGCCTGTGGCCAGGTAGGAGCCCCACGTTCACGTCCGGCTCAAGACCGGGCCGAAGGCTCCAGCGCGCAATTTCTGCGCCCGCTACGAATGGCCCAGGGGGGCGGAACTCGAAGTCCTGAATGAACTCTGGGTTGAGGAACCCGCACGAGAACAGATAGTTCTCCGCCACATGTACGAGGCGATGCTTGTGCCAGTTGTTGAGTTCGTGCAGCAGCCAGAGATGCGGCTGCCCACTGCTGTACGGCTGCAGACCCTCGACGATTGCCTCAACACCTGGAGCCGCGCCACGGATCTTCTCCTTGCCACCGGTGAAGTATTTGGGGGCACTGCAGATCGGGAAGGCGATCTGCTCTTCGTTCGCCTTCGGCCCACCGGGCGCGGACGGGAATCGCACAAGCTGGTACGCCAGATGGTCAAGCGCCGAGCGCAGGTTGTGCAGGCAATCACCGATGAGGATGCCGAGGAACGGGTCGGGATGGCGGACCTCTCTGACCTCGAAGATGTGCTCGCCGGTGTCCGGATCGTTCTTCTCCGTGAACGCATCAAGTGCAGTTTTGACGAACGCGTCCTCGGCCTCTTGGAGGGTTCCGAGGTGACTGCGCGCTCGTTCGATCTTGAGTTCGACCCCTTCAAGTCGGTTCACGAGCTAACCTCACCATGAGTGACCGACAAACCACAAGAGCCGACACAGAAAACGCCGAAGGGCTTGGAAATTCCCGTGCCCAAGCGGGAGGCGATCTTCGATGCGCTTCGCAAGGTCATCAAGCCCGTCAAGAAGCCCTAGCCCGCTCTACTAACAGATTCCGCGAGCAGGTCGTGGAACATCGACCCCTCGTCGTCTCGGCGGTTGTAGCGCCACGCGTACTCGTTCAAGTACCCCTGCAACCACTTGCGCGAGACGGAGTGGTAGACGCCGCGAATCCCGTTCTTAGTCAAGCCGAAGAAGCCCTCAATGGTTTGGGTGTGGACATCTCCGCTCACGTAGATGCGTGCGGAGTGGTTGATGCGACGGTGGCGGTACTTCCGCTCAAGGGTCAGGTAGCCCTTGTAGTCGTCTGTGAAGAGCATCGACTCGGGGATGACGTGCGTAGAGACTGTCTCTCTAAGGAGCGGCCCTCCACTATTCGCAATGACCTTCGCGATGACGCGACCGCGCCGCTCGACCGCACCGAAAACGATGGTGTGCTTCCCGTAGTCACGCCCACGCTTCGCGACGATCCCCTGCCGGTAGAGCGCGTTCCGTTCGGACTGGCGCGGCTTTCCGCCGACATACGTTTCGTCGGCTTCGACCTCACCCGACAGCGGCGCGTCGTCCTGGATCATCAGTTCGTTGCGGATCTTGTTGAACATGCGCCACGCCGTTTTGTAGTGGACGCCAAGCTCGCGTTCCAACTGCTTCGCGGAGATTCCGCATCGAGTGCTGGCCATCAGGTAGAGCGCGTAGAACCACAACTGGAGGGACGTGGACGAACGTTCGTAGATCGTCCCTTTCATCGGGTGGATGCGGTAGCCGCACGTTTGGCAGAACCAGCAGGGGCGCTTCTGCGCCGTGTCGTAATGCTTGAACACCCTCTCTGTGTCACAGCGCTGGCAGTACGCATGCTCTCCGTCCGGGGAGAAGCGCTCGCGCCACAGCCACACAAGGCAAGCCTCGTCGTCCGGGAACTCCCGCGCGAACTCCAGCAGGGAGCAGGTCGATTCGGAAGAGGCGGCGCGGATAGGGTTTCGGCGGTCAACTGGGGGCATCAGACGCTCCTTGTTGGCAAGAAAGCGGTTCGAGCGCTAACTCGGGCCGCTTTCGCTTTTATCAAGCCATTTCTAGATCGAATTCTAGTTGTGGCATCGGACGGACTCTCCCTCAAAGGGATAGTTGCCCGTCAAGAGGTCAGAGCGTCACGAGTTCCGGCGTGATCCGCGTCCCCCCGATACTGAGGACGATCATCGAATGGGCCGGAGCGCTCCGCCGTTCCGTCGGCGAGCCCGGGTTGAGCACCCACAGATGCTGGAACCGCTCGACCTGCGGGACATGTGTGTGTCCATAGACGACCGCGCCGCAGTCCTCGAAGCGGGCGGCGAGCCGGGCTTCGCGCCGCTCGCGCGGGCCGGGGTCGTGCACCATCCCGATCCGCACCTCGCCGACCTCGACGACCCGCTGCCTCGGCAGTGTCTGCTTGAGGGCCTGCTCGTCCATGTTCCCGCACACGCCGACCACCGGTGGGCCGAGCTTTTGGAGCTCCTCGAGGAACCGGGCCAAAACGAAGTCACCGGCGTGCAGCAAGAGGTCGGCCCCCGCGATCAGACGGACGCATTCCTCGGGGAGCGCCCGCGTGCCGCGCGGGAGGTGCGTGTCGGAGATGACGGCGACGCGGGTCAGGTAGTTGCGACCGGCTCAGGTACCGCGACAGGAGGCTCGTGCAGGAACCGTCCGGCCTTCCAGACGAGCTCACCGTCTGCATAGACCTCGCCGTCGGCGCGAAGGTCGCAGATCATGTCCCAGTGCAGGCCGGATTCGTTTCGGCCGCCGAGCTTCTTGAAGCTCGAGCCGAGTGCGAAGTGCATCGTGCCGCCGATCTTCTCGTCGAAGAGGATGTCGCGCGTGAAGCGGTCGATCTCGTAGTTGAGGCCGAACGCGACTTCACCGAGGATGCGCGAGCCCTCGTCCATGTCGAGCAGCGACTGGAGAAATTCGTTCCCGGTGCCGGCCTCCGCGCTGACGACACGACCACCCTCGAAACGTAGGCGGACGTCCTCCACCCCGCGCCCCTGGAAGATCGCGGGGAACGAGAAGCGAATCTCGCCCTCCGTCGCGCTCTCGACGGGGCTCGTGAAGATCTCGCCGTCGGGCATGTTCAACCTGCCGTCCGCTGCAAGCCATTCGCGGCCGGCCACGTTGATGCGCAGGTCGGTATCCGGCCCGACGATCCGAACCTCGGTGAAGGTGTTCAGCTCGCGTGCGCGTTCGTTCAGCTCGACGGAGACCGCGCGCCAGTGCGCAACCGGGTCCTCGTTCCCACCGACGTGACACGCGCCGTAGACGAAGTCCTCGTACTCGGCGAGTGACATCTCCGCGTCCTGCGCATGGGCATCCGTCGGGAATCTCGTGCCGACCCACTTTGCGTTGCCCTCGTCGATTCGTTCCCAGAAGCGGTTCGTCAGCTGCCGGCGTGCGGCGATCTTCTTGCTGACACGCTGCGGATCGGCCTGGCTCAGTGCGCGTGTGTTGCGGTCGGCCCAGATGGTCACGATCGCGTCGACGTGGTCGATCTCGAAGCGGTCGATGTCGGAGACGAACGTCAGCTGCTCCTCGGACGCCTCTCCGATCGCGATGACGTCGATCGCTTCGACCTCGACCCGCGTGCGCGGGTACGCGCCGGCGCGCAACGCCTCCCGGTAGAGCTCGCGCACGAGCGGCGCCGCGACGGTCCCGCCGTCGAGCCTGACGATCTGCCCGGGCCTCAGCTCGAGCGAGTAGTTCACCAGCAGATCGGCCAGCTTCGCCACGCGCGGATCGGTCATGTCGGTTCTTATATCGCATCGGGCGGGTCTTCAAGACCGGCCGAATGGGACAGGTCCTAGGCGCGGAAGGTGCGCGTGAAGGTGGCCGTGCGGTCGGGATCGCTCTCGGCATGGAGCGTCACCGTGACCCGGTACGAACCTCGCTTCAGCTTCGGCAGCTTGAAGAGGACGTCGCGCGCGGCCTCACCCTGGCCGACAGCACCGGTCAGCCTGCGCGTGCTCGAGGGCCGCGTGATCGTCACGTCGTACGAGAAGCCTTCGGCGGCGCGAACGAGAAACGACTGCGGCAGCTTGAAGGTCGCTTGCCCACCGACGATGCGATCGGTGTGACGCCATTGCACGGGAGTCCCAGTGCACTGCTGGTTGGCCATGATCGCGTTCTTGACCATCGTGAACGAGGCGCGTCGCGTCCCGTCCGGCAGCACCAGCCCACTCTGCCACGCCGGCAGGCTCGTTTCGTCGACCGCGTGGAAAAAGTTCAGGAGCGCCACGTTCGGGTCGCAGGCCATCATCGCGATCAACTGTCCGTAGTAGGCGCCCTGCGTGGCCTCGTCGATCGTCGGAACATTCTCCGTCCCCATGTAGAGGCTGGCCTTGTCGGGCGAGATCTTCGCCTGGTAGCCGACCTCGTCGACGTAGATGTGAACGAACGGTCCTGCGCCCGTGTCGCCGGCTTCGCGGAACAGCGGCTGTGCGGTGCCGTGGAAGGCGTCCCACCACGCCTGCTTGAAGCGGTCCAGGTTGGCGCAACCGATCTTCGGCCACGCGTAACCGACCGTCGGCGCGTCCGTGTTGAGGTTCGGGTAGCAGTGAATGGAGACTTCGTCTGCAATCGGTTTCGTCCGGCCGCTGGCCCGGTACGCCTCACCGACCTCCTCCAGGAAGCGGATCGGCGAGTGCGAGACGTTGCTGGATGCTTCGAAGTCGTCGTTGCCGCGAGGCGAGAGGCCGAATGCGATCACCGTGATGTTCGGATCGACGGCCTTGACCGCGTCATAGCAGGCAGCCATTGCCTGCTCCTGCACGTAGCCGGAAATGCCCTTGCCGGACTCGTCGAACTGTGGCTGGTGAAACCGCGGCTGGTTGCCCTCGTTCAGGCAGATGACCTTGCGGACGTAGGGATAGCGCTGCACGACCCTCGCCGCGTATTGAGCGAAGAGCTGCACGCCGTTCGGCGTGTCGACGAGGGAACGGGCTTTCTCGGGGTAGATCGCAAACATCACCTCGATGCCGTGCCGCATCGCCTCCGGCAGCGCACGGTCGAGGAAGGCCTGGTCGACGATCGTATCCGGCCGGGACGGATCCCAGAAGACGGCCATCCGGTTCTCGGTCATCCCGAGGTCGGTGAGCATGTGGAAGAAGCCCGGCCCGCCGTCGTCGGCGTACTTGCCCGCGTCGTCGGCAACTCCGAAGGTGGTGCTCGAGGCGCCGCCCGCAAGGGCTAGAGCCGTGCAGGCGCACGCCAGGACCGCAGTGATCCGCCACATGCCCTTCTCTTCGGCAGATCAGGCGGTGAGTTTGAGCGCTCGGTTAGGGATGTTCGAAAAATTGCTCGACCTGGCTTGTTACTTAAGACGGCTGTGCGGGCGAAGCCCGCCCAGCCTCTATGCGGCGCCGCCCAGTCGGCGCCTCGAGCACCGCATCGAGGAGTTTTCCGGCTCCGAAGCGGACGGGATCGTCCGCCGGCAGGCCGGTTTCCTCCTCGGCGGCGACGATCGCAGCGCGGGCCTCTTTCTCCGACACGCTCGATGTGTTGAGGGCGACGGCGGCGACCGTGGCCGGCCGGAGCTTCAGCGACATGCGCTCGTGAATGTCGATCAGCTCCGTCAGGCTCACGATCGGCGACTCGGTCGGGTCGCCTTCGACCACCGTCCGCCCCACCTCGTGGCAGAGGACGTAGAGATGCGGCGCGCTGCCGTGGATCAGGCCCACGGTGACGCCGGAGTAGATCGGATGCAGGATCGCACCCTGTCCCTCGACCCAGAGCAGATCGCCTTTCTTCGCGCCCTCGACCACGAGGCGCTCTGCGGCCCCGGCGAGGAAGTCCGAGACGACGGCGTCGACGGAGATGCCCCAGCCGGCGATGGCGATCCCGGTCTGCCCTGTGGGAACGAAGACCGACCGCAAGCCGCGCCTGCGGGCCTCGAGGTCGAGCTCGCAGGTCGCGGTCATCTTTCCGATCGCGCAGTCCGATCCGACCGTCAGGACGATCGTCGCGTCGGCCTCGAGATTCTCTCCCGTCACGGTGCTCAGGTCCGCAGGCGGCTCGCGGAGATCGCGCAACTCGACGCCGTACTTGGCGGCGAGGTCCGGCAGCCCGGGGATGTCGTGCAGGCGAACGTGCAGGCCGTTCTCGAGATCGAGCCCGTTCGCAACGCAGTCGTTCAGCAGCTCCTGCCAGTCGCCGGGAAAGCGCCCGCCCTGGGTGGCGACGCCGACGAGCGCCGTGTTCGGGGCGAAGTCGAGGGCCTCTTCGACCGTCCCGACGATCGGGACGCCGTCCTCGCCCTCGCCCGCGCGCTTCGAGTCGAGCATTGCGACGACCGAGTCGCGCCGGTAGCGCATCACTCCGCGTGCGGTCTTGGCGTAGTGGGGGTCGTGCGAGAGCGCTTCAGCGAGGATCAGGTACTTCTTCTCTGACACCGAGTCCCGGTTGGTCGGAAGGCCATTGGATCCCGTTGCTGAACTCCAGGCCCGGCCACGGATCCTCTGCAAGCAGGAGGTTGCCGTCGAGGTCGACGTGGTCGCACAGACTCGCGATCTGGGCGGCCGCAGCGATCCCGAGGCCGGACTCGACCATGCAGCCGAGCATGACACCGAGGTCGAGCGCCCGCGCAGCGTGCGCGATTCGAACGGCCTCACGGATGCCACCGGACTTCGCGAGCTTGATGTTGACACCGTGCGCGCGCTCGGCGCAGGCTGCGAGGTCGCTCAAGCGATGGCAGTCCTCGTCGACGTAGATCGGGATGGGCGAGGCCCCTTTCAAGCGTGCACCTTCCGGGTCACCCGCCGGCAAGGGCTGTTCGCAGTACGCGACGCCGAGCTCCGCGAGCTGGGGCAATGCCTCGACGGCCTCGTCGAACGTCCAGGCCTCGTTCACATCCACCTGGAGCGGGGCTCGGGTGACCTCTCGAACAGCACGCACGCGCTCGACGTCGCGGCCATCGCCTGCGCCGAGCTTGAGCTTCAGTCGCGCGAAATCCACGGCTCTGGTCGCACGTCGCGCCATGTCGTCCGGATCGCCGAGCCAGATCGTCCACGAGGTCGGAGGGCTCTCGCGCTCCAACCCGAGCAGCCGCCAGACAGGGAGGTCGACCAGCTTTCCCTGCAGATCGTGAAGCGCAGCGTCGATCGCAGCACGCGCAGCCCACTCGCCTGCAGGAAGTCGCTTCTCGATCGCTTCGAGCGCAAACGGGTCGTCACCCAGCAGGTCGGCGTGCGCCTCGACGTAGGCGGCTGCGGACTCCGCATTTTCGCCGTAACGCTCGATCGGCGCCGCCTCCCCGAAGCCCGAGACCTTGCCGTGTCGTACCTCCACGAACACGACCTCGGCCGTTTCGCTCGACTCGCGTGAGATGACGAACGTCTCCGCGAGCTCGAGCGTCGCGATGCGGGCGGTCACCTCCATCGGGGCTACACTAATCGTCCCGCGCCTGTAGCTCAGGGGATAGAGCGTGCGCCTCCGGAGCGCAAGGTCGCAGGTTCGATTCCTGCCAGGCGCACTGACCCGTATGGTGGTCGAACCGCGGGCAAAGAGAAGAAGGGGTAGATCTCTGCGCGGCTGACGACCCGGATCTCGTCGACGAGTGCTTGCAGGAGCGCCTTTTGTTGGGGCGGGTCGCCGGCTTCGATCACGTGGCGTACGTGCACCTGTAGGGCGGCGAGGTCGTGGTCGGAAAGTGGCTGCGGGCTTTCGTCGTCGAGCGAGAGTTCTTCGCGGTGTGCTTCGAGCTGTCCGAGCTTTTCGGTCAGTTCGGTGATCCGTTTGCCGCAGAGCTGTTCGGGCATTGTCTTGTGCTCGAAGGCGTGGAAGTAGCGGTCGAGCGTCTGGTGCAGTTTGCGTAGCTCGGTCTCGACGCGTTTCAGCTCCGCTTCGCGTTTGGGTCGGCCGGCGTCGAGTTCGGCGAAGGCTTGCTCGATCGCTTGGCGGACGAGCGGTTCTTGTTCGAGTATTGAGACGAGCTGGTCGAGGACTGCGTGTTCGAGTTCGTCTGCGGGGAGTGAGTCGGCGTCGCAGGTTTGCTTGCCGTAGCGTTGGCGGGAGAAGCAGACGTAGTAGGGGTAGCGGCCGCCGTTGCCGTGTGCACAGGCGCCGATGTAGCGCTTGCCGCAGCGGGCGCATTTGAGCAGGCCGGTGAGGAGGTAGTCGGATCTGTTCGAGCGCCGCAGCGAGGCATTCTCGCCGCGCGCGTTGAGGATCGTTTGCGCGCGTTCGAAGAGTTCCTTGTCGACGAGCGGTTGGTGTGGTGCGGGGTAGCTGGTGCGGCGGTAGTTGATCTCGCCCAGGTAGGCGCGGTTGCGGAGGATCGTCAGCACCGCCTGCGGGTTGAACGGCTTGTCGTTCTTCGTCCGGTAGCCACGCTCGGACAGCCAGCCGGCGAGCGCAGAGGAGCCTTCGAGGCGCTCGGCGTAGCGCGCGAAGATCTCGCGGACGAGCGGTGCTTCGGTTGGGTCGGGTTCGAGGTGGCGGCGCTCGGCATCGAGCCGGTAGCCGAAGGGGAGCGAGCCGCCGGTCCACTCGCCGCGGGCCGCCTTGCGTTCCATGCCGGCGATC
>Ga0137390_10002062_pt1 | contig 15705 bp, 10 predicted proteins | sample 15con2h24AmetaG_FD_104937 | JGI IMG/M metagenome (GOLD analysis project Ga0137390, IMG submission 104937) | Vadose zone soil microbial communities from Angelo Coast Range Reserve, California, USA - 15con2h2.4A metaG | ecosystem: Environmental > Terrestrial > Soil > Vadose zone > Saprolite... | reverse complement strand
TGCCGCCCAGCCGACGCCAGAGCGTCCCAGACTTTTACTGCGTCGTTCCAGTTGACCCAGATTTCGTAACCTAGGTCTCCGGTATATCCGGTGCGCGAGATGTCCACCGGCACGCCGGCAATCTTGCCGCTGGTCATGCGGAAATATTTCAGGTTGGTAATTTCCGCTTCGGCCACGGTCTTCAGCAGCCGCGCCGAAGTTGGCCCTTGCAGCGCCAGTGCCGCGGTGCGCTCGGAGATGTCCTCGATTTGAACATCCATGTTCAGCCCGTTCTGATGAAACCAGCGCAGGTTGGGCTCGGCGGCGGTCCAGCGATAGCGGTTTTCGTCCAGCCGTGTGATGGTGCCGTCGTCCACCACTTTGCCCGCCTCGTCGCACCAGCAGCAATAAATCACCTGCCCCTTGGCCACTTTGTTGATGTCGCGCGTGATGATGCGGTTCACTAGTTTGGTGGCATCGCGTCCGGTGATCAGGTACTTGTACAGCGGCGTGATGTCAATCAGCGCCGCCGCATTGCGGATGGCGTTGTACTCGTGCTCATGGTGCAGCTCGTACACGCTGACCGTGTAATATCCCGACCACTCGCGGTAGTTCAGGCTCTGACAGAGGGGGAGAGTTCGTTCGTGAAATGCTGTTCCGATAGGCACAGGGACTCCGTTATTCAGGTATTAATTCATCTTGAATGGCTCGCCGGGCACAAGTACGCCCTTGGCAGTTATCCAGGGATGTGCTTCGACTGCGAGAATATGTGTCTTAACCAGCGATTCTCCTTGGGCAAGCTTCGCCGCCCGATCAACGCCGACTGGGTAGATCAGAATTACGCATAGGTCGCCATCGTCTTGAAGCGATCCGGCTAAGGCATACCCTGTTTTAGCGGTGAGCTTGTCAATCTCAGCGCGCCGCTGAGTATTCATCTCGGGATCCTTACTCCATTTTTCTCCCTTGCGAAGCAGGACTAACGTGTACTGCTCCATGCCGCCCTCAGACGCCGCCGACTTGATTACGTCTGATCCGATGAGCCACGGGCCGTGGGCCTCGGCCATCAGCCGCCCTGCTTTTATCGTGGGATCATCATTGGCCCATTCCTGCGCCTGCTCGCGCGAACCGGCCTTTAACACGAATATGCCACGAAGGGTTGTGTCATCCATGAACGGGCCAGCCATTACAAGTTTGCCATCGGAGTGCATCTTCCGGATGTTGGCCATGTGCGCTTCCTGAAGTTGCTCGCCGGCTTCTTTGCTCAGTTGCGGAGGGTTGGGCGCGCGCTTCAGAAGAATCAGGAAGTACTGGATGGAAGCCGGTTGGTCGCTCGGCACGGTTTGCGTCAGCCCCAAAGCCGCAATCAACAAACAGAGCAGACAAACCAGAATCCGGGAGACGTTCCTCATGGCGCAGTAAGAATATATCAATTCCGGGCCTCACCCTCTCGGATACAATGGACTTGCCAATCCATGCGCCGCCTCATCCAATGGAGCGTTCTCCCCGGTGGACTCTGATCCACGCAGCTACTAAACTTCCCTGTCGCGATTATTTCTCATTTTTCCGATCTGCTAGATAAGAGCTAAAAGCTAGGAGCTAGAAGCTAGTGGCTGTTTCATACGACGCAATCGTGATCGGCGGGGGCCACAATGGCCTCACTCACGCCGCGTACCTGGCGCGCGCGGGGAAAAAGGTCCTGGTGCTGGAGCGGAGGCATGTGCTGGGCGGGGCGACGGTCACGGAGGAGGTTTTCCCCGGATTCAAATTTTCCGTCTGTTCTTACGTCGTCTCGCTGCTGCGGCCGGAGATCATTCGCGACCTCGACCTTCCTCGCCACGGTCTGGAAATTCTTCCGCTTGATGGCACGTTCACGCCCATGCTCAGCGGCGATTACCTGTGGCGGGTGAACGATCATGGCAAGACGCATCGCGAGATCGCCCGCCACTCACGGCTTGACGCCGAGGCCTACGACGAGTTTGGCAAGGCCATGCAGCCGATGTGCCACTTCGTCAAGCCGATCATGAACATGGTCCCGCCCGACCCGACCGGATTCAATCCCAAGGACCTTTCGAAGCTGCTGTTTCTGGCGCGGCGATTTCAGAAACTGCCCAGCGACGACCGCTACAACCTGGTGCAGCTCATGACCATGAGCGCGGCGGATTTTCTCGACCAGTGGTTTGAAACCGACGTGCTGAAGGCCACCATGTCGGCGTCGGGAATTATCGGGACTTTCCTCGGCGTGCGCTCGCCCGGCACCGCCTACGTTCTGCTGCACCACTACATGGGAGAGATTGACGGCGCATTCCGTGCCTGGGGTTTCGCCCGCGGCGGCACCGGCGGAATTTCAAACGCGATCGCCGAAGCAGCGGTCGAGGCCGGAGTTGAGATTCGCAAAGAGGCAGCGGTCGCGAAGATCATCGTTAAGAATGGCCGGGCCGTTGGAGTTGCTTTGACGAACGGCGATGAGATTTATGGCCGGGTGATTTCGTCAAGTGTGGACCCACGGCACACGTTTATCGAGTTCATTGACGACGGAAATTTGCCCTTGGAATTTCTGGATGAGGTGCGCCGCTACAAGTTCCGCGGCTCGTCAGGCAAAGTAAACCTCGCTCTCGATGCCCTGCCGGATTTCAAGTGCATGCCCGGTGCCGGCCCCCATCTGCGCGGCGCGATTTCTATCTCCCCGGCTGTCGATTACATGGAAAAAGCCTACGACGATGCGAAGTATGGGATGTTCTCACGCCGCCCGTACGTAGACATGGTGATACCGTCGCTTACTGACCCGAGTGTCGCGCCTCCGGGGAAGCACGTGATGTCATGCTTCGTGCAATACGCGCCCTACAAGCTGAAGCCCGGGCTGAACTGGGACCAGCTTCGCGACGACTTCGGCAACACGGTGATTGACACCGTCTCCGAATACGCGCCGAATTTGAAAAACATCATTCTGCACAAACAGGTACTGACGCCGCTGGATCTTGAACGCGATTTCGGCTTGACCGAAGGCAACATTTTTCAAGGCGAGCTTTCGCTGGAGCAACTTTTCTTTTTGCGTCCAGTCTCGGGATGGGCTCGCTTTCGCACTCCGATTAAGAGTTTGTACATGTGCGGATCAGCAACACACCCGGGAGGCGGAATTATGGGCGCGCCGGGAAGACTGTCGGCCCTCGAGGTGCTCAAAGATGGGGTCTAAATCCTACTGTCATTTCGAGCGTAGGCGATGCGCGCGGTTTGCGAGCGCATCGGCGGAGTCGAGAAACCTGCTTTTCGCCGGCACACAAATAGATGTCGGCGCACGTGCCAAGCACAGGCGGTTGGTGGAAAACTTCAGCAGTGTTTCCACTCCAAGCAAACAGCAGGTTCCTCGACTGCGCAGGATCGTTCGCTTTGCGAACGATCCTGCTCCGCTCGGAATGACAGGTTTTGGGGAGCGAGCACGCGACCAACGCTCGGCAGGGAGACGCAGAGGCTGATGCCCAACCCTCGCGACATCGTGATCATCGGCGGAGGCCACAACGGCCTGGTCACGGCCTTCTATCTGGCACGCGCCGGATTCAAGCCGCTGCTGGTGGAGCGCCGGAACCAAGTCGGCGGCGCCGCCATCACCGAAGAATTCCATCCCGGATTCCGTTCGTCCGTGCTCGCGCATTCCGCCGGCCCGCTTCGTCCAGAAGTCGTCCGCGACATGCGGCTCGAAAGGCACGGGCTGAAGTTGATCACGCCCGAAGTCGCCGTGACTGCGCTCTCGCCCGATGGCCGCGCGTTAATCCTGTATAGAGATGTTGAGCGCGCGGCGCAGGAAATCGCCAAGTTCTCGGCAGCCGACGCCGCGAAGTATCGCGAATTTCAGCCCGCCCTCGAAAAAGCCTCGCGAGTGATCGGCAAGTCGCTGGCCCTTACTCCGCCAGAAGTGGAGAATCCAACCGCGGCTGATCTTTTCGGACTGCTGAACCTGGGCCGATCTCTGCGCGGACTCGGCAAGGCGAATACTTACAACCTGCTGCGATGGGCGCCCATGGCGGTCGCCGACCTGGTTGCGGAATTCTTTCAGACTGACCTGCTTCGCGCCGTGATTGCCGCCCGCGGCATCTTCGGAACTTCTCTTGGGCCGTGGTCGGCTGGAACCAGCCTGGCGCTTCTGCTACGCGCTGCGGCCGATTCCAATCCCGCGGGGAGCAATTTCTTCGCGACTGGCGGAATCGGCGCGGTCACCCAGGCGATGGCCACCGGCGCCCAGCAAGCCGGAGCCGAGATTCGCACCGGTGCCGAAGTCATCGAAGTCCAAATCAAAAACGGGGCGGCGCACGGAGTCGTGCTCTCAACGGGAGAAGAAATTCTTGCCCGCGCCGTCGTTTCGAACGCCGATCCTAAGCGAACATTCCTGAAGCTAACCGATCCCGCGCTGCTGGCGCCCAGCTTTACCCGTCGGCTGCAGAACTACCGGATGAATGGAACCGTCGCCAAGGTGAACCTCGCGCTGTCTGGCTTGCCCAGGTTCATTGGCGTGAACGGGAACGCAGAGGCGCTGACCGGCCGAATTCATATCGGGCCAGAGATTGACTATCTGGAACGCGCATTCGATGAATCAAAATACGGAAACTTCTCCCGCGCTCCGTACCTGGAAGTTACAATTCCTACTCTCACCGATCCATCACTCGCACCTGAAGGCAAACATGTGATGTCCATCTACATGCAATATGCGCCTTACAAACTGAAGAACAGCAGTTGGCAGGATGAAGCTCAGAGGTTTGCGCTCGGCGACACCGTGGTCAAAACTCTCGCGCACTACGCGCCTGACTTGCCGGACAAGATCCTTCATCACCAGATCATCACCCCACTCGATCTGGAAGAAACCTACGGGCTGACCGGCGGACACATCTTCCACGGCGAATTGGCTCTTGATCAGATCTTCACCATGCGCCCGATGCTAGACTGGGCGCGCTACCGGACGCCGATTGAGAATCTTTATCTCTGCGGATCGGGGACCCATCCCGGCACCGGACTCACCGGAGGATCGGGCGCAAATGCCGCGCGTGAAATTCTGAAAGACTTGAAGGCGCGGCGATGAACGGATTGAAGATGAAAAGAAAAAGCGCCGTCCTCCTGCTCAGTTGCCCGGACCGGAAAGGCGTAGTCGCCAGCATTTCCGGATTCGTTTTTCAGCACGGCGGCAATATCCTGCACGCCGACGAGCATAGTGACGTGGATTCTGGCACCTTCCTGATGCGCGTGGAATTCGACCCCGCTGAATTCGATGTTCCGTTGAACGACTTTGCGAAGCACTTTTCTCCTATCGCCATTGACTTCGATATGCGTTGGCGGCTGGCGCTTTCCGACCACCGTCAGCGAATGGCGATTCTGGTGTCCAAGTATGATCACTGCCTGGTGGACCTGCTCTACCGCCACCAGAACGGCGAACTGGCCTGCGAGATCCCGTGCATTGTCTCCAATCATCCCGACAACCAGCCCCTTGCGGACTTCTACCGCATTCCGTTTTTTCTGGTGCCGGTAGAAAAGGACGACAAACAAGCCGCCGAGCGCCAAGTCCTGTCGCTGCTGGAGCGGCATGGCGTGGACTTCATTGTTCTCGCCCGCTACATGCAAATTCTTTCCGACGAGTTCGTCAGTGCTTATCCGCGCCGCATCATCAATATTCACCATTCCTTCCTGCCTGCGTTTGTCGGATCCAAACCCTATCATCAGGCATTCACTCGTGGCGTGAAGCTCATCGGCGCAACCAGCCACTACGTCACCGAAGTGCTCGACGATGGCCCCATCATCGAGCAGGATGTGGTCCGGGTCTCGCACCGCGACTCGGTGGACGACCTTATTCAGAAAGGCCGCGATCTGGAAAAAGTCGTGCTCTCGCGCGCCGTCCGCTGGCACATCGAAAGCCGGGTCCTGCTGTATGGGAACAAGACGGTGGTTTTCGAGTAGGCGACCTAAGTTCAAAGGGCAGCCACGGATTTTCACGGATCACCACGGATCGGAATTCAAATAAAAGTCCTGAAACTTCAGATTTTGGTTTATCCGCGCAAATCCGCGTAAATCCGTGGCTGCCTTTGAATTTGAATTCCGACTCTTGGAGCTCGGCCATCTCGGGGTACTCAGCCGCAGAATCGTTTTTGCCGCCTTACTAAGGTAACTACCCCGTAACCCGCTCCCTCTGGCAGTATTAATTTGAAACTGGTTTCACTCAGGGAAAGCTGAGGGAGCACTATTGGCTGAAGATCCCAAATGGGAGCTCGCCATTCTCGCCACGGTTCAGGGCTTCTACGAGAAGCTCCTGCAGGAGTCTGTCGAGGGTGAGGTACCCGTCCCCGCGGGTCTGGAGACTGTCTCCTTGCAAGGTGACAACGATGTAGGAGAGACGCTTGGCTCCATGCGCCGTTGGCTGCGTTTGCTCGACATGGCCATTTCGCCGGCGATGCTGCGGCGGGCTTTCAACGACGACTCCGACCCTGAAATCGCCGAAGCCATGCTGCGCTATTTCGTCCGCAAAAAAGAACACAGCGAGTCTGACCGCGACAAGACTGATATCGTCTCTACGTTCCTATATCGCCACCCTCGCGTCCCGGGCCAGTGGGAGCAGCGCGGCTACGGACTGGACGGCTCGCTGCCGCTTTCGCCATTTGAAATTGCGCTGATTGAGATTCTCGCCGACGCCGATCTGCCGCCTCTACCGGAAGAACACCTCCAGACCCTGCGCCGCTTCGATGCCCTGGAAGAGCAAGTGCTGCGCTTTCGTGACCTGAATGCACTGCTTGAGTCTGGGATTATTCAAACTGTGCGCCAGCTTAAGCAGTCACTGGAGACTTCGTTCTTTCATCCCGGAGTGCTGGCGACCATCGCTCCCTACAACTCGACATTTGGCTCGAGGTTTGACGAGTTGTTTCGCGCCGCGTCCAAAGAGATTAAGACCTTCGCCGACGATCTGGAAGAGCAAGGCGGCACGATCCTGGGCAGCGTGGATGGCGTGGACGTCACCGTGGACCATGTGAAGGCCCTGGACGAGAATGGCTTGCTCAAACTCGACTACGGACATGCACTGGAGAAGTTCCACCGGGTGTCGAAGCTGAAGCAGACTTTGGATCAAGCGCCGCGGCCCAAACGCGGCTCCAAACAAGGTAAGCCGGCCGCCAAGCCAGCCGTAAAGACCGCCAGTACCGTGACTGCGGGACGCCCGGTCTTCAATTTGAAAGCCATGCAGAAAGCCGTAACCCCGCAGCAAGTTGCATCGGAAGAAACCAAGCTGCTTAAGGTAGAAGAGTCAGTCCGAATTTTTGTGCGCGTCGCCGATTCCAAGTTCCGTCAAGTCGTGCCCATGCGCTTCTTCAACCTGACTCTTACTCCCGCCGAGGCCGAGGCTTACTGCGCCGACTATCTGGAAGAAAAGAGCCTACGCGCAGGCGTGGCGCGAGTGCTGTTGCGCCTGGTCGCCGTTACCGCCCGCATCATCACCGAACTGGAAGAGCTCAAGCGCGCCAACAACTCACCTTCGTTGTGGAAGCTGCACGCCGATTCACTGGTTACGTTGTTGGAGATCGCCAGCAAAGCCACCGAAAATTCAGAACGCGTGTGCACCCTGGCTTCGCAGCGCGGGCATCGTCAGCAAGTGGAAGAAATCCAGACTTCGCTCAAGAAGCTGAACGACTACAGCGGAATCGCGGTGGCGACCCTGACGGGGTCGGTGGAAGCGAAGAGCGCGGCAGTGGGAGTGTAGGACTCAGCCTTCCGGCATCTCAAATTTCTGCAGCCCAGGCATCGGGAAATCCCGCTCATTGTCGGTCATCAAGGTGCAGGTGTGTTCAATGGCCGCTGCCGCAATCACAGAATCCACCAGGGCGAGGGTTCGTCCGCGTCGCGCCCATTGGTTCTTCAGCCTACCCCCGAGCCGTCCAACTTCTGCGGTGATGTCGAAACAGTTGAGTTGATCCAGGAATGCCGACGTAGCTGCTTCTTCATTGGGGCGCAGCCCTGCATAAACCTCCGCGACGTTTAACCCGGTAGTTGCAAGGGTGTGACCAGCGCGGACACACTCTGCGAGCAATGCCCGGCGGCCTTTCCGGCCCCTGAGGGCATCAATCAGGACGGTGGTATCGAGCAGCAAGCGCATCGGGTTCATTTGTGCCGCTTGCGAGAACGGATCCGGTCGCTTTGCTGGCGCATGGCGCGCACCCATACATCGGCGCCTTGCTTAAGCTCGGGGTGCTGGTCATCTTGCCACGCAGGTTCTTTGCTGTCCAGGAATCGCAGAAGCTTCTGCCGCCGCACTTCATTGCGAGCGGTCTCGACCAAAAAAGCGCTTCGTCCCCGGGGGCCTACCAAGGCATCGATCTCCTCAACCAAATCTTCCGGGAGCAAGATATGTGCTCTGTGTGTGTGCATATGCAATGTGTACTACCAGTGTGCCATACCGAGGAAAAAAGTCAAGTCCCACTTGGGCGGAATGTCGCAAAATCCAGAGTGCCCGCGCGGACAAGAAGAAAAGGACGGGCGAGGACGCCCGTCTGTCCAAAAGGTCACTTGCTCAAGCTAGAAGCTGAGAGCTAAAAGCTTCAGTTGATATCAAACTGCTCCTGATGCAGCGCGGGATCGCTCTTCACAATCACCGTTTTCTTGGTCAGTTCTTCCAGTTCGTTCAGCCAGCGGCCGCCGGCAACTTTCAGTGCTTTCGCGACTTCTGGATTCACCCGCAACATCACATCGGTGTGATCGAGTTGCTTCGCAATCTTCCGCATCTCGATATAGATTTCGTTGCACACGGTGTTCACGGATTTCACATAGCCGGTGGATTCGCAATATGGACAAGGCGTACCAATGGTGCGCTCGAGCGACTGCTTCACCCGCTTGCGGGTGATGGCCACCAGCCCGAAGTCGTTAAACTGAAGCACTTTCGAAGGCGCGCGGTCGCCGCGCAATGCCTCTTCGAGGGCCTGCATGACTTTTTGCCGGTTGCGGCGCTCGTCCATGTCAATGAAGTCAATGACGATGATGCCGCCCAGATCGCGCAGCCGAATCTGGCGGACAATTTCTTTGATCGCGTCCACGTTGGTCTTCACGATGGTGTCTTCCAGGCGCGCGGTTTTGCCGACGTACTTGCCCGTATTCACGTCAATTGCGACGAGGGCTTCGGTCTGATTGATCACGATGTAACCGCCGCTCTTCAGCCAGACTTTCGACTTCAGCGCTTTGTCGATCTCGTCCTTCAGCCCAAACTGCTCGAACAGCGGCGTCTCTTTGCTGTAGAGCTTAACCCGCCTGATCAGCGCGGGCTGGAAGCGGTTGGCGAAGCGCAGGATGCGTTCGTATTCCTGCTCGGTGTCCACCCAGATAGCGGAGAAGTCGGCGGTGACTTGGTCACGCAGGATTCGCTCGACCACGTTCAGGTCGTGATAGATCAGCGCCGGCGGTTTGCTGTCTTCCGCGCGGGTACGGATTTCGTTCCACAGTCCTTTCAGGAAACGGATGTCGGCACGCAGTTCCTGTTCGTCGGCGCCCTGGGCCGCGGTGCGCACAATGAAGCCGCCGTGGCCGTTTTCCCGCTCGCTTTGGATAATGCGTTTCAGCCGTAGGCGCTCTTCCTCCGAGGCAATTTTCCGCGAGACGCCGGTATGATTCACTGTCGGCATATAAACCAGAAACCGCCCGGGCAACGCAATATGGCTGGTGATGCGAGCGCCCTTCTTGCCGATGGGTTCCTTGGCGATCTGCACCAGGATTTCCTGGCCTTCCTTGAGCAGATCGGTGATCAGAGGGAGGTTGCGAGGCTCGTTACGGCGGAATTTGCGACCGCCTCCGCTCGGGCGGCGCCCTCCGCGGCCGCGATCTCGATCACGGTCGAACCCCGGGCGACGAGCACGCTGGGTGTAGGCGGCGGTGGCTGCAGGAGCCCGAACTTCGGCTCGCGCATCCATAGTGCCGTTGCCCACCGCTTCGGCGGCGAGCAGGGCTTCCGCCTCAGCCTGGGCTTCTTCCAGTTCAGCCTCTGCTTCAGAGGCGTCATCGCCTTCTTCCTCTGCTACCTCGACGGTCTCGCCGGCAGCCGGGTCATTGGAGAACGGCGCTACGCTGCTGCTATCCTCTGCCGAGGCTGCGATCTCCCGCTCCGCCACAGGCTCCACATAGTCTCCAGCCGCATGGGTCTCTTCTTCCAACTCGTCGAAGGCCGCGTCTTCTTCAAGCTCCTCCACGTAGGAGGCGATGTCAGCTTCCTCCTCGTCGATTTCCTCTTCTTCCAGGGCACCCGATGCCGCGGCAAGCGCAGCCGGTTGGGGCCCCGGTGAGGCGTCGCGACTCTGATGCGACTCGGGCTCACCTTCGTGTTCCGTCTCTTCTCCGCCGAAGGTCGCAGCCACGTTCATTTGGTGCAGGCGCTTCTGCTCGCTATCCCAGGCGTCTTCCTCCGAGTTGGATTCTGGTTTAGATTGCGCAATTTCAGGCTGAGCGGACTCCTGGCGCTCAACGGGATGGAAACCGGCTACCGCCGGGCCGCTGATGGCTGCAGCTTCCGCGAATAGCGGTTCGTCCTGCGGAAAGCTTTCCGCGATTGCCTCGATCGGCTGGTGCGATTCCGGTGACTCTTCGGCGCCGTAAGTCGTTTTCTCGATTACTGGAACTGGCTGACTAAGACCGCGATACTTCGAGATTGACTCTCCCGGCAGCAAAATCGGCTGGTATCCCGGAGGCGGGCCGTACTGCTCCCGTTCCGGACGCGATTCGCTGTGTACGGGCCGTGGAAATCGGGGCGCTTCCGGGCTACGTTCCGAAGCCCGTTCTGGGCTACGCTCCGGCCCACGTTCCGGACCGCGATCTGAACCCCCATCACGGCGGCCACGACGGCGGCGGCCGCGCCAGCCACCCCGGCTATCGCGCTGACCCTGCCCGCCGGAGCTTTCCCGGGGCTCGGAGGCATGGCTTTCGGGCGTTTGAGGGGCGTACGGCGCGGAGTGCGGAGCGGCATAGGGAACGGCCGGCGCTTCGTTGTGCAATTCTGCCTCAACTGCCGACCCCGAAGCTGCTGGCCGACTAAATTCCTGGACAGGAGTTACCGGAACTTCGTCCAGGTCTCCGTCTTCGTTCTCCAACTCCATGAAGTCGGAGACGTAAAGGAAAGCGTCGCGTTCCAGGCCAATGTCCACAAAGGCTGACTGCATTCCAGGAAGAACGCGGGTGACGCGTCCCTTATAGATGGAGCCAGCCAGGGTGTACTCGTTTTCTCGCTCGAGATAGACCTCGGCGAGCTGATCGTCTTCCACCATGCCGACTTTGATTTCATGCGGCGTGGCAGAAACAAATAATTCTTTTGTCATTCAAACTCCGGTTCCGCGGGCCTTAGCTGGCTGCGGAATTCACCGGATCAGGGACAAAGGGGAGCAGAAATGAAAGGTGCGATAAGCGTTCTTTGTACCGGCAAAGAAGGCGCCGGCAAAGGACGTTCCTGGCCCAGGGTTCTCTGGCTGGGCCGAGCTGGCTGCAGAAATTCGAATATCGTTTCCACGGATCGCATTGCGCCGGGGTTGTGACCGCTCTCTCAGTTCTGGTTTGCCAGAAGACCGAAGGGGCCGTTCCCTGCCCGAAGCGCTTTCTTTCAATCCTGCCCGGCCGTCACTCCTGCCGGTAGCTGCCCTCGTCACGTGAGGGCGATCGATTTTTTTCTCCGCCCGCCTGCGGCGGCACGGTTTACTGCGTGCTGACCCTTTGCTTCAGTTCACGAAGCGGCGCATGCGGACATTCATTACCATCCCCAGCGCTAGAAACATAAACAGTACCGATGACCCTCCGTAACTCATTAAGGGTAAAGGTATTCCGGTGACCGGCATCTTGCCAAGCACCATGCCAACGTTGACCAGGATATGGAAGGTTAAAACTGCCACCACACCCATGACGAGGAACGTGCCTGCGCGGTCGGGCGCTGTTTGCGCGTTCTGGGTCAAACGCATTAACACGATGAAGTATAACAGCAATACCCCCAGCGCACCCACAAAACCATGTTCTTCGGAGAAAGCCGCGAAAATGAAGTCCGTTTGGGGAACAGGCAGGAAAGCGCCGTGTGTTTGCGAGCCTTTGCCGCCCCACAGACCTCCTGAACCAACTGCTATGAGGGATTGTGTAAGTTGATATCCCGACCCCTGAGGATCGGCATCCGGTTGCAGAAAGCTGGTCAGTCGCTGCTTCTGATACGGCTTCAGAATGTGGACTCTCGGAGTGAAAAACACCATTCCCACCCCGAGACCGGCGAGCAGAGCCACTGTAAGCCCCTGTTTCCAACTGACGCCACCCAAGAACAGCCCCATAACCGCAATTGGGAGATAGGTCAGCGCGGTACCCAGATCCGGCTGCGCCAGCACCATAAGCATAGGCACTCCCACGATGGCCCCGGCTTTGATGAAGTCCGACCAGGAGAGTTCCCGCTGCTGCAAATCGGCAAAGTACTTGGCGACTGCCAGAATCAGAATCAGCTTCACCCACTCTGAAGGCTGGAAATGGTTGCCGCCGGGAAGCTTTACCCAGCGCCGTGCCCCCAGATACTTTTGCCCGAAAATCAAGACCGTCATCAACGAAGCGACGGCGACAATGTACATCCAATGCACGCGCTCCAGCAGCACCTGATAGTTGATCAGGCTGACCAGGAACATGCCGACCAGCCCGCCCGCGACCCAGTAAAGCTGGCGGATGTGCGCCCCGGCAAACTTGGTGTGCATGGTGGCGCTATGAATCTCCAGCACACCGAGGCCGCAGATGACCAGCACAAAGCCGATCAGCACCCAATCAAAATCGCGGAAGGAAATGTAACGGGACATGAAAAATCAGCTCTTAGCTCTTAGCTGTTGGCTCCCACTTTCTGACAACTAGCCACAACAACGTCTTACCGCATTCCCGGCGCTGCCGTCGCCAGCGGGGGTAACTTCTTCGGCACACTCAGCACGAAGCGTCCACCTTGCAACTTTTCTTGAGCCGGATTCTCGACGTTCGGGCTCGTCCACAAGGCTCCGATCTCCACTTTCTTGTCCGCGCCGGCCAGTTTGGTCGGCTGCTGGTGTTGCTTGTCAACATAAGCCCTGATCACCTGCGTTGCCAGACGCGCTGCCAGTTTCCCGTGCTCCCCGCCTTCGAACAAGACACACACAACAATGTCGGGATTCCGGCGCGGTGTGAATCCCACGAACCATCCATTCTGGTTCAAAGCTTCGTCGTTCGCATGTTTTGCACGCAGAGCCAGCGAAACAACCTGTGCCGACCCGGTCTTGCCGGCAATATCAATTCCGGGAACATGGGCCGACGGGGCGGTGCCTTCCGGGAGCAGCACGCGACTCATGGCATCGGTGATAAGGTTCCACCCGTTCGGATCGATGGGAATGCTCTTCACATCGGTCAAGTGGCTCACCTCGACGTAGCCGGGAGGCAGCCCCGCTGGATCTGCCACGTGCGGCACGACCATGCGTCCGTCCATGGAGATTGCAGCGACCGCACGCATCAGTTGAACCGGAGTGATTGCCACCGCGCCCTGCCCAATTCCAACTGAGATGGTTTCGCCGGCAAACCATTTCTGCCGGAAGTTACGCAGTTTCCATTCTTCCGACGGCATTACGCCTGCGACTTCCTGCGGAAGATCAATCCCGGTCTTCTGTCCCAACCCGAAATCGGCGGCGTACTTCGCAATCCGCCCAATTCCGAGTTTGTTAGCCAAGGTGTAGAAGAAAACGTCACACGACTGGTAGATCGCCTTGGTCAGATCCACGTCGCCGTGTCCGCTCTTCACCCAACAGCCGAACCGGCGCCCGTAGAACTCGGCTCCGCCATTGCAGTGGACATTGAGCGTCTGGGCAATGCCTTCCTGCCACCCGGCTGTGGCCATGAGGATCTTGAAGGTCGAGCCCGGCGCCAGTTGAGCCTGAATTGCCTTATTCAGCAGCGGATGGTCTGGGTCGTTCACCAGCGCTGCCCACTGGGCGCGTGAGACTTTCACCGCGAAATCATTGGGATCGAATGCAGGGCGGCTGACCATGGCGAGAATTTCGCCGGTGTGCGGATCCATCGCGACGATGGCGCCATTCTTGCCCTCGATCGCTTCTTCTGCAGCGATCTGAAGATCAATATCAATAGTCAGCTTGAGCGACCTGCCCGCCTCCGCAGGCTTTTCATCCAGCGGCTTGCCGATTTCCTGTCCGTGACTGTTGACCTGCACCTGGCGTGAGCCGTTCTTGCCCATCAGAATCTGGTTGTATTGGAGTTCCACGCCGGATTTTCCCACCACGTCGCCGGGGTTATTGAACTCCCATTGCGCCTGATTCAGCATGTCTTCGCTGACTTCGCCGACATATCCGATCAGGTGCGCCAGAAAACCCTTGCGGGGATACAGCCGCCGGTAGGCCATGATGGTATCGAGTTCCGGCAACTCGTTCTTATGCGCCTCGATGAAGGCCTCTTCATCGGGAGTGATGTCCTCTTTCAGATAAATCGGCCGGTATTGCGGCATGGAGGCGAAGTGGCGAATTTTATCGCGCACTTCTTTGGGGTCCATGTGCAAGCCTTCAGCGATCAGCCCAGCATCGGCATTCAGGTCGCGCGACGAGTCCCGCAACAGCAGCGCTGTGAACGAGGGATAGTTGTCCACGATGGGACGCCCGTTGCGATCGAAAATCTTGCCACGCGGGGCCAGGATGGGAACGTTGCGAATGCGGTTCTGTTCCGCCAACGTGGCGTACATGTCGCTCTGCGAAACCTGCAGCCGCCACAGTCCATAGGCCAGGAAAAGAAAAATGGCGAGGATGACGTACTGCACCGCCGTCAGGCGGATAGGCGAGAGCTTTTCATCGCGGCCAAACATCAGGCTTTAGGCGTCGGGCTTCAGGCTTCAGGCCGAACTCCGGCACCATTAGTTCCTTCAAGAAGAAGATTGACTTCATTGTAGCTCGGACAAGGGAGGACGGGATTACTTGCGGATGACGAAGGTCATAGCTCTGGGGTCGCGACCCCCGTCGGCATCCGTCTTCAGCCTGAGGTTTCACGCTGATTCTGCCGAGATTGATTTGGGATTGGCGTTTGGCAACTTTCGCTCATGATCGAAGGCTTTGATAAAACCGTTCAGTAAACGACCGGTCTCATAGCCCGAAGCCTGCTCTTACGCCCTTTGTTTCAACCTATCCATCAGCGCAAACAAGAACACCCCCAACACCGCATTCGCCACAGCCGCGATTAACTCGCGCGGCCAACTCCAGTGGAGATCGAGTCCAACCAAACCCCGCGCGATGGTAAAGTACAACACTTGATGGACGATGTAGAAGCCTACGGTCACTAGTAGCCGGGTGCCGGCGTTTTCTACGTCCAGTTTCGCTCCCAGAGACGACGCTCCGTAACCGACAACCGTCTTCGCGATTCCGTACACGCCGATCGGGTGGCCGGTCAGCGAGTCCTGCAGAAGGCCGATGGCAGCGCCAGTGAGCAGGCCCGCCATCGGGCTGCGGCGGGCCATAGCGAAAAAGATCACGACCAGCAGCGGAAGATCAAAGACCGAGAAAAACGGAAACCGCAGAGGCACGAAGGCCTGAAAAAACACCGCCGCCAGCGGTACCAAAACTGTGACCGGCAGGCTGAACCGGTAAACCTCCATCTGCCGCTGGGATGTGTAGGAGACGGACACGTTATTGAGGAGTATCTCCGTGAGCTTCGGACGGCGGCTGACCGGGGGCCTGCTGCGGCGTGCTGTTTGTAGCCGGCTTCGAAACC
>Ga0137390_10002059_pt1 | contig 15708 bp, 22 predicted proteins | sample 15con2h24AmetaG_FD_104937 | JGI IMG/M metagenome (GOLD analysis project Ga0137390, IMG submission 104937) | Vadose zone soil microbial communities from Angelo Coast Range Reserve, California, USA - 15con2h2.4A metaG | ecosystem: Environmental > Terrestrial > Soil > Vadose zone > Saprolite... | reverse complement strand
TTGTCCGAAAGCAGACGCGTTTGCTGCACCGAATGCCGAGTTTGACCCAGAAACAGGGGTCACGGTCGTGCTGTTGGGTACGTCGTTTCCAAGACTGTTTCTCTTGGCGGCCTCGAAGGCGCCTTTGATGTCATTACGTGCATTGGTGAAGACTTGCTCTGCATTCGCAAATCCATTTTGCTCATGTTGAAGCTTTCTCCCATACGATCAAGGAATCATTTTACCGAATGCAATGTGGAAACGTACATATTCATTGATATTTCCGTTTCGCATGGCAGTGACTGCTTTGAAACGAAGTTCTTCGGGTGATTCATCGAGTGGTGGTAAGAGATTTTTCTCATTCTTCGCGGGTCCATAAGATGAAAGTGGCCATGATGGTTTATCTGCTTTAACATCGAAATCCTTTGCCATCGTTTCGAAGCTGCGAGATCAGATGTCAGCTACCCCGGTTCGATAGTAATGAGCAGGTCCCATACCTGAACGGAATAGTCTTTGGAGCATTAGTAGGGGTCCATGTTGAGCCTGTGTGCCGACTAAGGAATGCGGTCAATGCAAAAGCTACGGATGACCTACTCCCAAAGGCTGAGCGGCGGTCTGTTTGAACGTTCTGGGGGTGTTCATTACGACATTGATCTCCAAATTTGCATGTACCGCGAAGAAAAAATTGACAGACAACCTGTGTCCGAGTCAGTGAATTGTTGACTGGCTTACTGGGGGTCTCCCACCATCGTTGTCGGAGACAGAAGCAGAGTTAGGCTTGTATATAACCGTGAACCAGTGACTGGCTCAAATCCGGGCCGGTTCCGGTCCGTATCAACCAACCAGGCCGTACCGCAATACCCACTTCCATTCTCTCTTATATGATGTAGAGCCGGATGACCTCCTCCGAAATCTTGCAACCACTTACTGAACCAGTCCGTACGAGACTGCGCTCTACTCAGCTTCTTACTTCACTGCCACAAGTTGTGTCCGAACTTGTTCAAAATAGCCTTGACGCTTCAGCATCCCATATTGACATCGGTGTCGACAGTCAGGAATGGGAGTGCTGGGTCAAAGATGATGGCCATGGAATTGCAAGAAACGGCCTAGATACACTTTCGAAAGGCCATGAAGCTGGGAGGTATCGTACGTCCCTTCTTCGTTCATTAAGGCCACGATTTTCAGAATGGCCTTCGAATCAGATACGTCCAAGGCCCATAACCTAAGCACCCTGGAAGAAATTGGAACCTTCGGGTTTAGAGGCGAAGGTAGTGCATATATTTGGTGCCCCCGACATGTTTCGTGACGGTTGCGCAGCTCTGGCATCGGCAGCTGATGTCTCATGTCTGGAAATCTCCTCCCGGACGCCCATCTCTCTGCAGACATGGTCTGTCATCACTAAGGTGGATGTCCCCTTATCGAACCCTAATCGTAATCACGTTTTTAACATCCGGAAGAATGGCCACTGTCTCTACAACGGACCTGCGGCCCGTTGGCGAATGGAGCACTCGGGGACCGTCGTACATCTTCGCGACATATTTTACAACGTATGTCTACCTACAACGCCTGCATTGCGAGGCATTTCAAATGTTGCCGCAGTTACCGATTCGACGCAGCTCTCATTCTCGACCGTCAAAGACCATGGAGATGATTTGCCAAGGCATAGAGACCTTAGCATTAGCATTTCCTGGAGTGTCGTTCACCGTTAGTACCATACGACAACCATCGGAAGTCGGTCCCCGAACGAGTCGAGTGTTGCATATACCAAAGGTTCCTAAAAGTTTGTCTCATGATCTTTTTCTCATCAAAGAACTGTTAGACATCGTCCATCCTGTCTGCCTTTCGTCACATAAATGGTAAATCTCTTGTCGACGTGCGTCCGCTTATCCTCTCAGATGAACGATCCTTTATTTACTGTTGTTCAGGAAGTAGATGAGGTTACAGTATCGTCTGGTGCAATGAAACTCGAAGGCTTTATTAGTCTTAAGGGATCGCCTACGAAGGAAAGAATTCCTTGTACTCCATTGCACATCTGGAACTGAGATTCTATGAATAGGCTCACCAATATATTTGTCAGTATTCGCTGCTCCATACCCGGGGAATATTTTAATTTCCTGGTCAGATATCAACCGACACCCTCTTTCCCAATCTCATCAATTGCACCGCAACATTGATGACGCCTTCTCTAACAGCGGCTTCTCGAAGAGAGTGCGCATCGTTACGTTTTAACTGGGATACTCAGCAACTCTCGGTATTTAGGTTTCATGTGCCGATTCCATCAGCCACCCTCGCCAACGTCAGTGAATACATTTCATCATTTCCAATTGACTAGATGTTGTTTTAGATGCTCGGCGCTCTCCCCACAAACATGTCAGAAAGCCTATATACGTTCTTAGCCTGACAATACCGCCAAAAGACATTGATAATTGTTTGGAGCCTGGAAAGTCATTGATCCATGTCACAGTGAGTTTGCATTAACTATTATAAGAGGGTAGGCTTACTAGACTATATTTCAGAACGAGGATGCCATCGTCGCTTTCCTTGAATCTATCATTCATACCTTCCTGCTTCGTCACGGATTCCTTGTTAGTAGTGACGTCTGTTCCCCGCCACAAAAAGGGCAGAGGACAATTACCGAGGTGTATTTCCCCCAAGACACATCTGACGTACGACCTTCACGACAGACTAGCGCAATGTCCAACACGCACAACATGCTGCCAATTACCTGCCAACGAGATAACATACAATCGTTGCACGTCAGCCCGGTCAGTTAAATCGTGTTTCCTAGTTGTCTTTAGTCCTTATCTCATTCTCCGCTCAGGGTCATGACAATGATGACGAGAATGAGATTGTGCGGATAGATCCCAGCTCCGGCACCACCTTTTTAGTCGACAGGAGGACGGGTCATTCGTATCCTCGCACCCCACTAAGCCGGGAATCCGATGAGGATAATATACAAGCTATTAGCTCCACACGAAGAACTATCGCTTTCGCTGACACCGGAGACCGTGGGGGGGAACCTCCTCAGTGGATTCGTGATGCCTTGAAGGTGGGCACAGCGCACGTGGGACTGCGTCTTGAAACTTACAAGTGTCATGAAAGGATAATTCCGCCTACTTGGCCCGTGAGCGACCGATACCCTCCGTTCCTCAGCGACTTTCAAATCTTCACTCCCTTTCTTTCGAGTATGTTTCACCCTCAACATGTGCCACACACACTGGTAGCTGCGCCGACGGCTCTTTCTCCTCCATCTTCGATCAACCATCTACATGGTGCCTTGAAAAAGATGATCTCGCCCGCATGAAGGTGATAAATCAACTTGATAGGAAGTTCATCGTTTGTGCGATCGACAGAGAAAGCGACGATAACGGACAAACATTCGACAGTCCAAGGAACATGCTGGTCCTCGTTGACCAACATGCTGCATCAGAACGAGTTCGTGTGGAGGGTTTCTTGAAGACCTTGTGTCACAACTTTCTCAACGTTGAAAGCAGCGGGAAACAAAGCGTGAATAGTGTCGAACTGGACCCGCCACGCCCGATTCTTCTCAGCCGAAGGGAGGCGTCCATACTTCGTGGTACTCAGAGCATACTGAAAAGATGGTGTTTTGATCTGAGTTGGCCGCAGTCTGAGAGTGGGGACCAAACCATCGATCAAGATGCATATGAACAATTTCTAGTGCACAGCGTACCGCACGTCGTCAGTGACAAGGTAAGACGACGCTTTCTTTTGTCAAAGCGTTATTCATCTACTCGCTAGCTTCTCGCGGGAGATGAACTCCGAAATTTCCTCAAAGAATACGCAGCTGAATCGGGGACTGATGACGTACTGCCAGCTCTCAGATCCGAGACCCAAGGGGGTGATCAGGATCATCTCACTTGGCACAAGGCGCTCCGCTGGTGCCCAAAGGGTTTACTCGGGCTTGTCAATTCAAGGGCATGCAGAGGTTCCACATTCATTTGTGCGAGGCGAACTCCTGCTGACGCTTTAGAAGGGGCTATCATGTTCAACGATTCTTTGTCAATCGAACAGTGCGAAAGGTTGATGGTCCAACTTGCCGAGACTGCTTTCCCCTTTCAGTGTGCACATGGAAGGTCAGCACCTCGGTCAGGCACCGGAGCTCATCCACTGACGTAAATTCCAACATGTCCTTTTTGTCGTCTGTAGACCATCCTTAGTACCCCTGACTGGGACATCTGAATGTTCCTTTGGGCAGGGACGGCAGCGGGACGTTGACTGGGGACGAAGTGGATCGATGTTAGCATCGTTAGGAGTAGAGGGCTCAGACAATGTTGGTTGGAAATAGAGACTAAGGCACCGGTCATGATACCGGCCCGGGGTACTTGTACGGTGGCAAACCGCAAGCTGCATTTGTTTTGTGCGAGCTCACATGAGCGGTGGTCCCATGACGTCACCGTTTCCGTGTAGTCATAAATAAAGAGTGGCATCGTGTGATCCGTTGTGACTGTTCACTCTAACATCCAACTACCTCCCTCGAAGCTCGAACCGTGCTCTCTACTCCATGGGAAAGTCAATCGCCAAAGTCGTCTACAAACCTGACCCCAATGCATCAGATGTCTTTCTTGTTATCGTCAACCCCGTAGAGGTACGATTCGCCGCAAAGGTCAATGATAGATCTCGCTCATACTGCTCTAGTACAAGAAATGGAAGGACGGAGGTAATTATTCTTGCAGTCAATGTCCGCTGAGCTTGCTGAGTATACGTGCTTTTTAGACAGGTAGGTTCTATTTCACGTCATTCTCTTCTCACACGAGCACAAGTTGACAGAATGACCTCCACAGGACCATCCCCTTGGTCGATGTAGTTGATTGTATGTGATCTTTGACTGTCCGGCCACTATGCTTCCTCATCGCTGGTCAATCACAGCGTTCGAAGTTCTCTCTTCGAATCAAGGACCACAGGGTCTCCTGGGCCGCCCCTCAAAGCAGGAACTCGACAACGTGTTTGGCACACATGTAGATGTTGAAGTCATTCAGCACATCTTGGACAAAGGCAAGGAAGAAGCGAGCGAAAGCATCACTTCTGGCAAATCCGCAAGCAAGAACGATTCGAAAGGCGGCACTTTTTTGGACAATCGGGGTGGTAACAGGACGACGGGGATCTAAGTCAAAGAATGATGAGGGTGAGGTAAAGACGCGATGTAAGCCTGAGAGTGAAGGCAGCACAATCTGTATCCTAGGAATTGAAATGCAAGGATCTTACATAATTTTTCGAAAAGAACAGTTTCATTGTCTCGTTGCGAGCACAGCCTCGATGTTACCTTGCCGGAGTGGTTAACGGGATCGCCTGCTAAGGTCATATGACTTTGCATACAGCGGTTGGGCTTTGCCCGCGAGTGTTCGAATCGCTCAGGTAACGTTTCTTTTGTTATAATGAACTACGTCTGGCTCGATTGTGATCCGGTACGCCTCTGAGCTCTCCTTTGCTATTTTTTTTTCATCATAGGTGACCCCAGGGACATGACGATGCCACTGCCATCTTGATGGCACTTCATTGCACCAACGTACACCTTCTCGGCATTTCCACTGTACGGCGCTCATACATATCCCGCACAACCCTCACCAAACTACTAATATTCACAAGGTACACGGAAACGCCACCGTCGAGAATACCAAGATAAACGCCGCGCGATGCCTGCACGCGTTCGCGGCGCCAGCACACGTCAAGGTGTACGGCGGCGCAGCGGCGCCCCTCCTCCGTCCTGCTCGGCACGATCCTGAGATCCACGGCCCCGACGGGCTCGGCGGCGTGGAGGGACTTCCGTCCGCCGACTCGGATCCGGTGAGGGAGCGCATCGACGACAGTTGTCCCGCCGTCGAGGCCATCGCCGCCGCGATTATCAGGCAGACCCGCGACGTCAACAAGGCTACCACCAGTGGCACCACCGTCACTATCGTGGCGTCTGGGCCTCTGACGAATATCGCGCTCTTCGTGAGCGTTTATCCGCACCTCTTGGACGCGGTCGACCGCATCGTGTTCATGGGCGGTGGGATCGGCATTGGAAACCGTTCCGCAGTAGCAGGTAGGGCATCCAAATAACCACCTCCTCTTCCCAGGTGGTTTTTTTTTTTCTTTTTCCTGTGGGCCTCTGTCGATTTTGTTCGACTAACGTTGATATGTGGCAGAATTCAACATCCTATGCGATCGTTGGTCCTTCCGTACTTTTTCTTTCTTGCACGCCCTGAACGTGATTCGCTTTGTATCTCGTCGACAGCTGAGGCCGCCCATATAGTTTTGAATGCACCCGTGCCCAAGACCATGATACCACTCAACGTTACCCACCAAGCCATAGTGACTAACTCGGTCCATACTAGGCTGATCAACTCGACGTCCCACGCGGAAAGTTCTGGGGTTGCCAGTAGCCAGCTCCGGCATATGCTTTCAACCCTTATTTCCTTCTTCAAGGAGTCTTACAAGTCGACTTTTGGTTTCATGGACGGCCCGCCCCTCCACGATGCATTGACAATAGCTTACGTCTCTCAACCAGAGTTATTTACTGGACGACGGTACAGGGTGGATGTAGAATTGGCAGGGACGCACACCTCAGGGCAAACTGTGGCGGATGTCTGGGGATATTTGAAAGTGGATGGCACCTGGGGCAGGACAGGCAAGAACTGCGAAGTTGCAACGGATCTTGATGTTTGCCCTGTCTCACATTTTTTCATCCTCGTATGCTGACGGGCACCCCTTCCTAGATCACGGCATTTTTCAAGTTGTTCCTCGATTGTGTTGCGAGATGCGATGAGGTATCACCGCTGAATCAATCCTATGTCCATAAACTAGCGTGATAAAGTTCATTATGTCGTCGTAGTACATGAATACAAGGAATGTATGAATATACATGTCCGTGAACGTGTAGAATAAAGCTGCGTAGATCATGGTCAATCGATTAATCTTATATTACCCCCTTCCTCCATCAATAAACATTTTGCTGAGTGGCCGCCGTCCAGGACGAGCCCTGCGCTTGCCGTCACGCATACTGCGAATGGTTTGGTCAAGGGCGCCGTGTGCTATCGTTATCGTCCCTGTAGCTCGTCCCTGCGAACTCGGAGGAGCCAACATCTGGGTGTCACGAGAAGTATTCAATGTCTAACACCTGTTAGAACTCTTCCGACCAATGAGGAAAGCAATACACACCGGCTCCATCATCGACTCTTCAACTTCGACAGTAGTTATGACTGGCGGCTTGATAGTTTGAACTTTCTCTTCTACATCATGGACCTCCAAAGCCGCTTTCTGTGCGACATAGTCTAGTCGCCAAGCTATGTTAAAGGGGAGCCAATTACTTACCTGCAAGGAAGAAGAGAACGACAAGATCATGGCGAAGAAATCTTCTGGCTTTGGCGAGTCTGGCGAGTCAGGGGTCTCGCCATAGTAGATAAGTAAACTCTTAAGATCTGCTTCAAGAGCGGCTCCGAGTTTAGACACTGCATCGATGGTGACGCGCTCTTTGATCAGGAACGGCTTGCGAAGCTCTATCAGACAGGGAAGTCTTCGCATAAGTGAACTTACCTCCATAACGTCAACAAATCGATCATGAGTGGGTAGGACTCTAGCCTCCCTAGCTCCTTTCGCCTCGTCCTGGATATGATTCAATCCGCCGACCAGAGTCGATATAGAAGTTACAAGTCCGGAGACAGAGACTGTTGTGGAATTGTTGGGCGGCTCACATACCGTTTGGGAGATACTCACCTCGCGCAGCAGCTTCTACATGGGGCATATCCTCAAGAAAGGTTACTAGAGTTGGATCCGTACGCAGAAGAACGCGGGCAATGTAATGGAGTAGCGTTGGGCATTGGGGGCCTCCTTTCACAGACTTCGTCTCGCGTAACTAGGCAAACAGCGTTAGGCATGTCCAAGGGAATCAGGGTGTTAAGTAACCTTTAGGAGAGCTTCCAGCTTGAAGCCACGAGCCCCACCACGGAAACTAGAGCCGTTGAGAGCGTTGCCCACTGTAAGAACAGCCTGGCGAGTGTGAATCGAAGTCAAGCATATAAGGTGTTGCGTACCTGGAGTACACGCCTAAACCTCTGTGACGTTTTGAGTTCCCGTGAGGCGCCGTGGAGGATATCTAGATCTGGTCTTATCTCCTCAACGTCGAGCTCTAGTCGGCGTCGATAAATCATGCATCGTAGGCGGTCAGTGATCCTGGGTATATCCATAATCTAGATCGCACGTTGCAGCATGTACTCTTCATAATGGGGTCGGACCCACCTGGTAGAAGAACTGGTCTGCTCTTGCAAGTGTACTGACATCCCCAAAATCTTTGAGCCTAGCAACCTCTTCAGCGGTGGGTGTTTGCCTCTCCATCGCCTTGAGATCATCTACCGAGAGAGCCTTGTCATCAACGTCTAGAAGCGCCTTGCGAATCTCCGCCGGGGTTAGCTTTATTCTCGAAAGCATTATGGCTTTAAAGGCGTGAGTGAGGAAACTCAGGATGCAGTGAACTACTTGCCAATATTGTTAGCTCGTGTGATGTCTAGCAAAGTTGTCACAGCTGCTTTCCTCGCGGAGTTTGCACGGTGCGACGGAGGGCCTAGAGTACTATCGAGAGAGAAAGTTGATTCTAAGTCATCCAGAGAGAACGTTGTATTAGCAGGGACATCATTCCACACGGAAGATGCTAATGCTGTAGACTGCAATTTGTTCCAAAAGAAGGGCCGTAACTTTTTAGCTGGTTCTGCCTTGCGTAATTTCCCCAGTCGGCCGGATGCTGGTGGCGGGGGTGGTGGCGGGGGTATGGAACCGCTGCCGGATGTAGCCAGTGGTAGTGATGGAGGTGGTGGTGGTGGTGGTGGCGGCCCTGAACTACTGACAGAGGTAAGTGATGGTGGCAACGGCGGCGGCGGCGGGGGAGGAGGAGGAGGACCGGTGGTATTAGTTGTGGTAGGGACGAGGGGAGGCGGTGGCGGTGGTGCTAGGGATGGCAGTGGTTCGTGAGGTGTTTGTGGACTCGGTGGCGGTAACGGCGGTGGCGGCGGAGGAGGTGGTGGTGGTGGTGGTGGCGGAGGCGAAAGCGGTCGCGACGATTGTGACAAAAAAATATCCGAAGGTTGAGCAGTCTCTTCAGACGGGGCAGCTGAGATTACTACCGGTTCAACTTTGGCTGGTCGAGGTGGGGGAGGTGGGGGAGGGGCAACTTGTGCTTTGAAGTCCTTCTCAGTGATGAACTTCGGTTTAGCAGACAGCTGAATTTTCAATTCGGTTATCTCTGCTTTTAGCACAGCTACTTCTTTCTCCTTCTGAGCCATCTCTTCAATAGCCCTGGATGCAAGCAGGGCAGCATCGACATCGGTGACTGGTTCTCTGGGTTCCTCCCGGGACCGGAACCGAGAATACACAGATTCAAGTGCCCGCTTCAGGTATAGCAGTTCCTTGTCTCTCTGCACGATAGTAGCTTCTAAATCCGCTACCTGTGAATGCGCTAGTAATGAATAGAGATGCTCATTAATCAATAAGATAACCGACCTGAGTCTTAAGCTTGGCGATTTCATCCATAACGCTAGTCCACTTGGTTTTCTCTTTTTCACGCTTAGTTCGTTCCTCCTGTTGCGTTCATTAAGCGAGCGCGGGTCAAAATCAGCATGCATACAGATTTGTATGTAGTAAAAACGCACGCTCTCACGGATCTCAATGGGATTCAAGGATTTCAGGTGGTCGATTTCGGACTGCAGTTGTGAGACATGTTTCTCTTTCTGAACCAAGCGCTGTACTAAGTTCTATAGAGGCGATGAATAAGGGGGAAAGATGGCAGGGCGTTGACATACTTCTGACCAGCCTTTATTACCCGGGGACTTCGCGTTAGAACCTGGTGCACTCGAGAATATTGCCCTCAGAGTATCAAGCTCTGCCCTCTGTTGATCGAGGAGCTCCCGCAGTTGTACGCGCTTTAGGTATCGTCACCTAAATGGGGTGTCTGATTGCAGATTCGAACGTACCTCGGCTGTTGAGTGCTCAATTTGTCCTTGTAAGGTTTCTATTTCATCTTGGAGGGCTATTCTTGCATGATCTGCTTCGTCGCCCACTTCGACAGAGCTTCCAGTGGTGTCTTTCATGGCTGCCGTGAAGTTCTTCAGGAATGTTGGCCAGTCCCCCTGTCTAGTTTGACGTCAGTTGCAATCTGCAGCAAAGAGTGTCGCCGCACAAATCGTCGATAGAACTGGCCTGTTCAACAAAGGTTGCGACAACGGAGGGTAGATTTATTCTGAAAGTGGGAGCATTAATAATATCACAATGTTACTGTGAACCATACCTTTCACTTTCGCGCTGAAACAAAGGTATCAGTGCTTTGATAATCCTGATAACCATGTCATCGTCTTCAGGGCGAGACCTTGTCAGAGCGACCAGTTCTTCAAAAGCCGAAAATATCTCAGAATCATTGTGCCGATCATCTGCATGAAAAAGACGGGATGCACGCTCCCGTATTTCTTCTTCATCTTCGAACTTTTCTTCCGTGTAAACATCTAGCTGCGTTGCTAAGCTTTCGGGTGGCCTTATGTAGCGAAGGGTCTGCCTTGCTGTAAGCTATGGTACAAATACGACAAGGACCTGGCACTCACGACGATAGCTTCATTTAAACCTCGTCTGCTGAACTCTTCACGAAGTAGAATTCGCTCTTCCAGAGAGTCAGGGCCGTTTGTTAAAGCATTGATTAGGACCATGGATGATGTGCGGGCATCCCAAGTACCATCATCCTCGGAAGGATTATTAGCATTCCCCGTAAAGTCATTCGGATAAACCTCAGGGAGTCGCAATGATGAAATAAGTTCTTCGAATCGAAATGATTCCTCGAATACGACTCGGTAATCTGACAACGCTGCCATAACCATCTTTTGGCCTTCGGGGATGGCCAGGATGCATATAGCAGCTAGAAGATCGGACACCAACGCTCGCAGTTTAGATGAAGAGTGGTGTAGAGAATAAGCGATATGCGTAATTGTGGTAGAGGAGGTGAGGACCGCTTTGAACCCAGGCTGTTGTGGGTTATATTTAACGTCATATGACCAAGTATACGAAGTACCAGCCCACCTCTGTGTTAGACAAAACCCTGAGAATTTTCATGACCTCCAGCAGTACGGCGCCTTCCATATCAGTGAGATGTTTCCTCTTCCCCGCCCTTCCAACGAGGCCGGAAAGTATGGCACTGAGCACATCCAGCCCAGCCTCGGTCTCGACAAATTCTTTCACCCAGAATACACGAGCAGTTGACAGATGGACTCGCAATGAAATCAAGTGCTTCACCAACTTCGTGTCGAGTGCCTTGCCTTTAATGCTATCTACATACCACTTCGGAGTCTTGGCGTCCTTCATGAGACCCTTACTTTGAGCAGTAGCATTCTTCTCGCCGCCAGAGGAAACCCACCAGCTCGACCAAAGTCCTCCCGTGGTCTGAGGTTGAAGGGGTTGAGGTTCCTCCGTTGCTTTCGCCCCCTGTGTCTGGGTAGACGCCGAACTGAAGTCCAGCGTCTCACCTTTACGGGTCGATACTGAAGCAGACGAGGGAGAAGTAGCGCTTGTCGCGCCCCATCCCGTGATCGACAACCGTCTCATGAGGCCAGAGTCTCCAGTAAGCTGAGGAACAAGACGGGGCAATAAATTACCCGCGCTAGAAGGACCATACGTGACAGGGTACGGGGGCTGGGCTACATGTGATTGTGGTTTTGCAGAGGCGAGTCTGAATTGTTTATGTTGCTCCAGAAGGTACAGCTTTCTGTCCGCAGGAAGTTGACGCATTGCCCGACGTTGTGGCTCTTTCAAGCCTAATTCGTCCTATCCCGGGCCTCAGCGAACGCTCTATCGCACCGGCACCCGTGCACGTACCAACATCTGCTCAACCTCGTCCGTGTCCAAATCGACTTCGACAGAGTCGACATTACTTGTGCGAGAACCAACGTCTCCGTTAGTTGGCTCCAAGAGTTTAGGCTCGCTGACACTCATCCGTTCAGGCGTGTAGGCCTTCGCCGCTCTTGGAGGGGAAGTAGGTGTCGTCGGGCGGAGCCAGCCCTCGAATACACTAGATAGCCGACCTTGAGAGAGAGATTGGCGCCAGTCAGCTGACTTCGTCTTTGACGGCGGAGAGTCATATACGGCGCTCGCATTGACTTGCTTGGCTGTTCCGTCCCCGTCTTCTTCCTCTGACGTTTCCATATCCTGGTTCGCCTTGATAGTAGATTCGGATGGTTCGAATGACACGGAAGACGTAGAACGAGGTCGTGAGCGACGGTACCACTCGTCTGGGACAGAAAACCGGAAGAAACGCCTCGCCTTTGCGGAAAACGTTGATGGGGGTTCGGAGGTGTGGAATAAGTCATAAAACATTGTGTCCTGAGAAAGTGTTGTAGACCCTAGAAAGAATCGAAGACATACATGAGTCGAGAGAACGGAGAGCTGCACGCGACTCACTCTCAGTGTCACCTTCGGCCCAAACCTCTTCTAATACATAGTATACAGTGCCTCCACCCGGTACAGGTAGAGACCTGGTAAGTCCAAGAGAGTCCAGGATGGATTCGATGACATCTCGGACAGTAGTGTTTCTCGAGAAAAAGCACTTCCAAGCAAAGCCATCGTGAATTTCGGGGACGCGAAGAAATGATACTGAGACGGACAGCAAGGGGTGTAAAGAGACGAGGCGTAAGACAGGTGAATGAAGATGGGATGTCAGGGCGAAAGCCGAGAAATGACGCCGAAGCGAAGGATCTGATGGTGTGGTCTGAATCAAGGGGGTAATCTTGGCCGTCTCGTCCAGAAGACCTGAAAGTCGGATTCGTACAGTTCGTTGACACTGGAAAAAGGTTCCAAACGTACGTACCATCGCCCAAAGATTCCAACTCATCTTCTTCCCATTGACGACCCGGGGGCTCTTTTCTAATCAACTGGAGAGCCCAACCGCAAGGGGGCAGGTCGTCAAGGACGTCTGACTTGACTTCACCATTATCGCTAAGGTAATTAATCACATCACTGACGGTGCCATCATGGTGCACTGAAGCAAAGTGAAGGGATCCAGACGGTAAAATAGTTGGAACAATGAGGGTATCATCGGACATTGGACAGAACGGCAAGAATAATCGAGAGCGCAAGTAGAAAAGGTACAGGAGGATATACAGAGTAAGAGATACATGACTAAGCATGCCTACACCTGCGAAGAGTCGGTATCCACTGCTGGGTGGACCATATAAAACACACGCATGTCTCCGCCTTGTGTGCTACTCTCATCCATGGATGTGGGTAGCGAGTTTTGTACATCACCCGTTATCTGGATGAGATAATTATCCTGTATACTGATATTGAGTTTCTTCAGTACCAGATCAACGGAAGTTCCTGACCTTGACAAGCTTCCTCAAAACCTTCGTGATAAGCTCCTTTTCATACTCTAACTCATCGACGTCTTGAATCTCTTCTTCCTTTATTTCCAAATACCAATCGATAAGCTCATCCCGATCAATCCCTCTGCCGGTCTCCCTCTCGACGGCCGCAAGATGCAGGACAATCAGACTCTGTAGAGTCATGTACTTGTCATGCGTGATAACCATTCTGCGTTTCGCGGACGCGGGCCCACTGCCTGCGTCGTGATGTAGGGTTTTAGGGGTTGTCAGGCCTTGGGGCTGTGTGCTTGTTGACCCGTCTGTTCCTGACGGTTCGGCGTACATTGGGTCCGTCATTTCTGTATCGTCGCCACCTGACATTGGGACATCTTGGCTATCATCTTCGCTTGCTTTAGGCTGCACATCGTCACGAGTTGTTGTCGGTTCCTCCTCATCAAAGTCTATATCGTCTTGTTCGACGTGAATGATGGACTGCCGCAGAAGACTGTATGCCTCTCGCACGAAGACGGGCGTTATCTAGGAGAAAATTTGTCTCCTTTCTATTTACAAGAAACAGAAGGACTTAGACTTGCCTCTGAGGTACAGTTTGCCCGGGCGATTGCTTCGCTTAGTCGGATCATGCTTTCAAGTTGACGAACCGTGATACGATAGGAATTTCGGCCTGTACCAGTGCCATCGTCCTGGCGAAGAATCCGATATTTCTCGACCAGCACGTCTGCCGCTTCGGGCGTGAGCTAAGGTCAGTTAGGTTCAACGTCATTATCGTGTATCTCCACTGCTGAGTGAACCAAATATACCTTGGGATTAAATGTCCTGGCGTATCGTATATATCTCTGGAGAGCTTCTGTACTAAATTCCGGGTGTAGAGCCTCATCTCGAAAACGATGCACATCGACGATGTGCTTTGCAATGTTGAGGTCAACCTTTTCGTCGCATTCGTCCAGAACGACGAAAAACAAGTCGAAACGACTCATGATTGGAGCTGTCATCGCAACGTTTCCTCGAAGAGTCTTCTTGCGATCATACCGGCCACCGATGGGATTTGCAGCAGCAAGAATAGACGTACGCGCGTTGAGTGTGGCGTGGATACCTGCCTTGGCGATAGATATGGTCTGCTGTTCCATCGCTTCATGAATGGCAACTTGGTCCGAGATATCCATCTTGTCGAATTCGTCAATGGCGCAGATCCCGTTATCCGCTAGCATCAAGGCACCAGCCTCGATGGTGAAGTCGCCTGTTTCCTCGTCTTTGACAACCGCAGCGGTAAGGCCCGCCGCCGTGGAAGCCTTTCCAGAGGTATAAACAGCACGGGGAAGGAAAGAACAGATGTACCTATCCAAAATCGATTAGGGTGGTCGCGACCACATAGAGTTAACGTGACCTACTTCAAGAACTGTGATTTTGACGTCGATGGATCGCCAACGATGCAGATGTTGATGTCCCCGCGAAGATGCATGCCTTCTGAGGTTTGCTTGTGCACACCTCCCATAAGCTGAAGCAGCAAACCCTTTTTCACAATCTCATGCCCGTAGACGGTCGGCGCGATACTCTCGACCAATCGAGCGTAGATATGATCCGACTCGATCATATGCTTGAGTTCCTCGAATTCCGGCTCGGTAAGGGATTTAGCAAAGAGCATACCATCCCCTTCTCCGTCTTCTTCACCCCTAATATTCGTGGAACCCTGTAGAATGGTTAACATTGAAGGGATTGCGAGTATCCAGCGAACTTCATACCCTCCCGTCTGCATCATGTACCATACAGGCCAAGAATGCCGTTTTGTACTGAAGGTCGCGGACGCCGAGACTCTTCAGGCCAGTAACGCCACCCCCCCCAATGGAGTTTGTGCCACTCGCGCCATTTCGATTGGCCTCTCTCTGGAGCTCCGCGTTATTGCCACCGGGCAGGCCAAGCTGGCTGACATCAGGGACAACTATGAATGTGCCAGTGAAGACGCATTTATCGCCAGCCTTCGCGCGTTCGACTAGTTCGGAACGGAGAATGACGTCCAGTGACCGGGGCATGGACCCGGTTGGAATTTCGGACGGATTCTCTTGGATACGAACTTTTTGCCAGTCGGTGAACTTGGAAGTATCGATTTGGAGCTGCCACGCTGAACGATTTCCGCAAGTGGGATTAGGACATAAATTGGGCTAAGCGTAGAAGTATGATGTCCATTGAGTGGAAAAGTCGAGTTTAGAGAGACGTCGAGTACATACCTCTGTATACTTGAATTGCTGCTCAATTTCGTGCACGAGGGCTTGACATACTTCGCATATAAAGCTGCCAAAGAGTAGTTCTGGCCTGACTTCGCTTGTACGCGTCACGGTTCCGCTGATGCTCATCAAAGTCCCAATCTTATCCGTCCTCAGATCCCTGATTGCAG
>Ga0137390_10002058_pt1 | contig 15711 bp, 13 predicted proteins | sample 15con2h24AmetaG_FD_104937 | JGI IMG/M metagenome (GOLD analysis project Ga0137390, IMG submission 104937) | Vadose zone soil microbial communities from Angelo Coast Range Reserve, California, USA - 15con2h2.4A metaG | ecosystem: Environmental > Terrestrial > Soil > Vadose zone > Saprolite... | reverse complement strand
TGAGCGCCCTGCAAAAGCAGATCCTCGCCCTGCTCGGCATGACGCTGGCCGCCTACCAGGCAGCGCGCTTAACGGCGGCCAGTTAATCCGGCCGAAGCCTCCGCTCGACCTGCGGAACGTAAGATATACCTTCAGAAATCCCGAGTTCACTTCAGATGGCACAACTCGCATAGATCGAGCAAGAAGGCCCAGGTACTGGGTCTACAGAGGCACGGGAGGGCTCAGGGAACTCTGGGGTTATTTTACGCGGCCAGAACCGGCCCGGCCCTACCTCACCGAGGGCGTCACTGACCGGGCGAGCAAAACGCGGCAATCCCGGTCACGACGTCGCAGCCCAGTGAATGTTGAAGCCGACCAGGGTGTAGCCAAGGGCGTTCACGGTCGGCTGGATGAAGTTATTCCGGATAATCTGAGCCGCCTGAGACTCCGCGGCGCTAATCAGCGGACGGGTAATCTGCGGGTTTTGCCTGACTTGGGAGAACGCGAGGCTCTGCGCCTGGCTGTATAGCACCGATACAGAAAACTGCGGCCGTATGAGGGCGCCGCAGCCTAGCCCGGGATATGTCCAGCTGTGCTGCACATCGATCGGATGCGAGAGCGTGTTATCGACGGTGACCTCGTGGACCGATCGCGGAAGCTGCGGCTGCGGCAGCACGATGGTGACCGCTACCCGCCCAGGCGTGCCCGTCACCGGGCGGGTCACGACCTGCAGCCGGTAATGGCCGGAAGCGGGCGTCCACCAGGCAGGCCCAGGATTGAGGTCCACCGTGGCCGACGCGTGGCCGACCGCGGCGAAGGTGCTCGAGTACCAGCACGGCCATATGCCGATGTTCTTCGAAACCTTGTGGGTGAAGGTGAAGTTAAAGTTCTCTGTCCCGAGCGCTGGCCTGGAGATGCCCTCAATTTTCTGCAGCACCCAGGGCCCGACTTGGGTGTCAGTGGTGGTGCCCGCGCTGATCGATTGCCACGGCCAGGCGAGCTTGATATGCGGCAGGTGGACGTTGAGACCGATCAGGTGCAGCGTCGCGGAAAGCGCGACCAAGACCGCCCAGGCGATCACCTTACGGAATATCAGGCCGACTAGGACCAGGACGGCCGCCCACTTGAGCTTGCGCGGAATACGCCGACGCCGCGCGCTCCGGTGGACCATGTTCCGGTCCGGCTGACCCGGTACGCGGCCATGCTCACGGTTTGGCCGCTGCGGCGGCAGCGATTGCGGTGGGAGAATCCAGGTGTCGTCGTCCGCGCGATCCGGCCAGTCCAGGTCCGGATCGGGCGGATCCCCAGGGCCGTACGAATCGCCAGGCCTGAAGGAGACGGCCCTCATCCCCCCAGGCCGGTTGGTACTGAGCATGCTCACCAGAAAAATCAGGAAGCGAAGCATCTGATCTACCTTCTATGCGCTGGCCATGGACAACTAAGCGATTGCCGGGTAGTCGAGGCACAGGACGACGGGCACCGCGCCGAACGGCATGCGGAATCGTGCGCCAGGCTTGTCGGGAGCGTTCAGGTCCTTAAGGTCGGGCCAGCGCATTTTCATCTGCTGCGCCGTCAGTCCTGCCACGGAGTACGGGAATTCCATGGCGGATATGTCGTGCAGCTTGAGCAGGCCACCCCAGCGGAACGCCGCGAAAACCTTGGCGAGTTCGCGAACCGAGAGCCGGCGCCGTGCCGTGATATCAATCCAGTAGACCGCCATGGCGAGCTCGACCAGGTCGCTGGCGCACTGCGCCAGCGCCTCGGACTTCGTGCGGTAAATCGTTCCGGTGGCATTCGTGGTGCCGAGCTTCTCCCCGTGAACCGGCGAGTAACGCGGCTGGGCCTGGCACTGCATCCAGTCGCAGGCCGCTAGCAATTCCCAGCGGATCCCGCTGCGGCTGGCCACGTCGGCATAAAGCGGTTGCGCGCGGCTCAGCGGGGCTTTCGCCGTGGTGATGAACGCGGTGGTGATGACTTGCGGGATCTGCGGCACGTACCGGCTCGTCCCGGCGCCAGCGCGATTACGACGGGGCGCCGCCCTTGCCGCCGGGCGGCGGCTCGCATGCGCCGTTCGCGTGACCGGTACCCCCGCGGCCGGAGCAGTCCTAGCCGGCCCGACGGTATATGCGTCGAGGACCCCGGGGATGGTGGCCCCGCCGTTGAGGCCCGTCGCGCCCTGGCCGACCGTCCCACCCTGACCGCCCTGGTTATCCGAGCCGACCTCGTTGAACGTCCCGCCCTGGTTGAACGTCCCGCCCGGAATGCCCGACCCGCCCGGAATGCCGACCCCGGCCTGAGCCGCCGTCTGCGGCGCGGTCGGCGTCGCGTTGCCGTACTGGTAAAGGTTGTACAGCCGCATGAGCGCGATGAGGTTCGCGCCGTACTGGGGATCGGTCGCGTAGACGCCGGTCAGGTCGGTCGCGAACGCGTCGGGAACGTGCCGGTCGGCCATTGCCCGCTGGTAGTCCGGGCCGGTGGCGAGAAGCTGGCCGTGATCGGCGACGCTCTCCGCCACATTGTGGTACACGCGAAACGCAGCGGTGACCGTCACCCAGCTGCCGTTCTGGAACTCCTGCGTGGGCAGCATGTCACTGCCCGCCGGGCCGGTGCCCTTGATGCCGAACAAGTTATGGTCCCTGATCGCCAGCGCGCTCTGGCCCCAGCCAGATTCGTCGATGGCCTGGGCGATCGTCACCGCCGCCGGGATGCCGTAGCGGCTTTGCGCCGCCATGGCGCCCGGCGCGACCTCGCTGATGAACGCCTGCTGAGTGGCAGTTTCCGGGACGTGCGCCGCGCCGGGCGGCGGGTTATGCCTGGTGTAGGACGGCGCCGCAGGCGCAGGTGAACTGCCGGAAACGTCATGCGTGATCGCCTGCACGCCGGGGATGGCCGCCGTGCCCGTCCGCGCCGCCGCGCCCGCTCGAGCCGTCGTACCAGCCCGGGCCCGGCTTCCCGCCCGGGTCCCGCTTCCCGCCCGGGTCCCGCTTCCCGCCCGGGTCCCGCTTCCCGCCCGGGTCCCTGTTCCCGCGCGCGGCGTGGTGCCGTGGCCGGTGGCGGCGCCCGCCCGGCCCGCCCCGTTTGCTGCGCCGGCCGCGGCCATCGCCCCGGTACCCGGCACCGTGCCCGTCCCGACCATCGTGCCGGGCATGGCCACCATGGCCGCCGTGCCGACCGTTCCCACCCCGCCCGCTGTGCCCGCCATGCTGGCCGTACCTTTCCTTGCCGCCGCGCCATATCCGGCGACGGCGCCGTGTCCGGCCGCCGCGCCGTGCCCGGCCGCCGTAGCCGTCCGAGCCGTCCGGCCGGTGTTTGCCGTTAGCGTCGCCGCTCGCGTCCCGGGAATCGCCGCCTGGCCATCGCTCGCCGTCACCGAGTTCGCCGGGCCCGGCCCTTGGACTCCGGCCGCGTCAGCCTGAGCCACGCCGCCACCCGCTGCGCTGCTGCTCGCAGCACCGCCGCTCGCCGCGCTGTCACTTCCCGCGCCGCCACCCGCTGCGCTGCCACTCGCCGCGGGGCTCGCCGCGCTGAGCAACTCGCCATTGTTGACGAATCCGGCCACGCCCTGGGCGGCCAGCGGATCGCTGTACGTGTGCGCGTTGACCGAAAGGTTGGGCAGCGAGTCCCCGCCGATCGTGTAGAGGACTCCGGCCGAATACCTGGTGACCACTTCGACGTGGCCGTCGAACATCACCCAGTCGCCGGGCTGAGGCTGGTAGCCGTCGCCGAGCGGGTGCCAGCGCTGGTGCGCCTCCGCGTCCTGCAGGACCGAGATGATGCCGGGCGAGGCCGGATTGGGGTCGACCCGGACGTCGGCCCACTGATGCAGCGGGAATGGATATGTGCTGCCCCCGGTCACCCAGCTTTGCTGGCCGACCGCCTGGGCGCCAAGTTCCAGCGTGAGGCTGGCGAAGGCCGCGCAGGACTCACCGTGGTCCACGCCGTCGATGCTGTCGCTTCCCCAGATGATCGCTTCCATTTCGGCCGGGCTTTTGGACCGGGCCATCAGAAGGTAGTTGTTCGCGACGTTGACGATGGCCGATCGCAGCGCGCTGTCGTTCGCCGACACCGGCCTGGGTGGTTTCTTGAGCGCCAGCAGGTGGACCGGCATTCTCGTCGGTGACGTCATGTCGTCGACCGTTCCGTGGGCGAAGGCGAATCCGGTCATAGCTCCGCACGTACTGAGGCTCACGAGCGCGGTGGCCTGCTGCCATGTTGGTTTCCTGACGGATTGCACAGAATCACCTTCTCCCACGTTCCAAAAGCGACGATTTGGCCCGCCCAGGGCCGCTTATGTCCCGGCTGCGCCCCGCTAGGCTGAGCTTGGCAGGGTCTTAAGAATGGCCTGGACCTGCGGATTACCTGGGTTATTGGCGTTCGCGAACAGCACGCTGACGTCGTAAGCCGCCGCGGGCGTGGCGCCGACCACCCACTGCCGGTAAGCGTCGGCCACCAGAGCCGCCTGCCCGGTCGCGCTGGTCACGGGCTGGGCGCACAGGCTCGGGAAGCCTGCGTGCGAGACCATGGCCGACGAGCCGGTGTACTTGACGCAGTTCGAGGGATCGCTCTCCAGCCCGGGCTGAACGGCCGGCTTGCCGTTGGCGCTGGTGAGGGTCGCCCCGCCGATGATGTTATTGAGAGCCCTGGCCGCCACCTGGAGGCTGTCGACCGGGTCCAGAGGGTTGTACGGATGATGCAGGTTCAGCGACCAGGCCACCTCGCCGCCCTGGGTCGGCGTAATCGGTTCCAGCCCCTTCCGGCCGGTCTTCGCGTCCGTGAAGAGCGGATTGTCGCCGCTTGTCATCAGGGCGAACACCCACAGGATCTGGCTGGTCGTCTTTCCGCAGGCGAAATTGACCTGCCCAGGTTCTGAAGCCACGTTGGGGTTCTGGCAGCCAGTTGTTATCTCGCTCTGGACCGTCGCCACGCTCGGCGGCCACGACGGGTTCGTCCTGAAGATGAAGAAAGACGCGACGGCGACGACCACCGCGAGACCCGCCACGCTAAGCACGATCTTGCGCGAGCGCGACACCCGGGGCTGGGTGGTACTACGCCGTCCGCGGTCGATGAGCGCCTGTGTGCGCTTCTCGGCTGACGCCGTGCGATAGGGCGAGTCGGGCCAGCCGGGCCGGGCTCCGGTGCGGATGACCGACGAGAGGTCGTCGTCGTCCAAGTCCGGATCCTCATCCTCGATGACGTGGTGCAGCGCCTCCCTGGGCTGCGCCTCCCTGGGCTGCGCCTCTCTGGGCTGGGTCTGCCTCGGCCTGGCCCGGAGGTCCCCGGCCCGGCCTTCCCTGGCCCTGAGCTCGCGGGTTCGGCTGGGCGCCCCTTCCTGGCCATAGCTGGTCTCCGCGAGCTCGCGGGCGTGGGCTTCGCGCAGGTCGAACAGCTCGTTCTCGAGGTCCATGGCTCTGATTTCTAGGTCAGATAGCCATTCTTCATCTCGATCGTTAAAGTTTTCGAGACCATCGTTCATTGTGTTCGCCTCCAGCATCTGGCTTGAACTGGGGCACTCCCGGGCCGTTGACCGGCGTGCGGTCTGCCTGGGCGGCCGTTACCTAGGTGGGTGGCACTCGCCGTGGCGAGATGAGCGGTGGCGGCCTGTCGACAACTGACCGACCGGACCGCGCCCCTGCCTCAGCGGACCGACCCATGCCTTCTATTAGAACACAAATACGAGCACCATGTGAAGTGCTATTTTCACAGCTGAGCTGCGTTCGAAGGGCCGTCCCGAGGCACGCCGGCACCCGGGAAGGCGAGCCGCCCGCAGCGCGCCCGCCTCATAGCGGGCTGGCGCGGACCGGGCGGCCAGGCCGGGCCTCGGCGGCCAGGACGCCGTCGCGCACCACGAAAGTGCCGTTGACCAGGACATGCCGGATCCCGGTCGACGGGCGCGTGCTGCGCCGGTAGGTGGCCTGGTCAGTGATCGTCGCCGGGTCGAATACGACGATGTCGGCGTCCATGCCGGCCTGGAGGCGGCCCTTGCGGTGCATCGCCGGCACCCGGTCCTGCAGCAACCGGGCCGGCTCCAGGCTGCACATTCCGAGCGCCCGGGCCAGGCTGAGCTGTCCGCCGTCGCGGGTGAGCAGCCGCAGCGCACGGCAGAATGTCCCCGCGGTGCGCGGATGGGTGATCGCGGTCGGCGGCAGGGGCCAGGCCAGCGGGTCGGGCGGGGGCGCGGTCCAGGTCAGCGGCATCGCGTCGCTGGCCACGACGGCGCCAGGAAAGGTCAGCGACCGCATGAGCAGCGCGCGGTCGTCCGGGTCGTCCTCGTCGAGCAGGTCGATGATGACCAGCCCGCCCGGATCGGCCTGCCGTAGCTCGCGCAGCCTGGCCTCACTGGCGACCCGCTCGCCCGTCGGCGCGTAGGTGAGTGAGGACGGCACGAGGCCGCGTTCGCTGAGCCGTTCCGGCGCGAGGAACGCGGCGCTGATGCAGGTCATCCCGGAGCCGTACGGGTAGGCCTCGGTCGTGACACGTGACCCTGCCGCCTGGGCTCGGCCCACCAGGGCCAGGACCCGGTCGATGTGCCGCTGCGAGGTGCTGTTGATGTGGCAGTAGTGCATGTGAGCACCGGTCTGCGAAGCGGCCCGGACGATCTCCTCGGCGCCGTCGATGACGGCACCGGGCACCATCTCGATCAGGTCCCGCGCATGGGTGAATGCCGCGAGGCCGGCTTCGGCCGCAAGCTCGGCGACCCGCAGGTACTCGGCCGGGCTGGCCGCGGGCGCGTACCCGAGCAGGACGCCGATGCCGAGCGCCCCGTCGGCCAGGTCGGCCGACAGCCGCGCCATCATGGCGGTGACCTGCGCGGGCTGGGCCGGGCGCTGCCAGGCTGGGTCGGAGATGCGGGTCATGAACGTGCCCAGGCTGACTTCGGGCGGCAGGCCTGCCACCGCTTCCATCCGGGCCAGCGCCCACGACGTGGCGAAACCGTAGTTGACCGGCCGGCCCTGCGCCGCGGCGCGGCGGTAGGCCTCGGCCACCGGAGTGGCGCCCGCCTCGAGCTCCAGCGCGGTGGTGACGCCGTCCAGCGCCTGCAGGCGCATGCCGCCGAGATCGTTGACGTGGCTATGCAGGTCGACAAACCCGGCCGTGACGACCTGACCCGCCAGGTCGACCTGGGCCGGACCGGGCGGCAGCCCGGTCCCGATCGCCGCGATATGGCCCCGGGCGACGGCGACGTCCCGCACCGCGTCCAAGCCGGTTTCGGGATCGATCACCCGGCCACCGCGCAGCACCAGATCCCAGTCGCATACCGACGCTTCCACGGCAACAGTGTGCCAGCGCACCCCGGCTGTTAGCCTAGCCAGGCCGGCGCGGACGGCGGGAGGGCCACGGGGACAGGATGACGAGCGGCGAAACGCTACCACGCGGCGACGCCAGCCACCTCCCGGGCGGAAGCCGGGGTATCACCACCGGCGTCGTCGTGGTCGCGCACGGCGGCCAGGCGTCGAGCACCCAGCTCACCAACGCGCTTCAGCCCGCCGTGCTGCGCATGATTCCGGTCGCGGCGGCGATCCGGCACGCGCTGCGGGGGAGCGGCGCCGCGGTCCGCCGGCCCCGCTTCCGGCTCCGGGGCTGGAACGGCGCGCAGGCCTCGCCGGTCCATGACCTGGACCAGGCGCTCGACGATATCGTCGCCAGCTACGGGCCGGTCCCAGTCGTGCTGGTCGGGCACTCCATGGGGGCGCGCGCCGCCATGCGCGCCGCCGGGCATCCCGCGGTATCCGCGGTGGCCGGCCTGGCGCCCTGGCTGCCGCCCGGCGAGCCAGTCGACCAGCTCGCCGGACGCCGGGTGCTGCTCGTGCACGGAACCGCCGATAGCATCACGAACCCGGCCGAAACCTGGGCCTACGCCGAGCGCGCCCGCGCCGTCACCCACGTAGCCGCCATCGAAATGCGGGATGGCGACCACCCGATGCTGCGCCGCGCGCGCCTATGGCACGCCATCGCGGCCGAATTCGCCCGCGTCGCCCTTGACCTGCCCGGTGGTTCGGCATCCCTGGCCGCAGCCGTCGCGGCGACCAGCGCGGATCCGTCCCGGACCGTCCTGTAACGGCGCGTCGCCGCTCAGGCCGCAACCAGCCCGGAGAGGCTCAGGCCGCAACCAGCCCGGAGAGGCTCAGGCCGGAACCAGCTCGGAGACACTCAGGCCGGAACCAGCTCGGAGACGCTCAGGCCGGAACCAGCTCGGAGAGGATGTGCTCGCGGGCTACGTCGTGCCCGTGCGACCCGCTCGCGTGCTGCTGAACCGCCGCGACCAGTTCATCGATCTGATCGGCGCGCTGGGCGCGGAACTCGACGCCGCACGGATGGCAGGTCACCATCCGCGCCTCTGCGGCCCCAGCCGTCACCGCCCCGGCCAGCGCCATGTCGATGAGGACGCAGGGATCGTCGCCGACCACCCACGCGTCGTGCCCCGGAGTGGCCACCAGCGGGTCACCCGGGCCGGATTCTGCCTCGGTGCCGTCGTCCATCCGCACCGCGAACCGCCCGGAGAGGACGTAGCTGGCGTGGGCGACCTGCAGGATTCGGTGCCCGCGTCCGGCTTGACGTCGACCGACCAGCGCCAGCCCGGCCGGAGCACCGCCCGGACGATCGTGGTGCCCGCCAGCGTGACCATGTGAATGTCGCCGTGTTCGAAGCTCCGCTTCTGGTCAGGGGTGTCGAGGTTCTTGTTTGCGAGAGTCATGTCCGTTCCCTCCGGTCCGCTTGTTCCTTACCGCAATCGTGCGGCTCCCGGCGGCCGGGCACATCGGTGATAACACGTAACCGCGCGCGTGCGGCGGCTACGTGGTCTTAGCGGCCACGGCGAGCAGCTGAGTCCGGGACCGCGCGCCGGTCTTGCGCAGCAGCCTCTCCACGTGCTTCTCCACCGTGCGCGGCGACAGGTACAACCGCGCCGCTATCTCCTTGTTGGCCAGGCCCTCGGCGATCAGCCGCAGCACTTCGGCCTCCCGCGCGGTCACGCCGAGACTCGCCCACAGCGCCCCAGGCGCCCCAACAGTGCCGAGCGCTCCAGGCGCCTCGCCGAGCCGCTCGCCGCAGCGCCGTGCCAGCGCGTCGAGCCCGTGTGCGCCGAACGAATCACGGGCCGTACGCAGCCACTGCCGCGGCTCGCCCCAGCCATCGGCCAGGGCTGCCTCCGCCGCGTGCATCAGGGCCAGATCGGACCAGACCGGGAACGCGGCGAGCTCGCGCTGCCCGGCCGCGGCCAGTTCGTCCGCCCGGTCGGCGTCTCCGGCGCGCCCGGCCAGGATCGCTTCGGCGTAGCGGACCATGCCGCGGTTGGCGAAGGCCGTGGTGACCCCCGCCTCGTAGGCGGCCTGGATCTCCGCCGGGGCGCGGGCGTCGCCGGCGGCGGCGAGCACCACCAGCCACGTCCCGCGGAAGTTGGCCGGTTCGGCGTGCGGGCAGCTGCGCAGGATCTCCGCGCTCCCTGCGAAGGCCCGCAGCGCGCCGGCCTGGTCACCCTCGAGCAGCGCCAGCATGGCCCGGCCCGCGCCCCACACGAACCCTTCGGCCACAGCGTCGCCGCCCGCCGCGGCGAGCGCCAGCGTCGCGTAGTGCTCCCCGTCGGCGGTCCGCTGCACCCGCGCGACGACCTCGTTGCCGGCGTCCGGCAGGCAGGCCCGGGCCATCGCGGCCACCTGGCTCTCATCCAGCCGGGTCAGCGTCAGGTGCGCGGCCGCTCGGCGGCCGTGCAGCCGCCGAGCCAGGTCAAGCGCGGCGGTCACCGGCTGATCGCGGCAGGTGGCCAGACAGAGCACGGGCTGCCCGCCGAGGTTGTCGCCGAGGTACTCCATCACGGTCAGCGTGTCCGGATCGGCCCAGTGCAGGTCTTCAAGCAGCATCACCAGCCCGCCTGGACGCGACAGCCACCGCAGCAGCCGCAGCACCGCCTCGCCCCGCAGCACCGCCTCGCCCCGCACCGCCGCCTACTGCTCGCCGGACGCGCCGCCCAGGCCGGGCACGATGGCCGAGAGCGCGGGCAGCCACGGCCGCAGATCAGCATCGTCCGCGAGGGAGGCACCCAGCGCCCGGTCGCCGCGCGGCCTGTCACCCAGCGCCCGTTCGGCCCGCAGGGCCTGCAGCAGCGCCTCGGTCAGCGGCCGGTAGGGCGTGCTGGAGCCGGCCGGCACCGCCCGCCCGGTGATCACGGTGGCGCCCGCGGCCTGGGCCCGGCCGGCCACCTCGCGTGCCAGCCGCGACTTGCCGATGCCCGGCTCGCCGGTGACGAACACCATCCGCCCCGCGCCGCCGAGCGCCGCGTCCAGCGCGGCGCCCAGCGCCGAGAGTTCCGCCTGCCGCCCCACCACGACCGGGCATAGCACGTCCGCCATCTTGCCATTGTGCCCCGGCCCGGCCGTCCGCGGCGTGACCGGCTTCCGCGTAAATGTCGGCTTTAACCAATTAGTCGGAAAACTGCGCCGAATAGCGACACGTCCAAGTCCGCAAAAGGATGAAAGTCCGTATTTGACAGTAATTGTCTAAGGCAATACCAGGAGCGAATCACTAAAAGCGTCCGTCTCATCGCTCAGTGTGCTATATAACAATGCAATGGCAACTTGCCCCGTCTGCCGGAGTGCGGGGAAGGGGTATTGAAGTGACGAAATTAATCCGTGTTCGACACGATACTGACGCGTTCAAGCCCGCCGTTCGGCCGCATGAGGTGCCCTCAGCCCGCGAGCCGGAGCAGGCTGATAACTCAGGCGAGGCCCCCATGCCGGCTGCCGCCGGGGAGCCGGCTGCCGCCGGGAAGCTGGCTGCCGCCGGGAAGCCGGCTGCCGCCGGGACGCCGGCTGCTGCCGGGAGGCCCGTCCGGGTGCGGCACTCCGCCCGGCACGCCAGAACCTCCGACCTCAGACCCCGGCACCGGACCTCCCTGTCCATCCGATCGGCCGAACGTCGCCGGTGGGCCGCCGACCTGACCGGCCCGGGCACTGCCGGGCTCGTCGTCTACGGGATGGGCGGCATAGGCAAGTCGACGCTCGCGGCCCAGATCGCGGCGCGGGTCAGCCGCCTGCAGTCCGGGCGCGTGATCAACGTGATCAGCGGCGAGGTGTCGGCCGCCAGTTTCGCCGCCGGGCCAGCCGAAGCGGACTTCATCATCTGCGACAACTTCGACGACAACCTGTCGTTGGAGTCAGGCCGCTGGACTGTCCGGGATCCCGCGCTGGCGGCCCTGCTGACCAGCTGGACCGGAAAGCTGCTGATTACCTGCCGCCGCCCGTTTACCCTCGGCGACCCGCCCGACAAGCTCGCCTTCCGTCAGCTCGGCCCGCTGACCCGGTCCGGCGCCGCGGAGCTCACCACCTCGCTGCCCGCGGTCCGGCTGCTCGGCGACACCGACCGCGACCAGGTCTGGCGGCTGACAGCGGGCCACCCGCTGGCCATGGAGTACCTGGACCTGCTGCTAGCGCGGGGCGAGCGTTACCCGGATCTGGCCAGCCGGATCGAGGCCGCGATCCGCGCCAGGACCGGCCAGCCCCTGCCGCGGACCGAACCCACCGAGTTGCCCGAGGCGACCGCGGAAACGATAGCCTGTGCCGCAGGCGACTTGATGTTCGGCGAGTTGTTCGACCGGCTCAGCACCGGGGCCAGGACCCTGCTGGTCCGCGCGTCGGTATTCCGCGTGCCGGTCGCCGCCGAAGTCCTGGCGGGCCGGCCCGGGCACATCGCCGAGTGCGAGGCCGCGGGCCTGCTCGCCATCGGCTCCGGCCGCGAGCTGGCCGTGCACCGTTGGACTGCCGACGAGCTGCACCGCCGGCTGGCCGAGGCCGACCTCGGGGCTCAGCTGGCGGCCGCCCACCGGCAGGCCGCCGGCTACTGGCGGTCCCGCGCCGCCGTTGCCCCGCACGGCCCGCGCACCGAGCTGGAAGCCGGCTACCACCAGCGTCGCACCGCCGAACTGACCCGCGAGCCGGAGCCGCCCGCCGGCCGGGAGTTCCGCTCCCCGGCCAGCCTCCGGCGCCGCCGCGTCGCCCGGTACGGCCTGGCCGGCGCGTTCGCGGCCTTGTCGGTGGTCATGACGGTCGAGGCGACCCACGACTTCTCCGCCCCGCACCTCGCCTCCGCCGAGGCGCCCGCCCGACCGGCGTCGTCGGTGCCGGTAACCGAGGCGGCGGCGGCCCGCGCCCAGGCCGCGGCCTGGGTGGCCGGCCAGGTCAGCGTCGGCGCCATCCTGGCCTGCGACCCGGCGATGTGCGCCGCGCTGGCCCAGCACGGCGTTGCGCCCGGGAACCTGCTGGTGGTCGGGCCCGGCGCGGGCGACCCGCTCGGCTCCAACGTGGTGCTGGCGACGGCCTCGGTGCGCGGCATCTTCGGCGGCCGTCTGGCCAGCGTTTACGCGCCCGAGGTCCTGGCCAGCTTCGGGACCGGCGCGGCGCGGATCGACGTGCGTATCGTCGCGCCGGACGGGGCGGCCGTCTACCGGGCCGCGCTCGCCGCGGACCTGCAGGCCCGCCAGGTGGCCGGAGCCCAGCTGCTCCGCGACCCCCGGATCACGGTCACGCCGGCCGCCCGGGCCGAACTCGCCGCCGGCCAGGTCGACGCGCGCCTGCTGATCACCCTGGCCGCGATGGCCGCCAGCGAGCCGATCCAGGTCACCGGGTTCGGCGCCCCCGATCCCGGCGCCAGCCCGGGCCTGCCGCTGCGGACGGCCGAGCTCACCGCCCCGACCGCGACCGCCCAAACCATGCTCGCCTTCGTCCGCGCCCAGCGTTCGCCGTACCTCCCGGCGCGGGCGGCCCTGACCCAGCATGGCCCGGGGCCGGACGGCGAGTCCGTACTGACCGTGGAGTTCGCCGCGCCCGGCCCGCTCGGCCTGCTCCCGCCCCAGTCATTACGAGGAGCCCGGTGAGGACCGTACGCCCCGTGACCCGCCGCCAGGACTTACTGATCGCGATCGCGACGCTGGTCACCGGCCTGGTCGTGATCGTGATCGGCGTCACCGTGGTGGCCGGGTAAAGATCAAGACCCAGGAGTCCGAACGGAGCGGGTTCGTGCCCCTGTCACCCTCGCCGCGCCTATCCGCAATCGTTTGCCACCGTTCTGCACCTGTGCGGAAACCTGTGCGGCTACCGAAGCGGGGGACTGTAGGACCTGGATGACGATAACGCTCCGGTTCCGGTGACAGCCCCGGGCCTCGCCAGCAGAAGAAGGGGTGGCAGATGACGAACAAAAGCCGCGCTGCGGTCTCAGCCGAGCTCGGGCTGGGCCTGGTCGGGCCGGAGCACACGATCGTGCCGCTGATGGCCAGCCTGTACTACAGCTGCGCCGACCCGTACGCGGTGAAGATGGCGTTTCATGTGGGCACGGATGAACCGGTGGAGTGGACCCTCGCCCGCGACCTGCTCGCGGCGGCCCTGCTCGCGCGTGAGGGGATCGGGGACGTCCGGGCCTGGCCGTCAGCGGCATCGGCTGACCCGGCCGCGGCGGTGGGAGCCGCGGCCGGGCAGAAGATCTTGAACATCGCGATGACCTCCCCGTTCGGGCACGCCCAGTTCCAGGCCAGCGCGGCGGCGGTCGAGGCCTTCCTGGCCCGCACCTACCAGCTGGTCCCGGAAGGCGAGGAATCGGACTACCTAGACTTCGACGCCGAACTCACCGAACTCCTCAGCCAAGCCTGACCCCCGGCCGCCAAGCCCAGTAGATACCTCAAGTAACAACAGCCACAAACTAATGCTGTGTCATGTCACGTAGCCCTGCTGGTCTGTCGTGCGAGCGGCGCGTCTGTGTCGGCCCGTCACATCCAGCCGGCCCGATGTTCCATAGGGCCGGCTGTAGCCGGCCTGATGTTCCATCGTGCCGCCAGGCCGGTGGCTCCGCGGCCGGTGGTGGTACCTCAGGATGGGCGGGCGCGCAACCGGCGGCCCCCGGGCGGCCAGTTGCCCTAGCGGCCAGGGAGCCCCGTGCTCACGTCCTTCGCCCGAGCGAGGCCCGCAGCCGGGGCATCGGGAAAAGCTCGCTCAGCCGGGTCTTCGCCCACCGGGACCTGGGCACCTCGTTAAGGTCGCGGCCCAGCGACAAGGCCGCGGGGACCTCGGGGAAACGCGCCTTGATCGCGGCCACCGATTGGTCCTCGAGCGTGGTCACGACGAAGTTGCCCAGGCCGAGGATCCCCAAGGCCATCTCGGCGACTTTCTCCTCGCCGCCGACGTCCTTGAGGTCCAGGTGCGCGATGGCCTTTCCGGCGATAAGCCCAATCACGGCCGGGCCTGGCGGAGAAATGGGCAGTCACGCTATCCCGGCTCCGTTACGAAATATGCCGGCACGTTCCGACGACAGGCCGGGCGTAGCGGGCATACCCGACACCCTAGCGCCTATTAGTGTCGCGGCTTATAGCCTATTCAAATGAATTGTCCATGATAAATAGCCTCTGACGGCCTGCGCGGAGCTTGGGGCCTTTTGTGGCTGGTAAACGCCTCGGTAACGGTTCGTGCACGATCGTCGGCCGGGGCTACTGCATGATCACATCTTTGCCATAGAGTCCGCCTTGCAGCTAGCGCATACAGGAAGTGAGATTGCCGTGACTTTTCCTGATCCGTACCCGCCGGGAGCTGGACAGGAGGGTATTCAACCGCCGCCGAACCAGGGGTATGACCAGGCACCGCCGACCCAGGGCTACCATCAGGCGGAGCAGGGATATGACCAGGCGCCGCCGACCCAGGGGTTTACCCCCGCGCCCCCGGTGCCCGCTGAATACGGCTACGGCCAGTATCCGGCCAGCCCCGTGCCGCAGGGGATGTACTTTGACCAGCTCTCTGGCCTGGCCCTGCCGGATGGCACCCAGCTCGCCAGCGTGGGCCGCCGTATCGGCGCCTACTTCCTGGCCATCCCGCTCGCCATCGTCACGCTGGGCATCGGCTATATCATCTGGGGCCTCATTGCCTGGGGCAACGGGCAGACCCCGGCGCTGCAGGTGCTTGGAATGCGGGTCTGGCGCCCAGAGACCAACACGGTGGCAGGCTTTTGGTACATGGCGCTGCGCGAGATCGTCGGCCGCATCGCGGACGGCATCTTGAGCTTCATCACCCTGATCACCTCGTTCGTGCTCTTCGTCGCGGGCAAGGAGCACAAGGCGCTGCACGACCACATCGCCGGCACGGTGGTGCTCTACGACCCGAACAAGGTTCTCGCCAGCTGACGATTCTCCGTCACGGCGTACGGTGGGCGGGTGCCGGAAAACGCCGGGGGAGTCGGTCCCGCCACGCCCAGCAGCCGCCTTGAGCCGGGCATCCGGCTTGAGGCGGGCGACGGAACCGTGGTCACCTGCGCCCGGCTGCCGCCCGCTGTCGGCGACGCGGTCGTGGCCGTCGAGCCGTTGCGGCACGGGCTCGGCAACGCCGCGACCGGCGGGATCTGCCGGGTGCGCGGAACGGCGGGCTCGGCCATCGTCAAGGTGGCTCGGCTGCCGACCGCGCCTGGGCCGGCCAAGGCGTTCCCGGCCAGTGATGAGCCGGACCACTGGAACTACTGGCGGCGCGAGGCGCTAGCCTACGAGACCGGCCTGGCGGCCACCGCCTACGCCGGCGCCGGGATCGTCGCCCCCGACTTGCTCGAGGTGAATACCCGCGCTGACGGGGGCGTCGACCTGTGGCTGGCCGACGTCGGCGGGACCGCGGGGTGGGCCTGGCCGGTGCCGCGACTGGCGCGCTTCGCCTACGAGCTTGGCGTCGCGCAGGCGCGCTGGGCCGGCCGCGTGCCGGACCTCCCGTGGCTCTCCCGCGG